>Ga0310694_10000246_pt1 | contig 78907 bp, 70 predicted proteins | sample 174DNAGHGhighgp2_FD_203884 | JGI IMG/M metagenome (GOLD analysis project Ga0310694, IMG submission 203884) | Sheep rumen microbial communities from Palmerston North, Manawatu-Wanganui, New Zealand - 1742 DNA GHGhigh gp2 (v2) (version 2) | ecosystem: Host-associated > Mammals > Digestive system...
ATCCCGAATATTTGAGCGAGTATCTTGCGTATGCCACCGAGGTTGACCGTCTGTCGGTGGAGCGTGAGCCAGGCGTTATCTGTCTGTTCCCGATGCAGGACCCAGCCGACTCGTGCCAGATCCGCATTCTCGAAATCTATGCCAACGACGCCGTCTATCAAGCCCACCTGAAAACCGACCATTTCCAGAAGTACAAACAAGGCACGTTCAAAATGGTGAAGTCGCTCAAGCTCAACACCATGCAACCAATGGACAAGGAGATGATGAAGGCGATGTTTAGGAAGATGAGGTGAGAAAATTGATTACACAAAGATACATGATGTCAGAATAATTACTATTTTTACATTGTCTTAAGAAGGAGTCGCCAAGATAGTCTTGCTGCCCTCAAACAGACTAGACGATTTCAGATATGAACTGGATTATCTTAATTTTTGCAGGGCTTTGCGAGGTCGCTTTCACATATTGTCTCGGACGAGCCAAAGAAGTATTCGGAGCGGAATGGTGGGGATGGATAACATGTTTTTCATTCTTTTATGTGTTAAGTGCCATACTGTTAGCAAGATTCACACAGGCATTACCTTTAGGCACAGCCTATCCCATATGGACAGGAATTGGGGCAGTCGGAGCCACACTCGTAGGTATATTTGTTTTTAATGAATCCGTATCCTTTTTGCGACTTTTTTTTCATTACAACACTTATAGGCTCAATTATAGGTCTTAAATCATTATCTTGAGGTATAATTTTCATGAGGTATAATGAACAAGTATGATGCTAATAAAAATCTCAAAAATATTTTTTTAAGACGAATAATAGCACGTCTCTTTTTTCATAGAATTATAAGTAAGGTATGTTAAAAAATAGAGACAAAACTGCTCGACCATCATATTCAGAAGAAGTGCTTGGAGCGAGGCGAGAAAGAAGAAATTGGGAGACTATTTGTGAAGCAGTGAAAATTTAAATCGCTGATGCCCTACGCCGCCTTCCACCAACTCACAAAATAGCGCAGGCCTGCAATGGATAGCGCTACACCAAGTCCGGGGTAGAATGCTGCAAAAAACTCTCTCGGAATGCCTGGTATAAATTTCAGACTGATGCCAAGTCCCATCATGAAGAAGATGAGAAGATAGCCTCGTAGGTCAAAAAAGGCGAACAGGGATTTCTTCTGTTCCGGGAAATTCAATATGCGGGCTGTGTATCGCTTTATAAACCCATTGAACATCAGCGAAAAAAGTGCGGCAACCGCCACCGCTATCAAAAGAAGCCACCAGACTCTTTCTGGGTTCGCCAATTTTACTTGCAATAGGGATTGTATGCCTGTGGTCAGTATCTTCACCCCCGGACCCAACCAGCAGAGCACCTGCATCAACAGCAAGTGCTTCTTGTTGACTGGTATTATTGTATCGATATTCATGTTTTTATAATTTGGTTTGCAAAATCTATTCGTTATCCTGGTATTTATTAAACTGATACTTCGAACGTAGTTCTTCCTGTTTCTCGGCAGGAAGCGAAGTGAAATAGGCTTTCCACCCTGGACAGAAGTCGATATGCCACCGCCAAAAACGTCCTATTGTCGATTTGGGTTTCTTTTCGTAGTGCGCACGAAATTTACAATTTTCACACGTTTGTGCCATAATGACCTGTTTTATAATGTTAACAATTTTGACATTTACTTTCAATTTTCTTCAGTCCCTCAATAAGCTGGTCGAGCAACGGGATGATCGCCTTCAATTCGTCTGCCGAGCCAACCTGTTCCATGATGCTCTCACCCAAACACTTGGGCACGTCGGCCACCTTGTCGCGAAGATCTATACCCTTGTCTGTCAACGACACAATCCGCTGACGCGTGTCCTGCTCTCCACGCTGACGGATGACGAGTCCCGCTTTTTCCATGCGTTGCAATAGAGGCGTTACCGTATTCGTATCGAGCATCAGTCGCTTGGCGATGTCGCATACCGGCAGATGGTCCTGTTCCCACAGCACGAGCAACACAAGATACTGCGGATAGGTGATGCCTATCGGTGCGAAATAGGGCTGATAGGCCTTCATGGTGAGGTGCGCCGCCGAATAGAGACGGAAGCAAAGCTGGTTGTCTAACTTAAGCTGTTCGTACATACCTAGAGCAATTTAAGAATATCCTTTTCAATATCTTCCGGTTTGGTGGTAGGTGCATAACGTTCGATCATGTTACCTTCACGGTCAATGAGGAACTTTGTGAAGTTCCATTTAATGGCACTGCCCAGCAAACCGCCTTTTTGCTTTTTAAGCCATTTATAAAGCGGATCGGCTTCGTTACCGTTCACTTTAATCTTAGCGAACTGAGGAAAGGTGACATCGTATTTCAGCTGGCAAAAGTTCACAATCTCCTCTTCTGTGCCAGGCGCTTGTCCCGCAAACTGGTTGCATGGGAAATCCAATACAACAAAACCTTGTCCCTCATACTTCTTGTACAACGCCTCCAGCCCTTCATACTGCGGCGTGAATCCGCAACCTGTAGCCGTGTTGACAACTAAAAGAACCTTCCCTTTGTATTCCGCCAGACTAACTGGCTCCTTCTTGGTGTTGAGCACCGTAAAATCATATATACCCATATCATTCGAATTTTTAAGTTTAACATATCTGTACAAAACAACTCACATCGGCTGGATATATCGTACACGACACAAAATTATGAAAAATATTTATATCGCAAGCGATATATCTAAAAATTAACACGATTTAACTTTCGAATCATCATTTTCTACGTCAGACAAGTATGGCAACAAGCAGATTTTCAGGGACAAAATTCTTTAACATTGACAATAATTTGATATATTTGAAAAAACAAAATAAATTTTATGAAGAGAATCATCATTATCGACGGTGGACCGCGCAAGACGTTCAACACCGCATCTATGCTAAAGAAGTTTGCAGAAGGAGCGAACTCAGCAAGTGAAGAGATTGAAGTGAAGAGTTATCGTCTCTATGAAATCGACTACAAGGGTTGTATGTCGTGTATGGCCTGTAAAATCAAAGGGAAGGCGGTGAATATCTGTAAGTTTAAGGATGGCCTCACACCCATATTGAACGAGATAGCGGAAGCCGACGGACTTGTGCTTGGATCGCCCAACTATTTCGGAGAGGTTACCGGCCAAATGCGAGCTTTCTTAGAGCGTTTAGCATTCCCTTGGCTTTCGTACAACGATTATAGCAACACTGCGCCCAAACGTATGCCCGTAGTGTTGATTGAAACACAGAACGGCACCCAAGAGTACAACAACTGCAACGACTACGGTTCGATGGAATATTGCATCACCCAGGCACTCGGAGAACCCGAAAAACTGATTGCCTACAACACCTATCAAGTTAAGAACTACGCCAATTATGAGTTAGCAGGATTCTCGGAAGAAGAGAAGCGGAAGTATCGCGACGAGCATTGGGAAGACGACTTGCAACAAGCCTACGACGCAGGACGACGGATGGCGGAGAAGATAATTGGATAATAATTTATATCCATGTGGTAAATTATGTAAAAAACGCACATGAAGGCAATAAACATTTGTGTAATGTATGCTATTTGATTACTTTTGTAGAATCAAGGATGATGTAAATGATTTGATAATCTGAAATCCGTGAATGAAAAATATATAGTATGAAGAAACAAATGAATCCAATTGTTTTCCCAGCAGAATGGTTTCCACAGAGTGGAGTGATGTTAACATGGCCACATGAGAATACAGACTGGAATTATATATTGGATGATGTGACAGCTTGTTATGTGTCTATTGCTCATGAGATTGTGAAACATGAGAGATTGCTTGTCGTTTGTCAAGATGAGATGAAGGTTCGCCATTTACTTTCTGATATTGAAGACAAAGTGATTTTCAAGCGACTTGAGACCAATGATACATGGGCACGAGATCATGGACCTATAACTGTTTTTGTTGATGGCGAGCCTTGTTTGTATGATTTTCAATTCAATGGTTGGGGGCTGAAATTCGCTTCCAACTTGGATAATCAGATTACTCGAGGATTGTATGGACAGGATTCGTTTTCATCCAATACGGGATATTTCAACTTCCTTCATTATGTGCTGGAAGGAGGCAGTGTGGAATCGGACGGGTGTGGTACGTTGTTGACAACTGCGGAGTGCCTCTTGTCTAAAAACCGCAATGAGCATTTGCAGAAAGAGGAGGTGGAAAATTTTCTGAAGGATGTGTTCGGATTGAAACGAATATTATGGTTAAATCATGGATATTTGGCAGGCGATGATACAGATAGCCATATCGATACGTTGGCTCGCTTTTGTGGAGAAGATACGATTGCCTATGTACAATGTACAGATGAGAATGACGAGCATTATGTAGAACTAAAGGCGATGGAAGAAGAGTTGAAGACTTTTACACAATTGAATGGAGAACCATATCGGTTGGTACCATTACCAATGCCGGAATCTCGCTTTGAGGATGATTTCAGATTGCCAGCGACGTATGCCAACTTCTTGATAATCAATCAAGCAGTATTGATGCCATTCTATAATTGTCCACAAGATCGGGTGGCACAGTCTATTTTACAGAAGGAATTTCCTAATCATGAAGTAGTGGGGATAGATTGCACTTCCTTGATTCGTCAGCATGGTTCATTGCATTGTGTTACGATGCAGTTTCCTATAGGAGTCTTGAAATAATTGTACAGATGTAGGGCCGTGCGTCTCAAAATAAAAAAATCACGAAATTAATTTACAGAACCCATCTAAAAAAAGAGAAGTATGAAAGTTGGATTGATACAACAACATAACACAGGAGATATACGAGATAATATTGAACGATTGCAGAAAAAAATTCGTGAATGTGCAGAACAAGGAGCACAATTGGTTGTTTTGCAAGAGTTGCATAATGCTCTGTATTTTTGTCAAGAAGAAGATGTCAATCAATTTGATTTGGCGGAACCTATTCCAGGTCCATCGACGGAAAGCTTTGGAAAATTAGCAAAAGAGTTGGGTGTTGTAATCGTGCTATCGTTATTTGAAAAAAGAGCGGTGGGACTGTATCATAATACGGCAGTAGTGATTGAAAAAGATGGAAGCATAGCGGGTAAATATCGCAAGATGCATATACCGGATGATCCTGCTTATTATGAGAAGTTCTATTTTACACCGGGTGACTTAGGATTCAATCCTATTGAGACATCAGTAGGTAAATTGGGTGTGTTGGTTTGTTGGGATCAATGGTATCCTGAGGCAGCACGATTGATGGCATTAGCCGGAGCTGAGATATTGATTTATCCAACAGCAATAGGATGGGAGAGTACTGATACAGAAGAGGAGAAGAATCGACAATTGAATGCATGGATTATTTCACAGAGAGGACATGCAGTGGCAAATGGATTGCCTGTTGTTTCTGTCAATCGGGTTGGATATGAGGAAGATCCTTCGGGAGTGACGAATGGAATTAGTTTCTGGGGAAATAGTTTTGTGGCAGGTCCACAAGGTGAGGTCTTGCTTCAGTTCTCTAATCATGATGAAGAGGTGAAGGTGGTGGACGTCTCTATGAAACGTTCGGAGGAGGTGCGCCGGATATGGCCATTTTTACGAGACAGACGTATTGATGCATACGATGATATTTTGAAACGGTATCGAGACTGAAAGGATCGACTCTATTAACAAAAAAGGTGGAGTTATTAACAAAAAAACGTTGATAAGTTTTGCTTTGTGTGAAAATCAGTTATTTATACAAAGTTGCAAGAGGAGAGCATAGAACATTTTTTCGTGGAGTAAAAAAAAAGCGTATCTTTGTAGAACAATTAAAAAAGATTCTTTATGGGAAAGATTATTTCATTAGCAAATCAAAAGGGAGGCGTAGGAAAGACTACCACGACAGTTAATCTAGCTGCTTCATTGGCCGTATTAGAGAAGAGGGTATTGATCGTAGATGCAGACCCTCAGGCTAATGCATCTTCTTCTTTTGGATATGATGTACGTCGTTTGGAGCACCCAGATAAAACAGTATATGAGTGTTTGTTGGGTACAATAGATCCTCATGAAGCTGTATTGGATACGGAGTTGGATAATTTAAAGATTATTCCTTCGCATATCAATCTAGTGGGTGCCGAGGTGGAATTGGTTTCTATGGAGAATCGTGAGATGTACATGAAGAATGCTTTGAATAAGTTACGGGATGAGTATGATTTTATATTTATTGATTGTTCGCCATCTTTAGGTCTTATCACGTTAAATGCATTGACAGTTACAGATTCCGTTATTATTCCAGTTCAATGTGAGTTTTATGCATTGGAGGGAATCTCAAAGTTGTTGAATACGATAAAACTGGTAAAAAGCAAGTTGAACCCTAATTTAGAGATAGAAGGATTTGTTTTGACGATGTATGATGCACGAACGAAATTGAACAACCAGGTTGTAGAAGATGTTCGTTCTCATTTTGATGATATGGTGTTTAATACTATTATTCCAAGAAATATCAAATTGAGTGAAGCACCAAGTTTTCATAAACCAGTCATCACATATGATGCAGAGTCAAAAGGAGCTGTTTGTTATATGCAATTAGCTCAAGAATTATTGGAGAATAATAAGGATAATAATTAATAGGAAAAACTGACTTATGGCAAAGAAATTCGGTGGCTTAAGTAGCGGTTTGGATGATATGGATATTGATACCTCTTCTTTGAAAAAAGGAGGTGGCGTAAATGCTCTGTTTGGCATAAAAGATGACGATGTGAAAGTGGATGGTGCCTCTTCTATTAATGAGATAGAAATAGCAGAAATTGAAGCTAATCCAGATCAGCCTCGTCGTGAATTTGATGAGGAATCATTAGGTGAGTTAGCTGAATCAATTAAACAAATTGGTGTGATTCAGCCGATTACTCTTCGTAAGATAAATGATCACAAATATCAGATTATTGCTGGAGAACGTCGATTCAGAGCATCACAGATAGCTGGGTTGACAAAGATTCCTGCATATGTAAGAGAGGTGACGGATGAGCAAGTGATGGAGATGGCTTTGGTTGAGAATATTCAACGAGAGGATCTGAATGCGATAGAAATAGCTCTTTCATATCAGAACTTGATGGATAAATGTGATTATACACAAGAACAGTTGAGTGAACGAGTAGGCAAAAAGAGAGCTACAATTTCTAATTATATTCGTTTACTTCGCTTGCCTGCGGAAATCCAGATGGGACTACGGGATAAGAAGATTGAAATGGGACATGCGAGAGCTTTGCTTAGTGCTGAAAATTCCATGGATCAATTATCTATCTATAATTCAATATTAAAAGATGGACTTTCGGTACGTAAAGTGGAGGATTTAGTTCGTAATATTGGTAAAGAAAGTCATAAAGCTAAATCAACGCCAAGTTTACGGGATGACTATGTGATGTTGAGAGATCGCCTTTCCTCTTTGTTCTTATCAAAGGTGGATTTAGCATGCAATGAAAAAGGAAAAGGTAAAATAACCATCTCTTTTAAGAATGATGATGAGTTTGCCAAAATATTAGAAATATTTGATAAGTTGAATTGATGTGTTGTTTAAAATATAGTATTTCATTTGGCTAATTATATTCGCATATTATTCATTATACTGTTATCATTTGTATCGGGTTTTTCAGCAGGGGCGATAGAAGAAATCCCAGTTGAAAAATCTGATTCTTTGATGTCCGATACAATAGTATCTGACACACCTGAATTTTATATCTTGGAATCTTCGAATCAGAATCAATCAGGTAAGAAGGACTCTGAGGTGAATACATCTGTAATGGGTAAGGATTATTTTAAGCCAGATCCTAAAAAAGCAACATGGTATGCTATTGTATGTCCTGGATTAGGACAGATTTATAATAGAAGTTACTGGAAACTGCCTATCTTATATGGGGGAATGATGACGTTCACCTATCTTATAGGCTGGAATGGTAGAATGTATAATGATTATCATGATGCATACCATGATATTTTGGATGCAGATCCTGAAACCAACAGTTATTTGATCTTCTATCCTCAATATGATGGTACTCAATCATGGTTACAATCTACATTAAAGACTAAAACCAATCGGTACCGACGCGCACGTGATTTAAGTACTTTTGGTTTGGTCGCTTTTTATTTGGTGAGTGTTGTCGATGCTTTTGTGGATGCTCATCTGTATGATTTCTCTGTAACGGATGATTTATCGATGCGTATTGAACCTGTCATTAATACTTATGGTATAGATGGTATGGGCGGTGTATTCGATGCACGACAGAATTCGTTTGTTGGAATACAATGTAGTATCCATTTTAAATAAATTAAAATGAAACGTTTATTTTTTATTTTTGTTACAAGTTGTTTTTGTTCTTTTTTGTATGCGGATGACTCTAGTGATTCATTATCATTGTCGGATGCTTTTATTGAAGATGCACTGACGGCAGATTCTTTCTTGACGTCAGCTCCTGATTCGATAATTGAAATGGCTGAAAGAGATTATCCTGAAGCGTTAGAGAAAAATTTAAATTCCTTACTTGGAATGTACCATAATACAGTGTTGGTTTCTGATTGTACTTCTGATAGTATTGCACCTCAGATTGATGATGACCTGACGATGAAACGTCTGCAAAAGATTCCTGCATTATTTGAGTTGGTTTATAATCCTATTGTCAAAAAATATATTGAACTATATACCATCCGTCGTAGAAAACAGATGGAGTATATGTTAGGTGTCGGAATGTACTATTTCCCAATATTCGAACAGGCTTTGGATGCTGCTAATATGCCAATGGAATTAAAATATCTTCCTGTGATTGAATCTGCTTTGAATCCTCGCGCTTTTTCTGTTGCTGGTGCTTCTGGTTTGTGGCAATTCATGTATGGTACAGGTAAAATTTATGGTTTACAAGGTAACAGTTTAATAGATGAACGTCGCGACCCGATTAAATCTACATACGCAGCAGTTCGTTATTTGAAAGATTTATATCGCATCTATAGTGATTGGGCTCTAGTGATCGCCGCTTATAATTGTGGACCTGGTAACGTGAATAAGGCTATAAAAAGATCGAATGGAAAACGTGATTATTGGGCAATATATCCGTATTTACCTAAGGAGACAAGAGGTTATGTGCCTGCATTTATTGCAGCTACGTATGCTATGACTTACTACAAAGAACATGGAATTTGTCCGGCTCGTGTCGAATTGCCTGTCGTTTGTGATACCATTCGTTTGAATGAACGTTTGCATTTAGCTCAGATTGCTGAAGTGATGAATGTGAATATCGATGTTTTACGTAGCTTGAACCCTCAATATCGTAGAGATATCATTCCTGGTAATGGTGAGACATATACGCTATGTTTACCTCAGGTCGAAATCGAAAAATTCATTGAGATGAAAGATTCTATTGTGGCTTATAAAGCTGATTCTTTCAATGTGTTGACGCGAGTAAAGGTGTTGCCTGCTTCTGCCGATCCTTATTTTAAAGGAAAAGGTACAGTGAGTGGTGGTAAATACCATGTGGTAAAAAAAGGTCAGACATTGTCGTCTATCTCTCGTATGTATAAAATTCCTGTCGATAAAATAAAACGGTTGAATAATCTTAAAAAGGATAATATTTATATCGGTCAGAAATTGAGAATTCGTTAATCATCTGTATAAAAGAGTATTATGAAAGAGCTCCTTTTTCTTCATGGTATGGCTTCTAGTGGAAAGTCTGATATAGTGGATTATTTGAGAAAATATCTGCCAGACATGAAGGTTTGGGCCCCCGATTTGTCTATTGATCCTCAGATTGCATTCCCTCAAATTGATTCTTTCTTGAAAGAGCATTCGATTGATTTGTTGATTGGCCATAGTCTGGGCGGTTTTATGGCTCAAAAATATAGAGGAATCCCTAAAATCTTACTGAACCCTAGTCTCGGTATGACATACATGTACTTGTTTCAAGGTGATAATAAATATAAGTCTGTTCGTGAGAATGGAATTCAAATATGGCATGTTGACAAAAGAATGTGTCAGCAGTATAAAGAAATGGAAAGAATCGAGTTTGATGATTTGACGAAAGAAGAGGATGAATTGACCGTTGGCATGTTTGGTCGTTATGATTTCATGACTCGTATGTCGGCTCATTGGTTCCGTCAGCATTATACACATCGTCATTTCATGCCAGGGTGGCATAATCCTCCTGAGGTTGCTATACGCGACTATGTTGTAAAGGAGGTTCGCCGATTGTTAGCCTGATCTTTGTTGACGAGAAAAAATTTATTTTGAAAAATACTCTGTTCGTAGGGGAATAGAATATGATTCTCCTGTAAGTTCTATATCGCTTTGTAATAGAATGTTTTCAGAAGAAGCCCCAATCTTAATTGTATATATCCCTTTGTCAATGTTCCATTGATGGTTATTGTAGTATCCAAACTGTTGAGGAGACAAGGCAAATTCCACAATGTTAGTTTCACCAGGGTTGAGTGAGACTCTTTTGAATCCTTGTAATTGAATAGGTCTGATGTTCTTAGTTGATTCTTTAGGTGAAAGATAGAGTTGAACAATCTCATCGGCTTTTGTCTTTCCTGTGTTGGTGATTTCACAACTGATGTGTATAGCATCTGCATGCGTGTCAGCTTGTGTGTCAGTTTGTAGATTAGCGTATTGGAACGTTGTATAGGTCAATCCATATCCAAATGGATAAGCTATTCTGTTTTCTTTTTCTTGGTAGTTATAGCACACAGCTTTATCTTTAATCTCCTCGGATGGGTAACTGATACATAATTTACCTGAAGGTGATAGATTGCCATAAAGTATATCCGCAAGTGCATTACCACCTTCTTCACCTGGATACCATGCTTGAATGACAGCGGCACATTTTTTTGCTAGTGATGAGATGATTTGCGCACGTCCACCGAAAACAATGAGAATGACAGGCTTACCCGTCTGAATGAGTGATTCTACATATTCTTCTTGCTTTCCTGGTAGTCGTAAAGAGGTACGGTCTCTATTTTCACCACAAAGAATTACGTTTTCTCCCATGGCGGCGATGATCACGTCACAATCTTTTGCTTTCTTCAAGGCTTCTTTTGCATCTGCTTTCTCACCGCTATCAATCATACGATTCTGAATCGACCTCATATACGAAGCACGCTCGTCTCCTCCGTTCTCAATGATGGTTTCAACTTTTTCAGTCCAATCACACCCTCTGCTATATTCTAGCGTGAAGTTTTGTGGTAATCTGTTTTTCAATCCTTCTTTTAATGTGACGATATGTGGATGAGCATCGTCTTCTATTTCCAATTGCCAGAAATAACGCATGGAAGGGTAGGAGTAATCGCCAAGCATTGACCACATACTATTGGCATTAGGACCTGTTAATAATATCTTAGAAGGCTTGAGAGGAAGCGTACCATTGTTTTCCAGAAGAACGACAGATTGGGTAGCGAGAGTATAGGATAGCTTTCTCCCTTCAGAACAATCTAAGTCAATCGCTCCTTTTGCGTATAAAGGTATTTCTTTATTGAATAACCCCAAGTCATATTTGAGTTTCAAAACACGTTTGACGGATGCTTCTATTGTTTTTTCATCCACAAGACCTTTTTTTACAGCTTCTGTGAGAAATTTATAGCAATCACCATCGGGGAAGTCAACATCATTGCCAGCGTTGATAGCCAAGACAGCTTTTTGTAGGCTATCTGAAGTGAACGGAATCTGGTTGATAGATGTATAATCGCTTACTGTTAAGCCTGTGAAATGGAGATAATCTCGGAGGATTGTCTTTTGTATGTATGAGTTTGCTACACATGGGGTGTCGTTGATGGAGTGGTATCCTGTCATGATTACCTGACTTTGAGCTAGTCGGATGCAGGTCTCATGAGGCATGAGAATCTCTTCCATCAGCTCCTTCTCTGGAGCGTTTCCTCCATCACCGTAACCTAAAAAGTGTTTTGTGCAGGCTGCTACACCTTCTTGTAAGTTGTCATGTTGCAATCCTTTCACAAAAGCTACGGCCATTACAGATGATAAATAAGCATCTTCACCATACGACTCTTCCAATCGGTTGAATGAAGGATGTCGGATGACATCCACCATGGGGGATAAAGCTAAAGCACCACCGATCTTTCGTAAATCGGTAGCGGTTTGTCTTGTCTTGAGTAAAGCTAATTCAGGATTGAATGAACAAGCCATGCCAATCTGTTGAGGATAGATGGTTGCGTCGTAAGTGGCAATGCCGCTGAGAACTTCTTCGTGAAAAAGCGCAGGTATGCTATTACGTGTGTGCGTGGCAAGCCAGTTTTGCATTTGAGCAACCATGTCTCGTAGTTCGTTAGCCGTTTTCCTTTGGGTGACTGCGAATTGAGAAAAATGACCAATTCCATTAGGAATCATTTGCGCACATTTCAAAGTGTCGAGTTGATTGTTCTCATCAAAAAACAGATCAAGGTGAATGCCGTGTAATTGGGCAATCTTTTCCTCCATTGACATTCTTTGGTACAGAGAATCGACGAATGAGTTGACTGTACTACTACTATTTGTTTGTTGCATATCTATGTTGGTCGTTTTTTTGCATGAAACAAAAGTTTGGCTTATCATAAAACAGATTATAGCACCAAGTTTGTATAAATTAAAATTTTTCATTTTCGATGACTTAGAAATAAATACAAATATAGAAAAATAAGAATAGACTCTATGTGTTATCAGAAGAAAAGTATCTTTCTTGTTGTAAAAATCGAATAATTAATTTAAAAATTGTATATTTACTTTTTAAAAGTTTGGGTGAGTTTTGTAAATTCATTGTTCAAACGTTCAAAGCGGACGCAACACACCATCCAAACAGACGGGATGTAGTACGCCACGTCCATATAGTTCAAAATTTTCACGAAATGAATTTATAGAACTCACCTTATAATTAATATTTAGGCTTATGATGTCAGATTGGAAAGAAAAGCTAGCTGCTCTTGGCGGTGTGGATCATTCGGAAGAGGAAGAAAAGGTGAATGAAAAGAAGCAATCAAAGAAAAAAGAGGGCGTTGTTTATTCAACCAATCCTAACTATGTATATGAGGATGAGAAATCGGTGGTTGAAACGCTTCCTAAAAATCAGCAGAAACTACGTTTGAATATGGAACGTGCCGGAAGAGGAGGAAAGACGGTGACGCTCATCAAAGGATATGTTGGTTCTGAGGAAGATATTCAAGCTTTATGTAAACTATTGAAACAAAAATGTGGCGTGGGTGGTGCTGTGAAAGATGGTGAAATCATTATTCAGGGCGATCACAAACAACGTTTAATCGAGTTATTAAAAAAAGAGGGGTATTCTCAAACTAAATAAAGGTATAATCACAAATCAATAATGTAAGTTAAGCATAATATATACATGGAAGAAGATGATTTGTGGGACATTCTTTGGTCTATGGAAAATGAATTTAGACGATGATTTGTGCGGAACTTATTTTTCTCACGTAACTATATGAAAAGAAACTTTATTCGATTTTTTTTAGTTTTTCTTGCCCTTTTTATCTTACTTTGGGGTGCTTTGCTTTAATTCGTCATTATAAACGTGTTCCGCCTCAAAGTGGAAGTGCGGTTTATAACCTGGCGAAAGAGAGGACGGATGCGCTACAAACGTATGCCATTCAAAATGGTTGCGACACTTGTTATTGTTTCTTGGTGGATTATTCCCTACCATCGGGAATGCCCAGGTTCTTCATTTGGAGTTTTATGACTGATGAGATTGAACTTGCCGATTTTTGTATGCATGGTGCAGGAAAAGGAAATACAAAATGTACTCCTATTTTCAGTAACAAACAGGGAAGCAACTGTTCTTCCTTAGGAAGATTTATTGTCAAGAAAAACAAATATGGCAAAATCTTAGGAGAAAAACGAAGTCGTGGAGTTGTAGGCATCGACTCATCGAACAGCAATGCCCAACGACGTGGATTATTGATACACGACTCTCATTTCTTAGATTTTCAATCACTCATTTCGCGCAAGTGTTTACCGTTGAACGGAGCTTCTTGCTCTGGTTGTGTTACAATCACTACCAAAGGATTCAAAAAAGCGAAAGAGCTCATCGACAATTCCCCTAAGGAGATTCTCTTATGGACCTATTGTTCTCCAAACACCCACGACTGATTTTATTTTTTACATACACACCATATTATCGCATTATCCGTATGTATCTCTACCTCAGAATATTGTTCCTCAAGGAGTTTCCTTACATCCTCCTCCGTATGAAAAGGGGGCGTAAACCAACCTTTAGGTGCTAATACGTGATTCACCAGCCAGTCTGTTCGACGTAATTTGCCTCGGATATAGAAACAGGAGATGAATAGACCATCCTTCTTCAAAACTCGACAAGTCTCATCAAAAGCTTTTATCTTGTCGGGAAACGCATGAAATCCATTCATACTCATCACAACATCGATGCTTTGGCTCTCGAATGGCAATGCTCCTACATCTCCTTGACATAGGGTTATATGATCCAGCCCATCCAATCGCTGATGTGCCTGTCGCATCATGTCTTCACTATAGTCAAGACAAATAATTTTTGCAGCCGTGAGTTTCCTCCATTTCATGTTGGTGAAAACAGCCGTGCCACATGGAACATCCAGAATCGTACCTGAAAAATCATCTGGGATGAACGATAACATTTTTTGTGTGATAGCTACATCGTCGGTACCTCCCCAAAAGAATTTTATGTATGCCTTGGAAAAGATATTTCCTTGCGTTAAGACTCCATCGTAAATATTCTTGGAATCGTGGTACGCTCCTTTGATTTTATCATTATGTTCTGTTGTCATATTCGTTGCTGTTGATTATGGTACAAAAGTATAAAAGTAGTTCTGCAACCTAGTTGCAACTTATGTATATACCCCAAAAAAAGTGTACCAAAATTTAAATTTTTGATACACCTTTTACATCCAGAGAATCGTATGAAACACCAGGTTGAAGTTCCTCTTATTTTTCAAAACTATAGAAGAATGAAGGGAATCCCGTAACCGTTATCACCCTTGATTCTATATTTCCTGTATTAGGGTCATATGTACAAAATCCGTTGTATTCCTCATTAGCTGATCCATACACTATCTTGCCCTTGTGTATGCCCATGGCGATACCATGTCCGTTTGTGTGAGGAAGTCCATCGATTACCTTTACTGTTTTATTGTAAAGATCAACAATCACAGGAGCACCCGTACGTGCAGTGTATGTATTGGTATTCTCCGGGTCAAGTCCTATTGCATAACCATAGGCATAAAGAATACCGTTGGATGTGTATTGACACTTTGCAAGGATGTTGAGGTAATCACATTTAAGTCCATCGACTTTTGTATTCGTTAGATTGAACGTATAACTTGGATCAAATTCTGTTTCTCCTTTTTTGATACGGGCAATACCAGCATCCAGTCCTGGAATATAACCGAAAGAGCCTACACAATTGATGTAGAGATCTCCGTTTTCATCTTCGAAGATGGATTGGTTGTCAATCGGACGGGTTGGTCCACAGATACCAAGCGATGTGTTACGGATTCTTTTGATGAAACTATCATCAGTGACATTGTAAAGAGCCATTTCGATAGCATTCTCCACAGGCATCCATTGTGAGTTGTATTGTTCCAAAGCGACATAAAGAATATTATCACGCACATACATGGCACCAGGATAGGCCGATACACCCTCGTTGCGCAGAGATGAGACATCAATTCGTGATAGTTCTGTCATGGTTCTTGGATTGAATGCAATGATTAGATCCAAGCTCTGACAACAAACGTATGCTTTATCTGCACTTGCTTCAACTACGATGGCTGCACTTGAATTGGCAGGAAGTGTCATGGCACCTTGAAGTTCAAGTTGTTGAGATCCATTTAGAATGTAACGTTTCAACTTCAACTCTGTACCACCCATGTAATCGGGGAAGACGTAGATGTTCCCGCTTGGACAGACACAAGGATACGAACCGAATCCAAGAGGTATAGCATTCCTATTGTCATAATTAACGCCACCACTGAAATTGCTTATGGCTTGTAAATAACCGCTTCCGCTATCGCCTGAAGGATTGGTCACGGTAGTTGAGAAAAGGATTTTTCCTGCGGCTGATTGAGAGTCATTTTCATCCTCTTTTTTACATGATGAAAATATGCTAGCGAATGCTATAGCTAAAAATAAATACTTAGTTTTCATTTGATTATGATTTTTTTTGTTTAATTGTTTTTATTTCATTACATATCTTACTTTGAATGCAAAGTTTCTTCCCGGAAGCGGACGGTTAAGGTCTGAGTAAATCGTTTGGTCTGTCAGATTTTTTACTTTGAAAGAGAGTGTCCAAGTATCATTTAAGAAACTATGTTCTATTCCTGTATCAATGGTAAATGAGGTTGGAATCTTTCTATCTTGGTACTTGCTCATTTCAAAATCGTAGAAGTATTCGTGGATATATGAAGCATCTACAAGGAACCGGCTGTTTTGATTCTTTCCTCCGAACAGATTTTCCTTGTGTAACTCTATTCCGAAGTTGGCTAGCAAGTACGGAATATTGGGCATACGCATATCGTAGGTCGGGTTGGGAGAGGAAGAGCCAGTCTCTGTTTCTCTACGATCACGAAGATCTTGGAACGTGAAGTTGCCATAGAGATAAAGAATAGGTGCCACATCTCCTTTAAACTCAAATTCAACGCCATTCGAACGTACCGTTCCGAAATTGGCATAACGAGCCATGGAGGGAATCATATCTGCTTGATAACGAATCATATTCTGAAGGATGTTGAAGAAATAATTGGCTTCTATTTCGACGAATCCATATTTATTGTTACGGTGATATAATAGGCCAGCATTAAGACCATTGCATCGTTCTGGCTTTAGATCGGTGGCGGGAAGTATAGAATAGCCATTCCCCACCAATTCTTCCGAAGTTGGTATTCTTACTTCTGAACTGAATGAAGCTTTAGCTAGTAATCGACTATTTATTTTATATCGTAAAGATTCACTACCACCCCAGTAATTTTGATTAAGACTTATCTCTTTCGGATTGTTGATGGATGTTTGCTTCAATACTTTAGTGTCGGATGAGAAGTTGAAATTTTTGATGGTGGTGGCACTCATGAATTTGTTGTCTAATAATGTCAAGTCATACGAGAAACCCACAGTAAAACTGGTCATTTGACTTGGGAAATTGGTTTGATAGCCGAAAGAAAGATCCATGAGTTCATTCTTAGGTTTTTGTCTTGTATGTGTGGCATAAAGGTTTAGATTGAATGCGTTATGTTTATTTAAAATATAATTCATGTTTAACTTTGAAGTGATATCATGTGTTCTGTTGTCGGAGTCAGACGCATAGTTTCCTTGTTCTCCTCCATAGGCGGAAACCGCATTGTATCGAGAACCGTCCCAACCATAACGATAGGGAGCTGCATCATAAAGACCATTTTGACCATAGCTGTAGCAAGAACTGAAATCAAAATCAAGACCTTCTGTTAGAAAGTTGTTTCGTTTTAATGTGAGGGCGGCAATTCCTGCTTGTCCGTGTGTATAAGCCTCTCGAATATCAAAATCGATGCCTTGTATTTCAGCGTTGGTGGCAGTATAAATAAGTTCCATTTTTACTTCATCAAAGTACCATTTGGTAGCCTTGAGTGATCCGCCAACCATAGCCTTTTTAAAGCGATCATGGTCACGTTTCACCACTTGATTGTCCAAGTTTGGCAGTTGCATCTCATAACTGTTGTCGGAATAGGTGAGAACACCACCCAATCCGAATTGCAATCCTGTCTTTTTGTTGTTGCGTTTGAATGCAGAGTTTAGTTTATGCGTATTGAAAGAAGCAATTTCATAACTGGCATCCAGATATACAGGAGGATATTCTTTGGTGACGACATTCACCGCACCGCCTAAGGCAGAACCGCCAAAACGATAGGGAACTATGCCTTTATAGACTTCAATTCGTTCAATCATATCGGTTGGAACATCATTCAATGACATATAATCACTCAGTTGTCCGATGGCAGCTTCGTCGATATAAATTCCCATACGTTTGCCTTCCAATCCACGGACTGATATTCTTGAAGCACTTCCAACACCACCTGTGTTTCGTACAGTAATACCCGTTGTGCGAGCTAATGCATCGTTGATATTGGTGGTTGTGCCTTCTAATTGTTTGACGGAGATGACAGAGATGGGCATTGTGGCTTCTCGCATCTCATGTATTTCATTACGACCTTCGACAGTTACTTCTTCCAATTCAATGTCAGGAACCACGTCAATTACTTCTTGTGCGAAAGAACTTGTAATTGTTACTCCTGCCATCATCATCATTAAAAATTGTTTGCTTACTTGTTGTGATGTCATCATTTTTGTATAAAAATTGTCATTAGTATTTTATTTGTTTAAGGACTATGAACCCTCAAAAAATGTGAGGGGAATTTGATCCAACACCATCATCATAGCAAATCCCAAGGCAAAACCTATCGTTCCAAGATTTGAATGTTTTCCTTGTGAGGCTTCAGGAATGAGTTCTTCTATGACGACATAGAGCATAGCTCCAGCTGCGAAACTTAGCAGATAAGGCATAACCGCTGTAGCCATTGAAGCTAACAATATCACAAGAATGCTGCCGATCGGTTCCACCACACCGCTTAGTGTGCCAATTCCAAAAGCTTTGATTCGACTATTGCCTGCATTGCGAAGAGGCATTGAAATAATAGCACCCTCTGGAATGTTTTGAATCGCTATTCCTACCGAAAGAGCTAAGGCTTCTGTCATACTGAATTGGGAAGCGGTCGCACCCGCAATCGTTACACCAACTGCCATTCCTTCTGGAAAGTTGTGAATGGTCACAGCTAGTGCCAACATGGTGGTTCGTGATAATTTACTCATGGGACCTTCTCGTCCTCCCTTAGGATGAATGTGTGGTGTGATTAAATCTATCAGAAACAAGAATGCGAAACCACCTAAAAGAGCGAATGTGACAGTCCAAATACCCCCTTGCTCAATAGCAGGAAGGATAAGAGACCACACGGCAGCAGCCACCATCACACCCGATGCAAAACCTAATAATACTTTTTGTGACAACTCGGGTATTTCTTTCTTCATGAAGAAGACAAAGGCTGCACCTAATGATGTGCCTAAAAAAGGAATTATTAAAGCTATGATGATGGCATTCATGCGTGTGTCGGTGTTTATTTATTGCTGCTTCATTTCACGACGTGAGAAGATAAATAAGTATATGCCTGCGATTATCATCACTGGATGAATCATTAATTGAACTGGATTAAACTCCATGATGAGTTCTGTTGCGTGCAAGATGTTGAAAATCATCATTATAGAGGCAAGTGTAAAATTGATGAGACGCATTGTCTTGTTTGAACGATACTGCATGCATAACAGTCCGCACATTGGCATAAAGAATGAGAGGAAAATCATAAAAGCCATCATGCCGACAGATGCCTCGCCTGTCGCATCTGGCATTGAGATATTCGCTCCCCAAAAGATAGGTAATAAGTCTGCTAACATATGCATGGCAAATCCTACCATGATGACTACCCACATAAAAGATACTTTGCTTATTTCTTTTTCCATGATGTTTGTGTTTTAATTTTATTTTTCGGGCGCAAAATTACCTGCCTTTTATGTTAATCGTAATAACCATTTATATGGATTCTTACAGGTAAAAATAACTACTTCTAAGAAGTGTGGTAAGCCTATTCCCTTTATGTCTTTTATAGTAAGGAATTATTTGGCAGATTTGTCGATAGTGGTATGTGTGGATCAAATGAGATTCGGTAGAGATTAAAAAAGTATTATTGATCGGAGTGGTTAACCTGATTAATACGAAATACAATGTGTCAGATAAAAGGAAAGGCTGAATTTTCATCCAGCCTTTTCCCATTATTTTGATGTAATAATTTTTTTACATTCCAAAACTGATGCTTTGGATATATTCATAAATAGGACTGATTAATCCTAACGCCAGAATACCTAACGTACAAACGATTAATCCCAAACGAGTCATAGGATCACTTTTGAATTTTGCGATAGGTGTTTCTGATTTGTTGATGAACATAGCCTTAACAACTAGTAGATAGTAGAACAAAGAGATTACAGTGTTCAGCAAAGCGATGAATACCAGCACATATTCTCCCAGTTGCATGGCAGATGCAAAGATGAAGAATTTACTAAAGAATCCAGCAAATACTGGGATACCACCGAGTGAGAACATGGCTAACATCATGACGAAAGCTAGTTTAGGATTGGTGTCATAAAGGCCGTTGTAATCATTCATCATCAATTTACCTGTTTTGTTTTCAATGCTGGAAATAACACCGAATGCAGCTAGGTTGGTAAACATATAGATGAATAGGTAAAAGACCGTTGCAGCCATACCTTGAGGAGTAGCGGCATAGACACCCAACATAATATAACCAGCCTGTGAAATAGATGAAAAAGCTAAGAAACGTTTCAGATTTTTTTGACGGATAGCGAATAGGTTACCGACAGTGATGGTGATAACAATAATCCACCATAAGAATCTCTCCCAAGCTTCAGGATAATTAGCAAAAGCTTTGACGATGATGCAGAACATTGCGAAAGCAGCTGCTCCTTTTGAAATGACAGAAAGGAAAGCTGTGACAGGTGTTGGCGCACCTTGGTATGTGTCTGCAGTCCATAAGTGGAATGGAACTAACGAAATCTTAAAGCCTAAACCGGCCATGAAAAAGATTGTTGCCATGATATGGAGTGGAGAAGGAGTGAAATTCTCCATTACGTCAAAGAAGTACAAAGAACCACATGTTCCATAGATCAATGAAATACCGAACAACATGACGCCAGAAGAGAATGCTGCCGTGAGAACATATTTAGCAGCAGCTTCAGGAGAGTCTTGCTCTTTCTTATTAAAAGCAACCAATGTAGCCATTGGAATAGAAGCTGTTTCCAACCCGATATAGAATAGAAGGAAATCGCCACTAGAGATCATTAGATACATTCCAAACAAAGTGGAGAGTGTGATGAAATAAAATTCGCCACAATGACTCAGATTCTTTGTCTTATTCCATTCAAATGCGAATAAAAATACAAGGAAGGTACCAATGTTTAAGAAATTCTTAACAAAGCAGTGAATGTCTGAAGTTATATACATTCCGCCAAAAGATTCAGCATCACCAATGTTCCAACGAAAACTTAGATATGTGTGAATGGCAAATAAGCCAATTGCTAAATACTGAAATCTTTTCTTGTTGCTGATGAAAAGATCAGCCAACAAGACTAAAATCATCACCACTACTAGAGAAATTTCGTGGTTCATTATTAGAAAATTACTATAATCCATATTCTACTATAGTTTTATCAATTATCAGACAATCAATCAGAATACTTTAATTAAGTTCTCTATTCCTCCTCCAATCATTGTAGATAACCAGAAAGGAGACAATCCAATGGCAGCAATGGCAAATATCAAAGCGAATACTGCAATTTTCTCATACCAGATGGCATCTGTCAATGTTGCATGATGTTCGTTTTGAATTGGACCGAACAAGATCTTGCCAACAACTCTTAAAATATAAACAGCTGTGATGACAATTGAACTACAACCTAAAATTACAAATACACGGTGGAATAGATCTGGATGTTGGAATGCACCGACAAAGATGGTCATCTCAGCAACAAATCCGCTTAATCCAGGTAAACCGAGAGATGCCATACCTGCGATTACATAACATACGCAAAGGATTGGCATAATCTTCATTAAACCGCCCATTTCACGAATGTCTCTTGTGTGTGTACGACCATAAATCATACCAATCAGAGCAAAGAACAAGGCTGTCATCAATCCGTGAGATACCATTTGTAGAATAGCACCTGTCATGGCTGTTTTATTCATCATCAACAATGCGAATAAAACCATTCCACAGTGACTAACAGAAGAGTACGCATTGATGTATTTCAAGTCGTTTTGAACGCAAGCACTGAATGCACCATAGACAACACTTATACCTGTCAATACAATAAATATCCAAGCTAAATCATTGGCTGCATGAGGCATTAGATACATGGCTACACGGAAACATCCATAACCTCCTAATTTCATTAGTACACCTGCATGTAACATGGATACTGCTGTTGGAGCTGATGCGTGACCATCAGGCGACCATGTGTGAAAAGGAAACATGGCACCTAAAACACCAAAGCCTACAAAGGTTAATGGGAAGAATATATATTCCCAATCCATATCTGCACCACTGTTTGCTAATGCAATAACATTCTGAGATATCTCTTGAAGATTAAATGTAGGATTTTGTCCTTCTGGTACTGAGTTGTAATACACACCTAGGATACCAACCATCAGGAAGGCAGAACCACCCATCAACATCAAGGTTAGTTTCATGGCAGAATATTCTTTCTTTCCACTTCCCCAAAGACCAATCAAAAGGTACATCGGAATCAATGCTACCTCGTAGAAAAGGAACATGGTGAACAAATCCAAGGATATGAAGAATCCATACACACCGATGGAAAGCATCAAGAACCATAAGAAATACTCTTTCACTTTCGTCTCAATAGCGTAGGATACGAAAACGCCTGTGATCACAACAATCGAAGAAAGAAGTAACATGGCAACAGAAACACCATCCACACCAACTGAATAGTGGATATTAAGTGATTCATACCAGATGACAGAGTTGGTAAATACAAACTCATCGTCCACTCCTGCCTCTCTTAGCTGAAGATAGGTGATAGTAAGATAGGCGGACACTCCTAATAGAGCTAGTCCTCCAATTGACATGACAGTCCTAATCAAACTTTTCTTTTCTCCATTGATGCAAAATAACATTGCCATCATTATGAGAGGAATAATTACAAAGGCTGATAATATATTCATTGTTGTATTATTTATTCTGTTATAGATATAATGTTAAAGCTGTGATGATGATAACACCCATGATGAATATCCAAGCATAGCTTTGTACATTTCCATCTTGAACATCTTTCGTATCGTCGGATACTTCATTGGTAATCCAACCCAATAAATTCATGAAACCATCAATGATGTGACGATCAAACCATGCAATAGCATTGCAAATGATTTTAAAGATGATGCTTCGTGTTATATAATACCATACTTCGTCAATATAGAATCGTCTGGATGCTGCATGGCAGAAACCACTACATTTACTCATGATTGTTGCAGGAATATTGTTCTTCTTGTAATAGAGAACTGTCGCAATTGCTATTCCTATTGCAGCAACTGTCAAACTGATACCTTCTACTGTCCAGTTGGTGTGAATCTCTATAGCTGAGAGGTCTGCCGTAACTAAATCTCCAAATTTGAAGAATCCGCAGATACATGTATAAACAGCAAATACGATTAATGGAAGAGACATCTTCCAGTCTTGATCATGAGGTTTATGTTGTCCATAATCAGGATCTTCGTAGAAGAAGATATGGTAAAACAAACGGAACATATAAAATGCTGTAAGTCCAGCAACGAATGTCATGCAGATATAGATTGCAGTGTATCCGTTTTCAAAACATGCTGAAAGAATCTCACCTTTGGAGAAGAATCCAGAGAATGGAGGTATTCCTGCAATTGATAAGCAACCAATAGCAAAACAGATGCAGGTTAATTTCATATATTTCCATAATCCACCCATTTTACTCATTTCATTGCTTTCTACACAGTGAATGATACAGCCACAGCATAAGAACAGCATGGCTTTAAACATTGCGTGTGTGAACAAATGCCACATAGATGCGGTATAACCGAGAGAAGCTTCACCCTCGCCAATGCGAGCTACACCTAAAGCAACCATCATATATGCAATTTGCGAGATGGTTGAAAAGGCAAGAACTCGTTTGATGTCAGTCTGTGCACAAGCGATTACAGCAGAAAACAATGCAGTAAATGCACCGATATAGGCAATCGTGTCTAATACATTAGGTGCTTCAAAAGAGTAAATAGGGAAGAGCCTAGCTACTAAGTAAACACCGGCAACAACCATGGTAGCCGCATGAATTAATGCGGAAGAAGGAGTAGGTCCTTCCATTGCATCTGGCAACCAAATGTGGAATGGGAACATTGCAGATTTTCCTGCACCACCTAAGAAGATGAGGAACATTGCAATAGAAGTTAAAGGAAGTCCGCAAAGCATGATGTCGGACATCTTTTCATGTACCAATGCTGCATTGTCTGCATTGAGTGTAGCGAAATCAAATGTATTAGTGTAATAAGATAGGATCAAGATACCTATCAAGAAGAACATATCAGCAAAACGAGTGACGATGAAAGCTTTTTTACAAGCACTCACTGCTGCAGGTTTTGTGTAGTAGTAACCAATTAGCAAGAAGGAGGATACACCCACCAATTCCCAAAATATGTATGTTTGGAAAATATTGGTTCCTAATACAAGTCCTAACATGGCAAAACTGAATAAAGACAATACAGCATAGTAACGTTGCATTCCTTCATCGTAATGACCGTGTTCGAACATATAACCGAAGCTATAGATATGTACCATCAAAGAAACTGTTGATATGACAATCAGCATCATAGCTGATATTGGATCCAAATAGAAACCAATGCTGATGACTAACGTGTCGGATATCCGTAACCATTCAAGATTGAAAAGAGTTATTGGCTGATAGACGCCATCAACTTCACCTCCGTTAAAAAAGTACTGAATTGCTATGTAATAACAAATGATAGCAACAATTGAGAAGCCTGTGGTTCCTATGATACCTGCTGTCTTTCCTGAAATTCTGAATGATGTTAAACCTAAAAAGATAAACATCAAGAACGGTAACAATAAGACATAGGGAGCAAAAGGCTGTATAGATGATATTAACGCTTCCATTTCTTATTAATTCTTTAATTGGTTAATACTTTTCACATCAATGTTTTTCTTTGCGCGATAAACGTTGATTATGATGGATATTGCTACTGCGGTTTCTGCTGCTGCAATTACGATGACAAAGAGGCTATAAATAAAACCTTCCAATTGATCTGGATATAAAAACCTATTGAATGCAACGAAATTAATGTTGACTGCATTCAAAATCAATTCTATTGACATCAAGATGCTGATAAGGCTTTTGCGAACAATGAAACCATACACACCTATAAAAAACAGAAGTGTGCTAACGACTAAATAACATTCTAATGGCATACTCATTTTCTATCCTCCTTATTAATTTGTGCAACAACTAAGCCTCCTATGATACATGCTAATAATAAAATACTAGATGCCTCAAATGGCAATAAGTACTGATGTTTCTCGGTTCCCATTAATGTGTTTCCAATCTGTTGCATGTTAAGATTAGAAGTGATTTCTGTTGCACGCGAGAAGTCTGCAGTAACAAACTTATATTTAAATATAGTGATTAAACTGAGTGCCAATCCACTAAAAGCAGCAATAGCTCCCATGATGGATTTCTGTTTTGAATTTTTCTCCTTTTCTTCGCCTAAGCCTTTTATTAGAAGTATGGCAAATATAAAGAGCACTACAATACCACCTGCATATACAGACAATTGAACGGCTGCTAAAAATTCGTAATTCATCTGTAAATATAATCCTGCAACACCGAATAATACAAAGAAAAGGTATGTTGCTGACCGTAAAATTTTTGTCTCAGTCACCATCATAACTCCAAAGAATAGAATTGTGACAGATAAGATGACAAAAATGATATTACTTGCTGTTAAGAATTCCATATTATTGTTGTTGATTAGTGTTAGAATTAATAACTTTCTTTTCCTCTTGCTGTGGTGCAACAACCTTCTTCTCTTCTAATTTTGAACCTTCTTTGTTTAATTGCTTAACCAAAGTTGCTCTTCTATAAACGGAATGTTCAAAGTTGTTACTCCAGACAATTGCTTTTTGAGGACAACCCATGGTACAGAGTCCACAGAATGTACAACTACCTAAATCATATAGATATTGATCTAGTATCTTCTTCGTCTTCCCATCATCTGTAGTTATTTGTTTAGTTTTAACTGTGATAGTACCATTAGGACAATTCATTTGACATATACCACAACCTGTACATTTATGTTCGTTGTTGGCATTATGTGGCATTGTAAGTTCTCCTCTGAACCTTTCTGCATATACTTTTGTGCCACGATTTTCTGGATAACATTCCGTAATCGGTTTGCGAATGAAATTAATCATAGTGATTTTCATTCCTTGCAATAGATTCCAGATGCCAGAAAATAAATCTTTTATGTATTGTATCATTTCTTTTTAATTTTAGAAAATTAATACCCATACTGCCATCACAAGCATATTTAGCAAACTGATTGGCATTAATATTTTCCATTCCAAGTGAAGCAATTGGTCAATTCTTAATCGTGGGAATGTCCATCTTACCCATAAACTAAGTAACACCAATGAAAAGGCTTTTCCTAAGAACCAAATGTAACTTGGAATGTAATCCATCACATGATTAAATCCACTTGCCCAATCAGCATGAATATGAAATGGCTGCCAACCTCCTAAAAATACGGTGGTGGCCACTCCTGCAATAATAAACATATTAAGATATTCAGCTAGATAGAAAAAACCATATTGGATACCAGAGTATTCAGTGTGGTATCCTGCTGTTAATTCTGATTCTGCTTCAGGTAAGTCGAATGGTCCACGGTTGGTTTCTGCATGACCTGCAATCAAATAGATAATAAATGCGATGAGTGCAGGGAGTGGTGCTTGAAATATAAACCAAGCATTCTCTTGACCGTTAATGATGTCTGATATGTTTAATGAACCTGCTAAAATCACCATTGTCAGGATGGAAATACCTGCTGATAATTCATAACTAATTAATTGAGCTCCACTACGCATGGCACCAATCAAAGTATATTTGTTGTTGCTAGACCATCCAGCTAACAAGATACCGATAACACCTAATGATGAGATGGCAAGAATATAGAATATTCCGACGTTGAAATCAATACATGCTAATCCTTTGCCAAATTGTAGTGCACCGAATGTGCAGAATGAACCGATGATTGCTAGGAATATGGCTACATAATACAATAGCTTATCAGATTTGTTGATTTTAACGATCTCTTTTAATAATATCTTTATCATGTCGGCTATCAGCTGTAATGAACCCCATGGTCCTACACGGTTAGGCCCAAGACGACATTGGAAACGTGCACATATCTTACGTTCCAAGAAAATCAGAATCAATGCAAGCACACAATAGAGTGCTAACAACAACACTCCGACGAGAACGTACTCGATAGCGGCTGCAGCCCATCCGGGTAGGGAAGAGGTAAGCCCATCGTGTGCTAATTTTACTACATTTTCTAATTCTAAACTCATTTTTATTTTGCTTTTTACAATATGACAATTTATCTATCTGCACACGGAATAACGTAGTCCAAAGATGCTCCGATCATAATTAAATCAGCTATCTTTTCGTTCTGACACAATGGATCTAGAGCGGAAATCAGCGTCATGCAAGGTGATCTGAACTTTACTCTGTATGGATTCTTGTCGCCTGTGCTATTAATATATACACCAAAATCACCACGGGCATTTTCTACACGTTGGTAGTATTCTCCTGCAGGGAGTTTGATGATAGCAGGGGTCTTTGCTTTAAATCCATCGTCTGGTAAGTTATTAATCAAATGCTCGATAATCTTAAGTGATTGTTCGATTTCTTTCAAACGGATGAGATATCGATCGAATGTGTCGCCAGTCTCAAAAAGAACCTGCTCGAAATCAATCTTGTCGTATCCTGCGTATGGTGCAATCTTTCGAACATCACAAGCCCAACCTGATGCTCTTCCTGATGGTCCTGTCACACCTAAAGAAACGGCTTTTTCCATGGAAAGAATACCCATCTTTTCCATACGTCCTTTAGCAATAGGATTGTTCGTGAAGAGTACATGATATTCTTGTAGCATCTTTCGCATATAAGGAATGAATTCTTTCACCTGATCAATGAATTTTGGATGTATGTCATTCGCTAATCCTCCAATGACATTGTATCCAACCATCAGACGTCCACCTCCTGTCTCTTCAAAAATGTCCATGATCTTTTCACGGTCACGCATACCATAGATAAATGCAGTGATGGATCCCATATCCATACACATACAACCCCAACCTAATAGGTGAGATGCAATACGTGTTAATTCATCAAATATGACTCTGACTGCTTCTGCACGTTTTGGAATCTCTAAACCTAGTGCTTTTTCGCAGCATAGACAGAATGCATGACGATTCATGGTTCCTGAAAGATAATCCAAACGTTCAGTTAGTTGAAGTATTTGTGGATATGTCTTCGATTCACACATTTTTTCAATACCACGGTGGATATATCCAAAATTAGGATCTACTTTCTTGATGATTTCACCGTCTAACGAGACGCGAAGGTGAAGAACTCCGTGGGTGGCAGGGTGCTGAGGACCTATGTTTACCACATATTCTCCATTCTCAAATAACTGATGATGCTTTGTTATCAGTTTCCCTTCTTTGTCGAAAGATAGAGTTGGCATGTCTTCCATGTCTTCAACTGTTTGATTGACAAGAGGAACTGGATTGAGAGCTGGATTTGCATCATAATCTTTCCTGAATGGGAATCCGTTCCAGTCCGCACGTAAGAATATACGGCGTAGATCGGGATGATTGACGAATTTTATACCATAAAAATCATACGCTTCCCTTTCATATAAATTAGCAGCTTCCCATAAATCATAGACAGAAGGAATTGCTATGTTTTCATAATCAGGAGTTTTGACTTTGACAACTACCATTGTGTTCTTTTCAATAGAAGATGTTAAATGGTAGATGACACCTAAACAATCTTTGTAGTCGATACCCGTCAGATTCAATAAAACGTCTAATCCATTAGCTTTTAATTTTTCTGCTAATTTTCTCCATTGTTTTGGTTCGACGGTAATGGTAGGGTATTGTTGCTCCTCTACGGTAAGACCCGAAGCAACGGATGAAATAATGTCTTTTATCTTTTTCATTTCCTACTTTATTTCTGATGGGTTATTTCCTTGAATTATCTCTTCTTTCTCTTTTTTCCTGCAAGGAAGTTTAAAGAACTTCTCCACCTTGATTTTCCTTTCTAGTTGCATCATGCCATATAGCATAGCATCTGGTCTTGGAGGACAACCAGGTACATATACGTCCACCGGTATGATCTTGTCAACACCTTGAACTACATGATATGAGTCTTTGAACGGACCACCACTGATGGCACATCCACCCACTGCAATCACATACTTAGGCTCTGCCATTTGATCATACAGACGTTTTAATACAGGTGCCATTTTATGAACAATGGTTCCTGCTACAAATATCACGTCAGCTTGTCGAGGTGAGTTTCTTGTTACTTCCCATCCAAATCGAGCAAAGTCTGTTCTTGCTGCACCTACACACATGAATTCAATACCACAACATGCTGTTGCAAAGGTGAGTGGCCATACGGAATGAGAACGGCTCCAATTTATGAAGTCGTCTAAAACACCTATGCTTACTCCTACACCATTATTACGAAGCTCTTCAACATACTGCTCTAAGTACTCAGTATCATTGAAGTCTTCTTGCTTCATGCTTTTTACCTTGATGTTTTTTACTTCCATTCTAACGCTCCTTTCTTCCATGCATAAGCTAAACCGAGAACGAGGATGAATAGGAAGAACAGCACGCTTACTAATCCTATTGATCCTAATGACTTCATGATGCTTGCCCATGGAAACAGTAAAACTGTTTCTACGTCAAATATCAAGAATAGGATGGCAAAGAGATAGTAACCAACTTTGAACTGCATCCATGATGTCCCCTTCGTAGGAATACCACACTCATACGGTTCTCCTTTTTGTGCATTGGTCGATGTTGGCGCTAATAATTTGCCAATCACCACTGCTGCTATTACCATGATGATAGCAGTGACAAATGCAACAATGAAAATCTCTGAACTCATTTCTATTTTATTTGTTTGTTATTATTGTTTTCCAACAAAAAATGGAAGCTGTATCTCTTTTGATACAGCTTCCAATTTCTTTTTATATATATGTCCTCTTTACAAGATACACGAAAGTAAGGGCTTTTACGCTCTTCAATCGTTTGCAAATGAGTAATTTGGACATCATTTTATTAATTTATTTTTTAGCCTTAACAATTTTTTTGAAATTCTTACGCAAATTTGGAAAATCTATTTCATTTAGCCAAATATTTTACTCTTAAATTTTACATTTTTTTTGACAATATGAAAGTTGAATTGTGTTAAAATTATAGATTTAGGTTGTTGTGGTCGTGATTATGTTTTTAAATATAGCTTTATGGTATCAAAATGATATTATAACACCTCTGAATTTGTCAATTTGAATATTTCTTTGGAAGAATTGGACTGGAAATTTATGTTTATAGTCTGTTTGCCCCTTCTTAATTCCATACACAATCTTCTTGTTGATACCTATTCGTGACAAGACGTTTTGTTAGTGTTCAGTTTGTGATATTTTATATAGTATATAGTCCTTGTATAAAGGAATATTCTTTTCTTCTATTCCGTTTTGTGTTAAATATATTTTATCTTCGTTGAATAATTGACTGAACTTTTTCGGGTCAGAATCAATATTTATATATGCTTTTTTATAGTATTGAATCGCTTCATCTTTTTTGTTCAGACATAGTTGTATGTGGCCAATGTTCATCCAGTCTGTTTCGTTCCTTTTTTCTTCTGCTGATTTTAAGTAATATTTTTCTGCTTGCTCTAATTTGTTGCATACAAATGAACACCATCCGATGGCTTTAGCTGCATTGCTGTTTTCTGGTGCTAAGTATTCGATTTTAAAGAAAATCTTTAGCGCCTCTTGGTAGCGTTGTAAGTTAATCAGACAATAGCCTATGTTGGATTGTATGTTTAAATCATCGGGCGACAATGTTTCGCATTGTTGATAATAGAACAAGCTATCTTCGTATTTCTTGTTGCATTTAAGACAATAGGCTAATCGTTTTAAATTCCATAGCGTACAGGATTGCAATGTTTCCGCTTTTTGATAATATGTGATGGCATTTTCAAAATCTCCTTGTTGTTGATAACAAAACGCAATTTTTTGTAGGTAATCGATTTGTGTTGGTTGCTTCTCTGATAACGTGGCGAGTAGTTGAATGGCCTGTTGGTAATACTCTTTCTTTATGAAAAAATCAATGATGGCGAGTTTGATTTCTTTCGATTTTGGATTGTTTAGTATCAGTATATTATCATTGAAATTCTTTATGGAGAGGAAAGGATTGCTAAAATCTTTTTTGAAGAAATAAAGATTGTAGAATCTGAACAAGTCTTGAATGTACATTCGGGCGATATTGTTTTCTTCCGAATAAACGGTTGGCAGATTGGTGCTTTTTAGTTCTTCCAACTGATCTTTTTCTATTTGAAATGTATTTTTTATCATCTCTTTGTATTGATTTGGCATTTCATTAATTGAATAGATCATTGAATATTTATCTGAATTGCATAGAAATATGCTTTCGTTTAATAGTCTTGTCAACTGTTGAGCGAAGTCAGAATCGTTGATTTCATATTTCTTGGCAATTGTTGGATGGAAGAAAGGAAGGAACCAGTTCTCTATCGTGTTGAAAAATGCGAAGTTCTTTAGTGAGGCAAATGTGCTCATGAAAATATCACCTCCTTCCATCTGAAGATTGGATAGTTCCATCATCTTATCAGAAACGCCTGAGTTTTCCATGATAGAGTCCCACTTCGGATTTATGATGGACATCTCATTTCCTTCGTTGATAAGATCTTCTATGTTTATTTTGTCCTTCTTTAGCTCTTTTAGTGAGCTGTTTTTTATTAAATCAGGAAGCGTGTCATTCATCTTCTTTGTGATTTTGTCTGTTTCTTTGCTGAGAAGAATTTGAATGATTGTTTTTTGTAGGTTTTCTGCTATGTCTTCATTGTCAAATATGTATTGCATTCTGCTGCTCAGTTTTGAATAGATGTTGATTCTTGCAGAATGAATATTTGTGCAGAAAATGATGCCGATGAGGGCTCGTTGTTTGATGGGTTTTATCGGATCGTCAATTTTATCTAGTAACAAATGAAATTTTTCTTCGTCGAATGTACGAATTAATCCTAGCATGATTGCGGCTATGTATGTGCATTTGCAACCTTCGTCTGTTGACGGGTCTGCTAATAGTTCCCTGATGTGATTGGACAACTCTTTGTCATACTTTTCTGTGAGCCATAATACATGAAACAGTTGTGTGTGGTGTTCTTGTATGTTGAATGTTTCTGGCCATGAGAAGTGGAGAAGGGGAGAGGTCCTTTTGTGTTGATATACGATATTGTTGGAGTTCTTTGTGAAGAATTGATTCCGAACGGTATCTGCTAACTCTAACAATTGAATCTGTATGTTTTTATAGATGGATTCTTGATTGGGGTCCTGGATGGCATCAGTCGCATATTTTAGCATATTTAAATAGGTGTTTTCTAATTCGACGCGTTGCTCCTCCCAAAATGAATTATTGGTTTCTGTGATGAGTTCTTTTAAATGATTAAAGGCAGCATTTAATTCTTTGTTGCACGTTTCTACGCACACGTTTTTATATAGTATTTCAAAATCTCTATTGGTCATGGTTGTTTTATGATTTTTTCATCTGTTGCTTTTGTTATTCATGCGATGATATTTGAATAAAAACTTTTTTTTGCAAATATAGATAAATGAAAAAACATTTTCCTTGCTTTTGTATAATATCTGATGTCTTTTTATTATTAAGCGCATAGCGAAAAAAAGGAGGGAAACTTCTGTTTCTCTCCTTTAGTGACCCCGGCGGGATTCTAACCCACAACCTTTTGATCCGTAGTCAAATGCTCTATACAGTTGAGCTACGGGGCCGTAACACTTGGCTTGTTTCTCAAATGCGATGCAAAGGTATCACTTTATTTTCTAAAATACAAACACATTTGTGAAAAAATATCGTGTATGCTGTGAAATATTTGTAATTCGTTGACTATTAATTTTTTGTTTTTTCAGTAATGGTTTATACATTATTTTTTGTTGTTCATGTCAGTACATTCCAACATTCCACTTAATATAAAATCGGTAATGTGTTTTCTGTTCTCTGGGTATGAAAAAGGTCTGAGGTCTCCACGAATAAATGGGACTTCGCATCCTTTAAGGGAACATTGAATAATCATAGCCGCCAATTTAGGGTTTTTTACGTTGAAATATCCCTGTTGGTTTCCATCAATTAGAATGGACTCTAGCATTTTCATTTCGGTGATATCTAGTCTGTGTCGGCTCTTTTCGACGACATGAATGTTGCGAAAGAAACTCGCACGAAGGTTACCGTTCCTCATAACTGCTTCGTGAAAGATGTCCATTCGGACATAGATGTAGTTTATGAGTTTCTCGGCGGGGTTCATGTTCTTTTGCATTTCTGCTTGTAACTTATGAGCTAACTGAAACAATTCGCTCTCAATCACAGCATAATAGATATCATCTTTGCTTTTGAAGTATGTATAAAGTGTGCGCCTACCTTTGTTCGCTTTGGATGCTATATCATTCATAGTTGTATTCTCCATTCCCTTTTCAGCGAACAGTTTACGTGCTACGTCTATAAATATTGCTCTTGTTTTGGTTGTACCCATCACTTTATCGGTTATAGATTTTTATTATACAAAAATAAGTTAAAATAATGGAAAGAAAAATCTTATTATGAATTTTTATAATTTTGTGTTATTATATTTTTACAGATGAAACAATTTTTTATACTCATTGTAGGTTTTTTCTTCGTTGCTTCGTGTGCAAGTCATAAAGAAGAGAAAAACAAAGAACAGAATATCGATTCGCTCATAAAGTGTGCAACTGAAATCGATTTAAAATATACTCGAAAGTTTTCACTCTATTCTTTGCCTGATAGTGTAGGTTATCTTCTACGTGTGATAACCTCAGATTCAGCAAACTCATCTGTCGATAATTTTTGTCTGGTGAGAAAAGACAAGAAGTTGAATGTTCATTCAGTGCCTGTATTGGAGATTCCTTTGACACGGATTACATTAAGTTCTTCTACTCATTTGGAATTCATCCGTATGTTAGGAAGTTTGTCTGCCTTGCGTGGTATGTTTAATGAGGAATATATTTATTCGGATTCTACGCTTTCGATTATACAGAAGAATGATGTGGTTGAGATGGGGGATGGTTTTAATGTTGATATGGAAAAGCTATTGTTGGTTTCTCCCGAATTAATGTTTGTGTCTGATGCACGTGAGAAGATACCGATTCATGATTGGCCTGTGTTGGTTTGTCAGGAGTGGAACGAGTCGGATGCATTAGGTAGAGCTGAGTGGATTAAAGCCTTTGCTGTTTTATTTGACAAATTGGAGATGGGTGATTCTTTGTTTCAGAATATTGAAAAAAACTATTTGAAATGGAAGTGTCTGGCAGCAACTGACAGTGTCCGTCCATCGTTATTTGCTGCGGGAGCGTTTGGTGATACGTGGTATTTGACTGGAGGAAAAGGATATATGTCTTCAATCTATCAAGATGCGAATGCCTATTTTTGTTTGGCTGATTCGATGGTTTCGACTGTCACCTGTGGACTGGAGTGGTTGATGACCCATTATCAAGATGTGGATATCTGGATGAATTGCCAAACAAAATATTTGATGAATATAGATCCTCGTCTTTCGGTACTTAAATCTTATCAGACTGGTAATGTCTATCATTTTAACAAGAGATCGAAGCAACGCTCTAATGTATATGTGACTGATTTTTATGAATCGGCGGTGGCGCATCCTGATGTTGTACTTGCTGATGTGGTCTCTGTTTTACACCCGCACTTGATGCCTGGGTATGAATCGGTCTATTTAGATAAGGTGAGGTGATTATGTTGGGAGGTAAACAAGGTTATAGCTCTGGATTCATCTATGCTGTATTGGCAGTGCTGATGGTTGTCTTTTCCCTGATGGATCTTCGATGGGGTAGTGTTGATATTCCGATGGATGAGTTTTTTAATATAGCAAGAGGAGACTCAACTGTTTATGCGAAGATCTTTTATGAGGTTCGTCTGCCCAAAGCCATTGCTGCTGTTTTGGTGGGGGTCTCTTTATCTGTTTCTGGTCTGTTGATGCAGACCTCTTTTCGAAATCCTTTAGCGGGCCCGTATGTGTTGGGTATCAGTTCTGGTGCCACATTGGGAGCGGCCATTTTTTTATTGCTTTTGTCTGTGATGGGAATCATTTTGGTGGGTTTCTGGATGCAATGGGGTGTTGTGTTATTTGCTATGTTGGGAGCTTTTTCGCTGTTTCTTATTATTTTATTAGTGTCTTTTCGGATTAAGGAGTCAGTCACATTGTTGATTGTTGGTATGATGTTAGGTACACTTGCTGGTGCTGTCATCAGTGTGCTACAGAATATAAGTGATCCTGATTCAGTAAAGTTGTTTATAAATTGGACGTTGGGTTCATTGTCAATGATTGGACGCAATCAGTTGTTTGTGATGACACCTCTTGTTTTGGCAGGGTTGGTTGTGGTTTGGTTTGTTCGGAAACAATTGGATCTGATGCTGTTGGGGGATGATTATGCTTCCACAATGGGTGTTTCTGTGTTTCGATGCAGAGTGTTGATTATGGTGGCAACCGTTGTTCTGACAGGTGTTACAACTGCATTTACAGGACCTGTCGGTTTTGTCGGAATTGCAGTTCCTCATATTGCTAGGATGATTATGAATACATCAAAACATTCCAAAGTGATCCCTTGTACGTTGTTGTTGGGAGGAAATATGATGTTGCTATGTGATATTATTTGTCAGTTGCCATCTAACGGGTATGTGTTACCTTTAAATGCAGTAACAGCCGTGCTGGGAATCCCTGTGATAATATGGGTTCTGATAGGAAAGAAAAAGATGTTTGTATAAGGTATAGACCATCATAATCTTTTATGAGGGAAATAGATAGGGTGTGCCATAATTGACACACCCTATTATATGGAACATCTGTTATGGAAGAAGATGCGTATGCTTATTTTCTTTTTTTATGAAGTGCATCATCGTATGATTTGTCAGATGATAGAATCTCTATCGCTTTGTTGTAAATATCATTTTCAGTATTCATAATCTGGAAATATTCATTAGAAGTCCAAATATCTCTTGCAATATTTGCTTTTATCTGTTTTTTCATAAGCGCTTTTGATTTCTCAAGTTGCTCTTTGTCTAATTCCACTTTTTCTTTCTGACCTATTTCAACAAGCGTGTTAATGTCTGCGTCTGTGATTTCAAATTCAGAGAGGAATTTTTGGAATGAAGCATTTTTGATTTTTTCGCTTTGATTAGTGGTAGGATATTTAGCTTCTAATTGACTGCGATTTTTCTCCAGATACTTCATGATGAATGTGTTGAATGCACCTTTAGCAACTAAATTACGATGATATTTCGTGTATTTAAGTGTATCCAATGGTACAAAGATGTCAGGCATGATTCCTCCACCTCCATATACTGTTCTTTTAAGTTTCAACGTGTTATATTTTAGTGAATCAGGGAATGATATGCTATCTTCATGCATCAATTCACCATGGTTATAACGTTCAATGATATCGTTACGATATTCTTTGATGTTATCCTTGTATGGACGTTGAATGCAGCGGCCAGAAGGCGTGTAGTAACGAGCTGTCGTTAATCTGATTTGAGAACCGTCAGGAAGGTCAAGCATTTTCTGAACTAAGCCTTTACCGAATGTGCGACGACCTACTACGACACCACGATCCCAGTCTTGTATGGCACCAGTGACAATCTCACTGGCAGAAGCCGAACCTTCGTCAACCAAGATGATGATTTTCCCATCAAAATTATTGGCATCACCGGTAGCTTTATATTCGTCACGAGGTTGAGCTCTTCCTTCTTGGTAAACGATTAGATTTCCTTTGTCAAGGAAATTATCGATGATATTGATTGCTGCAGACATGAATCCACCACCATTGTCCTGAAGGTCAATGATTAGGTTTTTCATTTTTTGTGCTTTCAATTTAGAAAGTGCTTTGTTGAATTCCTCTACTGTTGTACTAGAAAAACGGTCGATCTTTATATACCCCGTTTTTTTGTCGATCATATACGAAGCATCCACACTGTACAAAGGTATTTTGTCACGGGTGATGTTGAAGTCGATTAGTTCTTTTACACCACGACGTAGTACTTTGATATTGACGACAGTCCCCTTAGGACCACGGATTCTCTTTTGTATATCTATGTTCTGCATTTTCACACCGGCAATGGTGGTATCGTTGACATAGATGAATCGGTCGCCTGCCATGATTCCTACTTTTTCAGAAGGACCACCCGATATTGTTTGAACGACCAATAAAGTATCTTCCATCATTTGGAATACGACCCCCACACCCTCGAAACTGCCTTCCAATGGTTCGTTTTCTCGTTTCAAATTTTCTTTTGATATATAGGAAGAGTGGGGGTCTAGACTAGAAAGCATGCTTTTGATAGCCGTCTCTGTTAGTTTGTTTATGTTGGTTGTGTCAACATAATAATGATCAATCATGTATGAAACAAATCCAAACTTCTGTATGTTTGCATCATGGAATTGAGACCAACCTAGCGTCGGTAATAATATAAATGCAATGGTGTATAAAATGACTTTTTTTCTCATAACTTATATATAAAAAGATAAACCTTCCTATGCGAAAGGTTTATGCTATGTTAAATGAATAATCTTAGATTAGAGGAATATTGTTCTCTTTGCATGTCTTTCTCATGTCTTCAGGCCATATGCTAGCTTGAATTTCACCTACGTGAGCTTTTCTGAGGAAGAACATACATAGACGAGATTGACCTATACCACCTCCGATGCTTAAAGGAAGTGTTCCGTCGATTAAACGTTTGTGGAAATACAACTTTTCACGCTCTTCTTGACCTGTCATTTTTAGCTGGCGAAGCAATGCTTCTTTGTCAACACGAATACCCATAGAAGAGAGTTCCATTGCTTGTTCAAGTATATTGTTCCATACTAATATGTCACCATTCAATCCTGGAAGTCCATCTTCACCTATGGTTGTCCAGTCATCATAGTCTGGAGCACGACCATCATGTTTTTCACCGTCACCTAATGGACCACCCACACCCATAATAAAGACTGCACCATATTTCTTAGTTATGATGTTTTCTCTTTCCTTAGGTGTTTTATCAGGGTAGAGTTGACGAAGTTTTTCCGCATGAATGAAAGTTATTTTCTGTGGAAGTTCAGGTTTGATGTTTGGATACATCTCATATACTACATATTCCGTACGCACCATTACAGAGTATATTCTTGAAACGATATCCTTAAGAAAATCAATTGTGCGATCTTCTTTAGTGATGGTTCTTTCCCAGTCCCATTGATCTACGTATAAAGAATGAAGGTTACCTAGAGACTCATCTGAGCGGATGGCATTCATATCTGTATATAATCCGTAGCCCGGTTCAATTCCGTATTCTGATAGCATAAGTCTTTTCCACTTTGCTAATGAATGTACGACTTCCGCACGTTGGTCTCCCAAGTCTTTTATTGGAAATGTGACTGCACGTTCTACACCGTTCAAATCATCATTGATACCTTGACCTTTTAAAACGAATAGAGGGGCGGTTACTCTACGTAGTCTTAACTCTGCGGATAAACTTCCTTGAAAAAAATCCTTTACTTTTTTGATTCCAAGTTCTGTCTGCCGCATATCTAATAACGGCTTGTAATTTTTGGGAATTTTTAAATAACTCATATTATATTAATTTCTTTATTTCTATTCATAATCAACGCAAAGATACAATCTTTTTTGTTTTGTATAATTATATAGATGTAAAAAAGTGTAGTAATAAAATGATATTGTTTGTTCCATTCTCCTGTCATTTTGAATTGTAAAATTTTTACTTTGTTGTCATATGGATATATATATAGGGTGTGAGAAATGTCAAGAAGAGAAAATTAGAATGGAATGGATTAGTGCAATTATATAGCTATTGACGTGCTATTCGTGTTCTTATTTGGGAAAATTTAAAAATATTCTAAAAATAGTTTAATATATATATTGATTATAGTCAATAAATTATGTTGTGAGTATGAAAAATGGATGATTATTTGCTATTATTTTAACATATAGTTTGTATATTTGCAACGTTTTTTATGTAGTGTTTTCTGAAATCGATTAAAGAATCCTGTCGGTTTAGAAAAAGAATTTAAGGATTCAAAAAAATTTTTAAAATGAAGAAATTATTTTTAGTTGTAGCAGCATTCTTCGCAATGAATGCATTTGCACAAGAACAAGGTGATGACAATGGTTTTGGGTTAAAGTTAGGTGTAGGTTTTGGTGGCAGTAGCTATGGAACTGTTGATTATGGTTCAGTAATCAAGATTTCTGATGAATCGGAATCTAAATACACTCCAGCATTTGGCTTATCATTGGACAATCGTTGGTACGTAGCAAATCCAGGAAAGTTTGGTATCGCTATCGATGCTCGTTGGTTAGATTTGTCAATTGCGCATTTTGGTGAAGAGACTGAGTTCTCTGAAGTAAAGTCTAATCTTGTTAAATTTGAAATGTTTGGTCCTGGTGTTATTGGTACTTTCTACATCAATGACAAAATGGCTGCTGATTTGTATTGGAACATTATTCCTAGTGTTGCTATCACAGGAACGGATTCAAAGGTAACTACTCCTGCATTCGGTAGTGTCCCTGCAACTGAAGTTGAAACTGAAGATACTGAATTTGCTTTCGGTTTATCTAACTACATTGGTGCTGCATTTAGATTCAAAGTATTCCAAGCAGGTGTTGAATACAACATTGCTAAATTGAAATATCAAGATTGGGGTAAGAGCGATGATTCTGTAGAAGATACAATGAGTGATTTCGCTAATTCAATTTTGGGTAACTACAAACAAAATTTGAATAACTTCCGTGTATTTGTTGGATTCAAATTCTAATTAAATCACATATAATAAAAAAAGCATACCTTTTGGTATGCTTTTTTTTATGCTAACTATGAAATGACTTCTTGTAATAAAAGGGTTCGAATATTATATGTTTTCAATTTAGCGCACATAAAGGAGTGTCCTTCGGACAGAAATGACATATATTGTATATATAAATTTATTACTGTCCGTTAAAAAAGTATATGAATATGGGAAGGACTTACTTTTTACAAAACAATGTAATATCTATTTATCGGCACTGCAGGCATGTGAGTTGTCCCCTCACATCTTTTACCTGACAACAATGAAAAAAATCGTTATGATGAGTGATAAAAAAAAGATAACTTGCATTAATTTGTAAAACAATGAGAAAAAAAATAGAGACTGAATATTATCATTCAGTCTCTTCTATGAATTTTGTATGTCGAAATAAAAATTTCGTGGAAGATTATATGATTTCGATACATTTTTCAGGTATCCATCCAACATTACCATCTGCGATTTGAATTTCTACCCAACCGTTTAATTTACTTTTTATCTTTACTTTAGTACCTTCATGTAGTAAAAAGAGATCTGTGCCTCCATCGTCTGGCGAGCCTTTGCCGGTTACTGAAGGGGCAAAAATGATTGCATAGTCATGAGAGATTAATACATTCTTTTGATTCTTTGCATAGTGGAATGAAATGATGCACAAAAGAATAGTAAAAATACTCGTGAAGAAAGAAGCTTTGCGAAGCCAACCAATCTTGCCGAAGAAATAGATTGAAACACATATTAACGTAAAGATGAAACAGAAGATAGATAACTTAGCCCAACCGTCGGAGCTAAATGTGTTTTGGACAGATTTATTCCAATCAGAGATGAAGAAGTTATCTAATTGTTCAATTTTATCTGTTGTTTGTTGTTTCGCCATTTCAAGATTGAAAAGAATATCTTCATTGTTTGGGTCAAGTTTGAGAGCTCTTTCGTAATTAAGAATAGCAGGCGCGATCTCACCTTGTTTATATTTAGCATTGCCTAAATTATAATACAAAGTGGCAGAAGACCCCTCTTCTAGCAAAACGATTTGATATAAACTGTCAGCTTCTTTAAATTTTTCAGAAGAATATAAGTTGTTTGCTTCAGCAAATCGTTTAGACTCTGATGCAAAGCAGATTATAGGAAGTAACGAAAGAAAGAATATAAATATACGTTTCATTTTAGTTCGGTTATATGATTAAATTTTAATCTGTTCTTCTATTGTGCTGATTAGATCAACAGCTTTGGTGTAAAGCTCATCCATTGCTTCATGACCATTTGTAGGTGCGAAGCGTGCGAATTCACAAGTTTGCAATACATTCATGAAGTTGCTTATAACTGTTGGGTCAATTTTATGTTCAGCTAATTTAGATTCAATATTGTCTTTGTCTAATTCTGCGATAGGAATATTTAATTTGTCGCTTGTATATCCCCATAGTGCTTTTAACACTTCCTCATAGAATTGTTCTTTCTCGTTAGCAACCAAATGTTGTTGTGCTTTTTTCAGTCTCTTAGTGGCTTGCTTATTTGCTCTTTTATTTTTCACCAATATGATATTTGCGTTTTCCTTCAATTGTTTTCTGTATAAGATAAACAAGGTGATAAATATGCAAAGAGGAATAATAAACCATAAATAGAAAGAGGTGGAACCGAAGAACGGCGTATTATATGTACTTAGACTTGTATTCTTTGTGTTTATGAAATGAATATCTTTCCCTAGGTATTTTACATTTTCTTTGTTGCCAAAATTTGAAACTACCGTTGTGTTTTCTGATGTGCTATTTTCGCCTTTCGCCACGTTGATTGTATAGGCTTGTGTTTTTAAGGATACATATCTCTTTGTTTTAGGATCAAAGAAAGAAAAGTCTGCAGCAGGAATTTCATATACTCCTGCATAACGTGGAATGGCTAAGTATTCAATTTCTTTTGTTCCACTAACTATGTTTCCAGATGTGTTTACTTTGGAATTTACTTTTGGATCATATATCTCAAAGTCGTTAGGAAACTTTATCTCTGGTTCTTTTACGTATTTAATATTACCAGTTCCTGAAATTTTAACCTTGAGATTGATTGCATCGTTGGCTTTTACGTCAGTTGAATTGATTGATGTTTCGATTCTATAGGAACCAACGGTACCATTGAAATTGTCTGGTTTCCCTTGCGAAGGCAAAGGCATAACTTCTATTTTGGTTCCTTTGATGGTAAGTTCTTTTTTGACGTTATAGGTGGTTCCGAAGAAATCATCCATATCAAAGATACTTCTTCTTCTGTTGGACGAACGTTTTTGAACCTGTGCGACTACTGTTATTTTACCGTTTTCGATGTCAATATAGTTCGATCTTTGAGGGAAGAGTATAGCTTTTTTCAAAATATATACGTAGTAACGGGCGCCATTGTATGTTTCAATTCCAGCATTTCTCTCTTCATCTTTTATATTTACTTCTTGTGCAATGAATCCATTATATTCTGGGAATTTCACATTGTCTATGCCTGATACATTTCCTTTGTGATATAGTTTTATAGTTGTGACCAGTTGTTCTCCTTCATACACTTTCTTCTTGTTGTATTCGGCAACACAGAAGAGGTCGGCATCAGATACACCGGTTACGTTTTCTCCTTGATTCCCGTTATTATATCCATTAGAGGATTGTCCGCCTCCTGTGTTAGAACCTTGAGCGACAACTTTAATGGTAAGTGCATTTGACATTAATGTTTTACCATTATATGTGAATTTTGCAGGCGAAATAGTAAATGTACCTTCTTTTTTGGGTGTTAATATATATGTATAAGTTAGATTCTCAGTTGTTGTCATAGATCCATTTATGATGGAAACTTGTTTTGCTGAGCTGGTACTAGGTCCCATCAAGATATCAAAGTCTTTAATTTCTGGAGTTTGTAAATCTGTTGGCTTGGCATTCTTTATGTTAAACTCCAATCTGAATTGTTGTCCGATGGCAACAACATTGGGTGCTGATGCTTTAATAGAAACATCTTCGTTAGCAGCCCATAGGCTGACACTTGCAATTATAAACGTGAATAATACACAAACTATTTTTTTCATTTTATTTTAGTTCTTTTTTTGCCATGCAAAAATACTAATTAATCATCTAACAAATAAAGAAGGGTGTAAAAAATCACCAATCTTTATCTGTTTTATATCGAGAATCTTTTTGTTCGATTTTTCGTTTCTTCTGTTGATCTTTTTCTTCTTGTTCCAATGCATTCAAGATCTGTTCAGCATTTTCTTTTGACATCTGATCTTTCGATTGCTGCTCTTCTTGTTGCTGTTGCTGCTGTTGCTGCTGCTGATCTTGTTGTTGCTGTTGTTGATCTTGATCCTGATCTTTTTTATCATTGTTCTGATTGTTCTGACCATTGCTAGGAGGCGTCATTGATTGAAGTATCTGTGCTACTTTCTTCTCATAATCCTGAGCCATGGCAAGATTGAAACGCGTGCTGTCATTTTCGGGCGCATTTCGAAGTGATTCCTTGTAATCCTTGATCGGCGTTTGAATAATCTTCAAATTCTCTTGTAGGTTGTTATAGAATTGTTGCTTTATTTCATTTACATTCTGTCCGGCAGCCTCCATCTTTGTAATTAACTCATTGGTCATCATGATAGAATCTAAAGGAGTTAATCGTTTCATGTTAGCATTTCCTTTGTTTTTGTATATGCTGGAAACCAATTCTTTTGAATCTTTGCTAGCATCTGATTTTAATGTGGAACGTACGGCGTTGGCGTATGTCTTATCTGCCATTTCATATTGTCCGTTTCTATAATCTGCGTTCGCATTGTTGTAGAGTGCACCACTGTTAGTCGAATCAATCTGAAGAGCTCCTACATATTTGATCTTTGCATCATCATATTTCTTTTCATCAAAAAACTCATTTCCTTGGTTGATGTAATCCCCAATCTGTCTGAAAGACAGCGAATTTTTATTAGAGAAAAGTAATATTAATAATATGATGATGACAGTGGTTGTTGCACTGATTTGTATAATTTCTTTCTTCTCCATTTTCAATCAAATAATTTAAAGTTACGGAACAATCCATTTTTCCTTTCTAAGATGATTAACTCTATGATCAAGATGATTATAACAATCAAAACAATGGGAGGAAATTGTTCGTTGTATTCAGAATATACTTTTGACTCAACATCCTCATGAGCTATCTTATTCAATTCGGATTGAATGACTTTCATTGCATTATTGGTGTTGTCAGCTCGAATGTATGTGCCATTTCCTGCTCTGGCAATTTCTTGACACATGGTTTCGTTTAGTTTCGAGATAACTACATTGCCATCTTTGTCTTTCTTGAAATTGTTTGTTCCCGATACAGGAATAGGGGAGCCTTCAGGTTTACCTATTCCGATTACGTTCACTTGGATTCCCTTCGCAGCAATCTGCTGTGCCATACTCACTGCATCATCCTCATGGTTTTCACCATCTGTTATAACAATGATGGCTTGTCCTTTGTTGACCTCTTCTTCAGAAAATGCTTTGCTGGCCATTTCTAGTGCAGCACCTATGGCAGTTCCTTGTTGACGGATGATGTTAGGTTGTATTGTTGAAATGAATATTTTGGCTGATTGATAATCAGTTGTTATCGGTAATTGCGTATAAGGATGACCTGCAAAGATGATAACACCAAATTTGTCGTTGTTAAGACCGTCAAGTAGTTTGTATAACATCTGTTTGGATTTCTCCAAACGGTTGGGTTGAACATCCTCAGCCAACATGGAATTGGAGATGTCTAGACACACCATCACTTCTAATCCTTTTTTCTTGATTGTTTCAAGTTTTGAACCGAATTGAGGTCGTGCTATGATGAAGATGATACCAGTTAACGCTAATATCGACAGATAAAATTTCAGATGTTGTCTGAAGTTGGAAACTCCAGGCATGAGGTTCTTTAATAGTTCGTAGTCACCAAATTTCTTAATTCGTCTCTGTCTGTAAAAACGTGTAACTAAAAACCAACCTATAAATACAGGTATGATTAGTAGTAAATATAAATATTGAGGATTTGCAAATCTGAATAGCATATCTAACTCCTTTCTTTTGGGAAATTATTTATGGAATATGTCTTAGTACTGTTGTCCTAAGAATTATTTCAAATAGAAGTAAAATCAAGGCTGCAATAGCATACGGAAGATACTCTTCTGTTTTTTTGCTATACTCTGTCACCTGTATTTTTGTTTTTTCTAATTGATCAATTTCGGCGTATATAGCTTTTAATGATTTATTATCTGTTGCACGGAAATATTGACCATTGGTCTTTTCCGCAATTGATTTCAATGTTGTTTCATCAATATCAACAGGTACCATTTGCCTCTTTATGCCGAAAACTGTACGGACAGGATAGGGAGCTTGACCTTTTGTCCCGACACCAATTGTATAGACCCTTATATTATAAGCTTTGGCTAATTCAGCAGCTGTTAACGGATCGATTTCACCTCGGTTGTTCGAACCATCCGTAAGAAGAATGATGACTTTCGATTTTGCCTGACTTTCTTTGATACGATTGACCGCATTGGCTAATCCCATACCGATGGCTGTTCCATCTTCCGAGATCATATCGTCTGAAATGCTATTCATCAATCCAATGAGTGCTGTCTTGTCGGATGTTAGTGGACTTTGAGTAAAACTTTCTCCTGCAAAGACTACCAAGCCAATATTATCATTGGGACGGGAAGCGATAAATTCTGCTCCCACAGCTTTGGCAGCTTCTAATCGATTGGGTTTTAAATCTTCTGCAATCATACTGCCTGATACATCGACCGCCATGACAATGTCAATTCCTTCAACATCTTTGTTCGACCAATTGTCTGATGCCTGTGGTCTAGCTAAAACAATTATCAAGAGAGCGATGACTCCCATGCGTAGGACAAAAGGAAGATGAAGGATATAATATTTATAACTTTTACCAACACCTTGAAAAGCATTTGTGCTTGACATCTGGAGATTGGCCGTTGTACGTTTTCTTCTATAGATATACCATGCGGCTAAAGGTATTAACAATAGTAGAAAATATAGATAAGACGGATTTTGAAACGTTATTTCCATTATTGTTCAATCTTTAGATTTTTATTGTTTATCTCATTGTTGTCTGTATTTCCCTCTGGTATATTTTCTTTAGGGATCAAAATCGTCTCATTGACAATGCGATAAGCATTTAAAATACTTAATTCGTTTTCTTCCTGAGATGGTTCTTGTTTTGCAAATTTCACCATATCAGACGTAGAAAAGATTTGTTTCATATTATCCAAGATAGGAGAGGCATCGCTGTTATATTTAAGTGAATCAATGATTTCGGCAGAGGTCATTTCTTTTGCTGAAATATTGAATCGTTTTACAAAATATTCACGAAGCGTATCTGTAATATTGGTATAATATTGTTTTGTAAAACCTTTTTTCCAAACTTTCTCTTCTTTTATTTCATTCAATTCTTCTAAAGCGACCTCGTGAGGTAATCTAGGATCAATCTTCTCTTCCGTTTCTGTCTGGATGGCTTTCATTCGCATATAATAGTTGTAAAGGATATATCCGATATACCCCAGGCAAGCTAATATGAGAAGAATGGATAAGTAGAGAAATATACGTTTGATGTTGACACCTGGATCGTAATTCTCTGCAATATCAGTTATTTGAGCTTTTTCGAAATCTGCTTCAATTGTAGATACCTGTAAATAGATTCTCGGACATTCGTACTCTTTTGTTCGAGTTGTGAATTTAAATGGTGGGATTACATATTTCCCAGTATCAAATGATGTTATAAGTATATCCTGCGAGATTTTAAGTCTTACACCATCTGCAGGTATGGTATCTAGGTTTGATATAGCCAAGATTTCCACACCTGGAACCAATGTGTCCGTATGTCCTATTATAGGGAATCTCACTTCGGCACTTTGTGGCTGAATAACTTCCAACCGAATATGCCTTTGTTCACCAATTAACATTGATGAGGAGTCTATTTTAGCAGAAACATCAATTGTTTGCGCAGCAATAGTACCACCTATACAAGATAAAAAGAATAAAAGGATATGTTTTTTTATCGATTTCATACAACTATTCTAAAATTAAGCTCTATGTCTGAACAGCTTCATTAAGGCTTTCACATAGTCTTCGTCTGTTGCAATAGAGATTGTGTCAACACCACTTTGATTGAATGTTTGTTTGAGCGTTTCTTGTCTGTCTAACCAATATTTTTGATAGGCATTTCGAATCTTTTTGTCGGATGTGTCAATCCACATGTCTTGGTCGCTCTCTGCATCTTTGACTTTAATCAGACCAACAGAAGGTAATTCAATTTCTCTTTTATCATAAATCTGAAGTGCTACCATGTCGTGTTTACGGTTCGCTATAACCAATGATTTGGAGAAATCGCTACTGATAAAATCGGAGATTATGAATGCAGTACATCTCTTCTTGATTGCGTTGGTTAAATATTGCAATGCTCCTTGAATATCGGTCTTTTTGCTTACAGGCTCGAATCCTAATAATTCACGGATGATATACAATACATGTTTTTTTCCTTTTTGAGGTGGAATAAATTTTTCTATTCGGTCAGAAAAAAGAATCACGCCGATTTTATCATTGTTTTGGATGGCGGAAAAGGCAATGGTTGCAGCAATTTCAGCCAACATGTCTCTCTTGATCTGATTGACAGTACCAAACTCACCACTGGCAGAAACATCGACAACCAACATCATGGTCATCTCACGTTCCTCCTCAAATACTTTTATGTATGGTTTGTTGAATCGTGCAGTAACATTCCAGTCAATATTTCTGATGTCATCTCCATATTGATATTCTCGCACTTCAGAAAATGTCATACCTCTTCCTTTGAATGCAGTATGATACTCTCCAGCAAATATATTACGAGAAAGTCCTCTGGTTTTTATTTCAATCTTTCGTACCTTTTTTAATATTTCATTTGTATCTTTCATCTTTCTAATCCTTTTGAAATATCTCCATAATCGCTATTTGCATTATGGTTAAATAAAAAAGATAGGGAAACAGCGTTCCCTATGGTATGAAAAGAAAATTAAGGTACCTCTACTGCATTTAAGATTTCATTGACAATATCTTCTGATGTCATATTATTGGCTTCTGCTTCGTAGGACAAACCAATACGATGACGAAGAACATCCATGGCAATTGCACGAACATCTTCCGGAATAACATATCCTCTACGTTTGATAAATGCGTATGCTCTTGCTGCTAATGCAAGATTAATTGATGCACGAGGTGAACCACCAAAGGAAATCATCTCTTTTAGATTTTCCAATTTATATTGTTCTGGATAACGTGTTGCATTAACAATATCCACGATGTATTTCCGTATCTTTTCATCAATATAGACATCTTGAACGACACTTCTCGCTTTAATGATGTCCTCTGGTTTTAATATAGCTTTTATATCAACTTTTTCTTTGTTTATATTTTGCGAAATGATTTGTTGCTCTTCTTCTGGCTTTGGATAAGAGATGTGAACCTTCAACATGAAACGGTCCAACTGAGCTTCAGGAAGAGGGTAGGTACCTTCTTGTTCGATTGGGTTCTGCGTTGCCAATACCAAGAAAGGCTTTGGTAGTTTAAAAGACTCTTCTCCAATGGTTACTTGTCTTTCTTGCATCGCTTCCAATAATGCACTTTGTACTTTGGCTGGTGCACGGTTAATCTCATCTGCTAGAACTAAGTTAGCAAATATAGGACCTTTCTTTATGTTGAATTCTTCTGATTTCTGACTATATATCATGGTTCCGATCACATCCGCAGGCAATAAGTCTGGTGTGAACTGAATACGACTGTATTTTGCATCAATCAATTCTCCCAACGTCTTTATGGCTAATGTTTTTGCTAATCCAGGAACACCTTCCAAAAGAACGTGACCATCTGCTAATAGTCCAATTAACAATGACTCAACCAAATGCTTCTGTCCGACAATGGATTTGTTCATTCCCATGACGAGCATATCCACAAAAGAGCTTTCTTGCTCAATCTTTTCATTCAATGATCTAATATCAATCTGGTCCATTTTATTTTTTTTTAGTTAATTATTATCTTTTGAAGTAAAAACTTGTTTCTGAACTTAATATTGTCTTAAATGTTATACCCTTAACATAATTTAATCGGCTAACATCCTTTTTAACATTATTTATTTAATATGCCATTTACCTCATCTGCAATCTTCTTGTATTTTTCAGAATAGGAGTTGGTAAATGTTTCATCCATATCAGGAATTTTTAGTGTCATTCCTGGTTTTACATCATTCGGACTGGATAAGACATCCTTGTTAAAGAAATAGATATATCCCCAGAAATTAAACACGCCATTGTACACATTTCTTGAAATTTGAGCCAAACGACTTCCTTCTTTAACGACATACTCTTCTCTGATTTTTACCTGAGAAGGGAAGTTTAGTTCAGGATGGTTGACTTTCATGAAATCAATCAGCTGAGAATCAAATGTGTGTGTGGCCGCTTGATCGACTGAACTGGATTCTTCTGTTGTTTCTGAATTTGTATCTTTGTCAGAATCGCTGCTTATGTATGCTTCTGGATTGTCATAAGTCGTTTCAGGTGCAGATTCAAATTCGTCAAAATCATCTTCCTGATTATCTTTCGTCGTTGTGGATGTCGCTTCAGCTGCTTTGTCTTTTCCATCCTCAACTACGGTAGTAGGAGCTTGCTCTTCTGGTTTGCTATCTTGTTTGTCTAATACATATTTTAAGAAAAACAGCAAGCCTACGATAAATATACAGCCTAATACAACCCAAAGCAACCACATCTTATTTGTGTTTTTGCCGGATTTTTTTTCTGATTTTCTATCTTTACCTTTTGTTTTCTGTGTGTCTTTTTTGCTTTTTTTATCCTTGCTTATTGCAGTTTGTTTTTCTTCCTCATCTTTCTTGTTGGAAGGTTCCTCTTCTGCCTTGGTTTCAACTTTTTCCGTGTCTGCAACTGGTTCGTCAGCACTTTCAGCACTCGTGTTGTCGCTTCCTGTGATGTCTTTTTGAACCGTTGTCTCTGTTGTTGATTCCTCTACTTTTTCTGTTGCTGATTCAGCAGGCGTAATGACTTCCTCTGCGCTGTTGTTCGTTACTTCGGTCGTTCCATCTTGAACAGTCGTTGTTGCTGATTCCACATTCGATGAATTTTCAACCGATACAGTAGGTTGTTCAACTTGTATAGGATTTGCATCCACAGTTACAGTAGGTTGTTCAACCTGTATGAGATTTGTATCCACAGTTACAGGAGAAGGCTCTACTTGCGTAGGAGGGGTGTCAACCGTTACAGGTGAAGGATTCTCTTGTATAGGATTTGTTTCAACAGAGGTTGGGTTTTGTTCCACCTGTGTTGGTGAACTAAGATTTGTTATCTCGTTGTTTGCATCTGTTGTGCTTACGTTTTCTGGAGTGTTTGTATTGTCTGCCATAGGTTGAGAGATTGTTGTGTATGTAAATGGTGTTGGTTCATTTTCATGGTGAAGCGAACTATCTTTTGATGAATTGTCCTCTTCTACTGATTGATTTTCTTGTACGGCATTAGGGGTAACGGAAGGAATTGTTGCAGTAAGCAATTCTTCGTCATCATCGTTGTCATCTTCTGGGTCAGTATCAATAGGTCCGTCTGCATTCAGAACATACGTTTCCAAATGAGCATAAGGTTTATTGATTTCGTCTTTTAGATTTTTTTCTGGTGTGAATGATACCTTTTTATGGGCAGGAATAATCATTTCGGTGCCGTCCTGCACATTCACACTTTTACGTTCTTCAATGGCAATGATTTTAAATGTCCCTAAGTTCGGAATCTTCGCTATACCATCTTTTTGTAATGCCTCTTCAGTGATTTCAAAAAGAGTACGAAGGAAATTATCCGTGAGTTTTTTGGTTGCTCCGGTTTCTTCTGCTATTTGACTTAAGATGTCTTGTAAACTTTTTTTTTCGTTCATGACAAAACGTTATTGGTTTAATTTATCTTTCAGTATGGCACTCATTTTAAAAGCTAGCGACTGCTTAGGAGGAGAAAGAAGTCGTTGCTTTGTCACTGGATTTATTGAAATACGTTCCTTTTTCCTCCTAGCTTCGAATATGCCGAAGCTTGGAATTGATAATGAGTTACCACTTAGCATCTCTTCTTTTAGAACGTTTACAAAAGAGGAGAAAAGTGCATCCGAAGTCTCAGAATCTATCTGAAGACGTTTGCGAATCTCTAATGATATTTCTTTTGTGTTCAATGCTGTAAAAAAATAATTAATTTGCCACGAAATTAAAAAAAAAATCAGAAAAATACAAGAAAGAATCCTTCCCCGATTTTTCTGATATGCTATAGTAGTGAATTAATATCCACTATTGTCGTATAATTCTTGAGGATCCGAATTATGAACGTTGGAGTTTCTTTCTTGTAAACTTTTCACCAAATTGTTGTATTTCTCTTTGTAATTTTCCTCTTCCGATGCCATTTCTGTTTCATCTTTGACATACACGGTACAACTGCTTGTTAGAGAGCCAATTGTTGCATAAATGATGGCTTTTCCTTTTGCATTTGCTTTGATTTCTCCTTGTTCAGAAACAGATACAATGTTCTGATTGGATGTGGTCCATGTAATGGTTTGATTTGTTGCCTCTTTAGGGAAAATTGTTGGCGTTAAGAACTCGGAGTCACCGATTCTTAATATTTCTTCGTTTTTGTCAAGCGTTAAACTCTCCACTTTTACAATGAAATTTTCAACGACGAATTCGCTGTTTCCTCTCCAAGGAAGTGGATTTTTGTATTCACGATAGGTGAGGTCAACCTGACGATCGCCCATGTTCATGAGTTTTAATGCAACTTCTTCGTTTTCAATGGAAAAAATAAATTCATTCGATTGTATTGATCCCGCAGCTTGTGTGCTTTTAAAACCATTTTGAATCATCTTCCCTTCGTATGTCTTAAAGATATAGCCTTTTTTTACGACATAATTTAAGACACCACTTTTTACTCCTTCACCGAAAACAAAATAGTAACGATAATAACCCCAACCGCATAAAATCAGTATCGGTATCAATGAAAATAATAGAAGTTTTTTTACCATTTTGATAATTTTAAAATAACCCTTATTACATTATTTCTTGGCAACTTTATAGAAGACAGAATCATTGTCTGCTGAAATCTTTACAATGTAGAATCCAGTAGGAAGTGTATTTGTCTCTATTACGGTTGAAATCTTATTTGTGATATCAATTGTTTGTATCAATTGTCCATCAATAGAGTATAACTGAACTGAAGCAGAACGGTTATAGGCTCTTTCTATCATATCGACAATTATGTAATCATCAAAATAGGTTGGATATACGATGTATGAATTCTCTGTAAGAGTTGCCTCTGCATCATTGAAATTTACAGAAACAGGGTCTTTCTCTGCCACAATACTTGCAATGGCAGCTACAAATGGTGCATTGTAATCGCATCCACCTTCTGTCTCTTGAAAACCATTTCCACCTTCAATAATATTGCTAAATTGGCCATATCCAGATGGACCTCCAATCAAACCTCCACTAGCAAACATGTACTCTGCAGAGTTCTTTGTCTCTGTAGGTGGATTATCGTTTCGTCCCATGGCATTACGGTGGTGAATTTTGTGCGTCATATCACCCTTAAATCCATGTAGAAATGTATGATTGAACTCATTTTTTCCTAATACGTAATCAACGATTCTGTAGGTGAAGTTCTTCGCTTTATTGATATTTTTTGTTGTGTTAACATCACCATCTTCAACAAGTTTTACATATAAAGCTGCAGCAACAGCACCTCCTAGCGCTAGTTTGTTGCTGCCCCATTTGCTTTTGTAATAAGGGAATCCGTTGCTCGTGCATTCTGAACCGTTGCTTGTAGGTTCTTCTGGATCTTGTAAATGTAATCTATATACATTTTTTTCAAGGAAGCTTGCATAGTATCCTCCTTGTCCGTTATTTGCACTTGAATTATCTTTTGCAATGTAGTAATAAGCAAAGTCAGATACGGTATCCCATGCCAAAGGCGAATTGGATTCCCATTTGCCACTTAGGTAGTTTAATGCTTCAGTCTTGTATTGACTTTCGCCTGTCAGTTTGTATAGTAGGATGGCAGCAAGCGCAAGTTCATCTGTCCACTCTGGATTTGGACTATCATAAAATGTTGGAATGGTTGCATGTGCTGATTTGTTTCTTTTGGCAAAATTATATGCTTTGATGGCGTATGTCTTGCATAGTTCTTTATAGGATTCGTCAGGATATTTTAGAGACATCAATGCCAATGCGGATGCATAGTTGGCTGCTTGCGGACCTCCTTTGTCGGTGGCTGTCCACACGGGACGAGGGTCGCCTCCGTTTGCTACCGATTGCTCCGATTGCTTGGAGGATGTCATCCATACATTATGGTCTCCATCAAATCCAACGTAATAGACAAACGTGTTGTCATTTGGAAAACATTTTATAAAATAATCTGTTGCATATTTCACTTCATCCAATACATCGGGAATGTTATTGGATGGACCGTATGCTTCATCGTAATTATCTTGAAAAGCTTCTGGCCATACATCGTATGCGATAAGTAGGGATACAGCTGCATAACCCATGGTCGTTCCTACTTTGATGTGGTCGCCACAATCGTGCCATCCACCAGTGAGATCATAGTTGCCGTTGCCTCCGTTGTTCACTTTGCCTTGACCATCTTTTATATGGCAATATTTTTTTGTTATACTTTCGTTCTGCACCAACATCCAGTTGTGACTGTCGCCACATCGCTGTCCTCCAAAGAATTTTAAGCCCATGTTGATAGCTTCTCGATAATCTGCGCTGCTATAGGCTGCCGAATACGATGAATAATCGTATGCATTTGCTGATATACTTATTGCTGAAAGTATAAGTGGTATTATTTTTTTTGCACTCATATTTGTTTTACATTTGTGTTTACAACGCAAATGTACTATTTTTCTATTAATAATTAGTTGATAAGAACAGAAAAACTATACATCTTGGTTGTAAGGTTATTGTTTATTCTTAGTTTTCTTTTAAATCCTCGCTCTTTATGGTTTGAGTTGTGTCCGTATCGTTGGAAGTGGATTTTTGAACGCTATCTGTTTGTATGGGCTTGAATTTTGAACTTGGAGCACCGTACATGCAGACGATTTCAATTGACTTTTTATTCATCGGACGTGTAGGCCTGACAGGTTTATTGTTGTCCTTTTGAGTTGTATCATCAGCCGTTAATGATGAATTAAAACCTAAAGCGGCAATGATGGTCAGTAATATTTTATTCATCCAGTTTTTCATGTGATATTCAATGGATATTTGATTCGACAAATAAATGATTTGACAAAAGAAGTAATTATAGAACCCACCTATATATACTTCTGATGTACAATAAGACAAATATAAGAAATTTATTTTAACAAACCGCTACGTTTCCGCATATTTTCTTTGATGTTTTCTGCATATAACCAGGTGTCGGCAAAATGCAGATTTCCCAAAGGAAAGGGGTCTTTTAATTCTTCATTGTAGCATAAGTCTGGCTTCACGTCTAAACAGATTAGTGTGTTGTCTTGTATTTGAACACTTGTGAAATGGGGTGTTGTTTTGTACCCCTTTATGGTTTTGTCGTATCGGATGATTCCTTTGTGTAAAGAAGCTGGTGCAATGGATGAGTCGGTCTTCCAATTTAAAGGATTGATACAGACAACACTGTTGGCTAGTAGGGGGGATTTGGCATTGACAGATGTGGCTGAGTTGTAGGATATGATAACTCCTCTGTCATACTCACCTGTGGCAGGTTTTAACCTGTTTGGAAACTTTTTTAACTCTTTTTCAGTTATTTCATACCCCATCAGATAGGCGGCAATCATTTGATTGAATTGTTTGTCGGTCATGCCATGTTTCAGCAGTTCCAAGACCATCTGTGAACCTTGACTGTGACTCAGCAGGATGTAGGGTCTCCCGTTGTTATACTCACGCATGTAGTATTGAAAGGCTCTTTTTACGTCCGATGTGGATAGTCTGGCACGTTCTTTTCGTTCGGTGTTGCTCATGGCGAACACCTTGGTAGTCATTTGTCTGTAATATGGAGCATAAAAATTGAAATCATCTGCTGCATAGACTATTTTGTTGTATGTTTGTGTCTTGCGTGCAGCATTACGTATTTCGGCTTTTTTGATATCTGTATAGGCAGGCACATTTCCGCGGTTCGTGAGCGGTTCGGAATTGATGGTTGGATATACGTAGAAGATATCGATACTTTTCCCCTTGAATTGAGAGGCATGTTCGAACCAAAATTTTTCGTCAGAGTATTTAGGGGTCATTATTTTTCTTGTTATTGGAATGCAAAGTTATTTGTTTTGTTTCGAAATTTCAAGTCACATGAAGGTGCTTTGAGATAATTTTATATTTTTGCATAAAAAATTATGATAGATGAAAAAGTTGTGTTTTAAAGATTGGATGAGCATCTTTGCTTCAAGATTTTATGTCATTTCGGTTCTGATCGGATTTATTATTAGGGTGATTCTGTTGTTTTTGCCCATCACTGTCGTTGATTTTACTGTAGGACAGTATTTCCGAATCTTTTTTTTAGGGTTTCTAAATGATTTGATGTTTGCTACAATCGGAATGATACCTGCCTTTTTGTTTTATACAACAATGACAGATAAGAAGTATCAGAAACCATGGGGGTATATCATAGAAGGTATATTGGCTATATTGACTATTTATGTGGTCTTTTTTAATGATATAACAGATGAATATGGTGGAGTAGTGCCAGAGATTGCAAATGTTTTATTGCTTGTGGTATTGGCCTGCTTTAGTCTCAAGTTGTTTGTCCCAGCAGTGAGGGATAAATGGCATGTGGGCGCTATTTATTTGGTGATATTCTTGTATGGATGTTTTAATGTCCTTTTTATATTAATTGGAGAACCTGTTTTCTGGTATGAATTTGGTGTGCGATACAATTTCATTGCTGTTGATTATATGATATATACCAATGAGATTGTTGGGAATATTATTGAATCGTATCCGATGGTTCCGTTGGTGCTTGGGGTGTTGTCGCTGTCAGCTTTGTTCTGTTGGTTGATGACGAGAGGCTATTCGGTTAAGAATGCTTGCATAGCAAGTGGAAAACACTATATCATTCATTTAGCCCTTTTCATTGTTTTATTATGTATTAGTTTTAAATGGCTTCATTGGGGATATAATAATTTAAATACGAATAACGTCTTCTTGACGGAGTTGCCGAAAAATGGCTGTTGGAACTTTTTGGAAGCTTTTGTGAATAACGAGTTGGACTATGCACAGTTTTATCCTTTGATGGATTCTGAGGAGGCAGAAAAATTAAAGAAAGAGTTATGTCACGAGGATTCTACTGGTGTCTGTCATGTACAATCGGATCTTGCTCCTGTCCGTAAAAATATAGTTTTGATAACTGTGGAGAGTCTAAGTGCTAATTTTATGGGCACGTATGGAGATGATGGAAGTATCACCCCTAACTTGGATAAGTTGGTGACTAAAAGTCTGGTTTTTGATCATCTTTTTGCAACAGGAAACCGTACGGTTAGAGGATTGGAGGCTGTGACGCTCTCATTGCCGCCTAGCTCAGGTGAGAGTTTGGTGAAACGAACCATTGAAAAGGAGTTCTTCTCTACAGGACAGGTGTTACAGTCGCTTGGGTATCATACGATGTATATTTATGGGGGAGATAGCTATTTTGATAATATGAGAGAGTTCTTCGGTAAGAACAAGTATGATATCCATGATAAGTTCAAGTACGAAAAGGATAGTATTTTGTTTGATAATATTTGGGGGACAAGTGATGAGGATAGTTATCGTGAAGCAATGACGTTGTGTGATATGGATTATGCAAAGAGTCAGCCGTTCTTTGCTCATATCATGACCATTAGTAATCATCGACCATTTACTTATCCTGAAGGTCGAATTGTGGTGGATGGCAATCCGATGACGCGACGTGCTGCGGTGAAATATACTGATTATGCGATAGGAAAGTTTCTTGCAGATGCAGAAAAGAAACCATGGTTTAAGGAAACTGTTTTTGTGATTGTGGCTGATCACTGCGCATCCAGTGCGGGAAAAACAAGCTTGCCATTGGAAGGATATCATATACCGGCCATGATTTATGCACCTGGTTTTGTGGAGCCAGAGCGTGTTTCGAAAGTGTGCTCGCAAATAGACTTAATGCCTACACTTTTCTCATTGTTGAAATTCTCTTATGATTCTAAGTTTTATGGTCAGAATATCCTGTCGGATTCGTATAGAGAAAGAGCTTTCATGGCAACATATCAGGATCTTGGCTACTATGCGGATGGCATCTTGACGATATTGTCACCCGTTAAACAAATTAAACAATATAAGGTGACGAATCTTGGTAATTGGACTTATCAGGAGGACCTGATGAGTGAGTATTCTCAAAAGCAGATGAAAGAGGCACAAGCATTATATCAAGTGGCTAATTTGGAATATTCACAAAGCAAATAAACAACTCTTCATTGTGTTATTCTCCCATCGGCTTTGTGTTTGAATAGGGGAGACATGCACTTTTCAAAACGGTTGATTGGATCTTGTTGCAGAAGAATCAATATAGAATAAATATACAAGGCCTTTTATTTAAGTCGGGCAACTGAGATTTCTTCCATTCGGTGATGGTTTTTGTTTTGATGTATTCTGTGTTCAGTGTGATATCACATGCAATACATAATTTTGTGTTGGGTTGACAAATGGAGAGAATCTCCTCCAGCATTTTTTGATTGCGGTAGGGCGTTTCTATGAATATCTGGGATTGTTGTTCAACATGCGCTCTTTTCTCCAACTGTTTGATTCGTAACGTTCTTTCATTGTCTTTGATAGGTAAATAGCCAACAAAAGCGAAACTCTGACCGTTGAATCCAGATGCCATTAATCCTAACAAGATAGAAGAGGGACCGACCAACGGAATCACATTGTAGTTCTTTTCTTGCGCAATCTTGACAATGTCGGCACCGGGATCAGCAATGGCAGGACAGCCGGCTTCTGAGATAATACCCATGTCATTCCCTTCTTTCAGAGGATTTAAATAGGAGGAAATCTCCTGAGGAGAGGTGTGCTTGTTTAGTGTGAAGAATTGCAATTCATCGATGTTGATGTTGGAATCAATTTTTTTCAGGAACCTGCGGGTTGTTCGAACATCTTCGACGATGAAAAACTTTACTTTGTGTATGATATCCAAGTTATAATTTGGAAAAACATTGTTTATCTCACAATCACCTAAAGTATTAGGTATTAAATATAAATTACCAGACATCTTTTTATACACTTTAAACTAAGAATGGATTTTCGTAATCCCAAAACCTTTGCAATATACAATAAACAAATAGAAAAAACAATACTATTTTTGCTTGTGAGATAAAAAAAATCCTTATATATTTGAATCAATAAAACAAAAGAACAAGAAATCAAGCAGCGTTTCATTTAAGAAAAGGTCTTGATCGATTGTGAGAAGATATTTGAAGAATTGTCGCATCGTTCCTTGAAGATTGTTAAACTTAACAAGAAAAAAGACAATCAAAGAACGGCAAACTGTCAGTTAATGGCGGGCCACACCTTCGGGATGCTTCTATGCACGAGTGGATTACAAAGGCTGATATACGTTCAAAACATATTACAGGGAGTTTAACTTAATCGCGGTGCGACATCTTATAAGAGGGTGTGTCACTTGATATGCCCTCTTTCTTTTTTGTCTTATTGTTTGTTCGGAAATTAATCGGAACAACCTCTATATTTTATGCTTTGAGCCGTTTGTATAACTATACGTAGGCTAATCTATTTGGTGTCGTTCGTTGAAAAAATTCATAAATAACAAGTAATAAAGATAAAAATTTATATCTTTGCTCAAACCATTTATTATACACATCTATCAATACAAATAGTTAAGTTTATGAAAAAGAATCAGTTAGTTGCAGCTCTTGTAGTCGGGGCATCTTGTTTAGGTTTATTTGCTAATTCGCCTATTAATATGCAGGTTTGGCTAAAGAATGGCGAACAACAAGTTTTTGAAATCGATCAGGTCGATAGCGTTACTTTTGGCGTGGCTCAACAAGAAGAGTTTAAACCATTAAACGATTGGACGTTCCTTCCTAATAACAATCGTCCTGTGCCTCTTTCTCTCTCAAATGAACAAATTGCATACGTTCATACGGGAAATGATTTTGCCAAGAAATCTTTTTCATTAATAAATCAGTCTCATGATAATGAGAATTTGTTTTATTCTCCTATCAGTTTACAGATTGCTCTTGGATTGTGTGCGAATGGAGCATCTTCTAAAGGATCAAAGGAAATAGCAACTGTTTTAGGCTTTCAAGGAGATAATTCAGTCGAAGAAATGAACCAATACTTTAATAGTGTAATACTTTCTCTTAACTCTCCGATTGATAGTGTTATCCTTAAAGTGAATAATGCTATTTGGCCTGTCATGGGTGCTATCGTAAAACCTTCGTTCCTTGATGTGGCTCGTGATCAATATTATGCCACAGTTCGTCACTTGGATTATGTCAATGAGCCAATGATGGCTAAAGATACGATAGATAAATGGGCTGCTCTTATGACAAACGATTGTATTAAACGATTAAATATTGTTATTGATAATTTTACTACTCTTGTTATTAATAACGCATGTTATTTCAAAGCAGGTTGGCATGTGGATATTCGTGAGAGCATGACGAAAAATGATACCTTTATGACAATAGATGGAAATAAACAAATAGTTGATATGATGCATTCAGAGGATACTTATTTTTATACACAAACAGATGATTATCAAATGATTGAACTTACATACGGATATAAAAATGAGATATTGTCCAATAATGGAATGGGAAGCTATAGTATGTTGCTGTTTTTACCATCGGAGGGAAAGAGCCTAAATGAGACTTTTGATGCTATCAATTGGGATAGTATTTCATTGAAACGAACTATGGTTGATTTGAAATTTCCAAGGTTTGGCATAAAATCATCTCTATCGTTGGTTGATAATATGAAAGATATGGGCATTTCCAATATCTTCAGTTCGTATCCTTTTGCTGTCAATATGGGTTCTGTCGTTTCTGATATCGTGCAAGATACCTATATCAAGGTGGATGAAGAAGGAACAGAAGCTGCAGCTGTAACATCTATTGTGGCAGCGGGTTCTGCATTGCCAAGCAGTACTGCAAGTATGAAAGTTAACCGTCCGTTCGGATTCGTTATACGTGAAAAGACAACAGGTATGTTGCTATTCATGGGTAAAGTGAACGTGGTGGAAAAAGTAAATAAAGAGGAAGAGTAAACTTCTGTTCGTTATTACTGTATTTCCTTGTGTTAGAAGTTTTAAACACATTGGATTATATACTATTTAATAGGTAAATGGATATGAGCAAAAGAAATTTTGTATTAGGGGTTGCAACATTGGCATTCAATGTTGCATCGTTTGCTGAGACGCCAAACAGCATGCATGTTTGGCTGAAAAACGGTGAACAAAAAGTGTTTGAAATCAATCAAGTGGATAGTATAACATTTGGTGAGAGTTCTCAGTCGGTGTATAAGCCATTGAACGATTGGACATTTCCTCCTAAATATGCGGCACCTAATCCGCTTGTAATGACCGCCCAAGAACAATCATTTGTACAGGCAACTAATGATTTTGCCATGAAATGTTATGCCAAGATCCGCAAGTTGCCGGTTGAGCCGGGATCCACAGAGCCAAGATTTCTTCATTTTTTTTCTCCGGTCAGTCTTAATATAGCCTTAGGTCTTTGCGCTAATGGCGCATCCACAGAGGGAGCTAAGGAGATCACCGATGCATTGGGCTTTCAGTCCTTAACTGCGTTGAGTGATATGAACAACTTCTTCCAAAAAGTATATAACTCCATCAACTCAAATGTTGATAGCGTGGATATTCATACAGCTAATGCATTATGGATTCAGAATGGTGCTGCTGTTTATGATGAGTTCTTATCACAGGCAAGGGAAAAATATTATGCAACGGTTAGACATCTGGATTTCCTTAATAATCCCCAAAATGCTTTGGATACAATAAATTATTGGGCAGCTCTTATGACCAACGATCGTATAAAATCGCTCTCAATAGATGTTAATCCTAATACACAGCTTGTTCTCAACAACGCTTGCTATTTCAAGGCGAAATGGAAGTTCGTTTTCGAAGGTATCGGGGAGAAAAATTTTCAGGGTGTACAAAGTCAGTCCCAACAAGCTCAATTCATGGAGATTGAAAATAAATACATGAAGTGTGCTGAAACAGATGATTACCAGGCTGTTGAGATGGATTATGTTAGCGGGGACTTTGATATGAAGGATACGACACAAACCTCTGCTTATAGTATGATTGTGATATTGCCGAAAAAGGGTCATGACCTTGATGAGGTATTGCCGACGCTTCAATTGAACACCATTCCTTTCCAAAAAATGACATGTAATGTGATAATGCCTAAGTTTGAAATGAAAGGTAATTATCAATTAGGGGATGTGCTGTCTGAATTGAATATCAATGATATCTTCACGAGATATCCTAATGCAATCATTGATCCAATGGAGTCATTGTACGTAAGTCAAATTGCTCAGGATTATTTCGTTAAAGTGGACGAGGAAGGAACAGAAGCAGCTGCTGTTACCTCTACTGTGGTGGATTCCAAAATGATGATGCCTGAAGCAAAATTCAAAATGGAATGTAACCGTCCGTTTTTCTTCGTCATTCGTGAGAATACGACAGGACTCTTGATCTTTGTAGGTGAGTATGATGATGTGCCACAGGGCAACTGATTTGATCAAATATTTATTGGTGAGGGCAAACACGATTGTCCTCACTTTTTTTTACTATCTTTGATATGTAATTTTTTAATATGATAACATGAAAAACCGAACTCCATTTTTATTTTTGGGCATGACATCGTTGGCGATAGGCTTGTTCTGCTGCACGTCTCCTAACTCAAAGAAAAGTGATGCAGCAGGTTGCGGGAAAGCGGACAGTACCGCCATAATAGTGGACTCAGATACTACAAGCAGCCAGTTGAATGAATGGGTGTTGCCTCCCGAATCCGCCGAGCAGGTTTCGCTTGAAACAACAGAGCAGGAGCAAGCATTCGTGAAGAGCAATAACAAGTTCGCCATGGATTGCTACGCCCAAGTACGAAAAATGGATTCGTCCTCCATCAAATTCTTTTCACCCATCAGCCTTAACATAGCATTAGGTGTATGTGCCAACGGAGCCTCTAAAAAGGGTGCGAAGGAGATCACTGATGCCCTGGGATTCCAAGGAGAGAACGCATTGGAAGAGATGAACGACTTCTACCAGAAGATTTGTAACTCCCTCAATGTAAAAACCGATGATGCGGAGATGCACACCGCCAATGCGCTATGGGTCAACCAAGGGACGCCAGTCCGCAACAACTTCATAAAAGCCGCGAAGGAGAAGTATTACGCAACCGTCAGACACCTCGATTTCAAGAATAATCCAAGCGCCGCAAAGTCCGACATCGATCATTGGGCGACACTTGCGACCCAAGACCGTATCCAATCATTAGGGGTGGATATCACGGACTCCACACGGCTGATGATTAACAATGCTTGCTATTTTGGAGCGAAATGGATGTGCAAATTTAAGTTGATGCCTAAGAAACGTAAATTCTATGGGACAAATAAAAAACCGGAACTGACAACATTCATGAATATCGACTACATCCGCGACGACTGCCAATTGGCTTGTGCGGAGACCCGCAACTACCAAGCCGTCAAATTGTACTACAACGATGATTACTACATGATTGTCGTCTTACCGAAAAAGGGGTACACGCTCGACAACGTGCTGCCATCCATCCAATGGAACACCATCCCATTCAAAACCATGAATTGCGAATTGTTCATGCCTAAATTCGAGAGCAGAGGTTTTTACACATTCGAACACATCCTGAAGGCGTTGAACATCAATGACATATTTTCCAGCTATCCTGCTGTTCTTGATCCAAAGGGAAACGTAAAGATTGGGCAAGTCTGCCAAGACTTCTTCTTGTCCGTAAGTGAAGAGGGTACCGAAGCGGCCGCAGTCACTTCCATAACAGTATCACTTTGTGAAGTTGAGAATGAACCAGACCCAGTATTTCACATGGACTGCAACCGTCCATTCGCCTTCGCCATCTGTGAAAAAAAGTCGGGGCTACTGCTCTTCTTGGGTGAGTATGATGATGTGCCATAAGAGAATTAAAGATAGAGGAATCTAAAAAACAAACACGAATGACAAATGAGAGGAGAGGCAACCTCCCCAACAGTGGTGATACAAAAAATTGATGAATTAGTTTTTCTTGTGATTTGTTGGTGTTGTTTTTTATTTTCCTTACTTTTGTTCGTCATAAATTTTTAGAACTTTAATAATAAGGTAAATATGAAATTACGTGCGAAATTGAGAAAAGTTGCTTTGTATGCAACAATAGGATTAGGAATGCCTATTGCATTCTTGGCTTGTAATGAAGATGTTTTGAATACATTAGCATCAACTACGGATACTGTTGCAGCATTGAAAGAGGCATTGACGATTGGTTCCAAGACTGCAGCGACAAATCTAGGTCAAGAAGGTGGCTATTTGAATGATTTAGCTGTTAAGATTGGGGTGCCAGAAGAGGTGACAACAGTGGTTGAATTGGCTAATACACCGGCAGGAAAGACATTTTTGACGGCTATCGGTGCCAGTGTGTTCAATGAAGATGAGTTGGTGACATTGATGAATAAAGCAGCAGAAGAAGCGGCTCCAAAAGCAGCAGGAATCTTTTCGAATGCGATTACCAGTATGACGATTTCTGATGGAGAGACAATCTTGTTCGGAGCAGAGAATGCTGCAACTGAATATTTGAGAGATAAAACGTATGATGGACTGACAGTTACCTTTGGTGAGGTTGTAAGAGGAACTTTTGATCAAGTTTCAGTTAGTGGACATACATTGAATGATGCATGGTCAGGCTTCTCTTCGTATTACAATAAATTGGCAGATTTGAAGAGTTCGCCCAAAGGTCAACTTGCAATGTTAACTTTGAAAGCTGGATTGTCTGCAGCAGGAAAGAGCGATATTTACAATAAAGTAGATGCTATTCAAGCAGTAAATACTGATTTGGGTGAATATGTTACAGGTAAAGCGTTGGATGGCTTGTTTGTAAAGGTAGCAGACAAGGAAAAAGGTATTCGTACCAATGTTGCGGAACGTACATCCGAATTGTTGCAAAGAGTGTTCGGAAGATTGGATGAATAATCAATGCAATATAGTATAGTATAGAAGTGAGGGTTCGGTTTGAATCCTCACTTTTTTTGTGGACTTATGAACTCATTTTTATCCAATAAACCTTATGCGAAGTAGATATTGTTATAAAAAATAGAAAAAAATAATGATTACCATGAAAAAATAATAGGCAGTTTATTTGTTTTATTATCGCTGTCATCCTGTAAATATATCATGAGATGTTAGATACTTTTTGTGATATGTAATGATATAAATTGGAGCATACGTACATAAAGAATGGTAACATTTCTAACTTTTTGTACCATCAATAGTATTTTTTAACATTTTTTATTAAATTTGCAATGTCAATTTAGAAAATACGCATGAATGAAGAACTTGGATAACGAATATGTTGGTATAGAAACAATATCGGAAGTTTGGAGTGTTTTGACACCTGAACAATTAGACTATTTGAATCGATATTGTATGATTCGTAAGTTTAAAAAGAACGAAATGGTATATTGTGAAGGGGAAGTACCAACACATGTTCTTTGTGTAGCAAAAGGCAAATTGAAGATTTTCCGTACGGGAGTAGGAGGGAGAAGCCAGATTGTTCGAGTGGTAAAACCAGGAGAGATGTTGGCGTATCGTGCCATGTTTGCCATGGAGAATTTCGTTACGAATGCATGTGCTTTTGAACCTGCTGTTATCTATATGATTCCAAGGGATGTAATAAAGAACCTATTGGAACGGAACAGTGAATTGGCATGGTATTTTATTCATAAGTTGTCAGTGGATTTAGGAATTGCAGATAAGCGCGCTGTTTCTTTAACACAGAAGCATGTGAGAGGACGTTTGGCAGAGTCTCTTTTATTCTTGCGTGATAATTTTGGTTTGACAGAAGATGGTTGCCTGAATGTCTCTCTCTCTAGAGAAGATGTTGCGAATTTATCTAATATGACGACATCCAATGCTATTCGCACACTCTCGTGGATGGCACATGAAAATATAATCTCCATTGAAGGTCGAAAAATAAAGATTATTGATATTGACTATCTGTCTTTCTTAAGTAGAAATGGTTGATTTTGTAATGTGCATCAATCGTAATAAATTATTTATTAAATACTAATATGACATTAGGAATTATTGGATTAGGTTTGATCGGTGGCTCTATGGCTATCGATTTGCGGAAGAAAAACTTTGCAGACCATTTTATTGGTTTCGATAACTCTGAGTTAAATGGAATGACTGCTCAGCGAATAGGCTTGGTGGATGAAATTTTACCGTTGGACGAATTGATTGCGAAAAGTGATTTGATAATCTTGTCGGTACCTGTTAGTGCAGCTATTCGTTTATTGTCTGATATCTTGGATAAAATCAACGACAATCAATATGTTGTGGATGTTTGTTCAACGAAAGAGAAGTTGAATGATTCGGTTCACTATCATCCTCGTCGTAAGAATTATGTTGCCTCTCACCCAATGGCTGGAACTGAGTTTAATGGTCCATGGGCGGCTATACCTAATCTATTTGCTGGTCGTGCCGGTATTATCTGTAATGCGGAGGATTCTGATCCTAAAGCCGTTGAATTGGTGAGAAACATGTATGATTCATTGAATATGCGTATCATCTATATGCGAGCTGCTCATCACGATGTTCACGTTGCGTATGTGTCACATATCTCTCATGTGATATCCTTTGCTTTGGCATTGACTGTGTTGGATAAAGAAAAGAATGAAAAGAACATCTTTGATTTAGCGTCTGGAGGATTCGCTTCTACTGCTCGTTTGTCTAAAAGTAATGCTGATATGTGGGTGCCTATCTTTATGCAGAATAAAGAGAATGTGCTTTCTGTTCTTGATGCTTATATGGATAAATTGAATCAGTTTAAGACTGCAATGGAGCAAAATGATGAACAGGCATTGCGTAACTTGATTGAAGATGCTAATCGTATTAAGAGAATTTTAAGATGATGATATAACACATATTGTGTAAAAAAATAGGGACATTTTTATAATGCCCCTATTTCCTTTTTTATGGGAAAAATTACTTTTTAATTATTTTTGAAGTGTGAATGTTATTCTCGGTCTGTACTTGTATGAAATAGATGCCTGTAGTAAGAGATGACAAATCCATCTTTACTGATTCTGCATTACATGTCATAGATTTACATGCAACTCCTGTTTCATTTAAAAGAGTGACATGTTTGATAAGATTTTCACTTATAATAGTTATATCATTATGGACAGAAGTAGGGCAGAGTGAGACGGTATTGTCTGTCACATCCAATAGTTCAGCAGTTCCATCATGTAATGTGACAGAGGTGATGGAATAGGCTGGCAGTGTGGTTTGAATACTATTATTCGTTAATACAACAGATCCTTCCTTCAGACTGTTTTGTGTGCTGGATTGGAACGTGGACTCTTTACTGAACGCATCTAAGGTATAGGTTGGATATTGACCATCTATGAAATTGCCATTATGAATGGCTGTGTAGATATTTTCTTCCGAACTGCTTCTGTTTACGAAGATAATTGTTAATGAGTCCCCTTGACTGTTTTTCGAACAATAAGCAGAGACGAGAGCCTCATTGTCTGATGTGGATCCGACATTGATTTCTTTCGCAGTTTTGCTAAATAAATGAACCACTTCCCACATACATTCATGCCAGGTCCAAGGTGTGAAATATTCCATGCCATGACGAGAGCCTTCTCCAATCATTGAAGCATACGACAGTGCGTGAATGGTTTCTGATGCATTGCTAGAAACATTGTATTCACCAATACCAAACTTTATGTTGTTGTCATCTCCATAATACTTGATGATCCAGTCCTTGCAACGTTCTAAAATATACTCTTTGGTTTGACTGTTATCCCAACCACCATTGATCTTCTTTACTCCATTAGCTTTAGGATAGTTGTAGTTTCTGTCGTATAGAATCCGATGACATTGAAGAATGTCAGCATCATTGCTCACATCGGGATAGTTATGAATGTCTAATACATCAATCATGCGTATGCCACTCTCTTTTTCTTCCTGTGCACAACGCATAATGAAATATTCTAGCCAGCAATATGTTTTTCCATTGACTGTTGGTTGCGTGTTTCCACTGCCGTTAAACCATGTCCATTCAGAAGCAGCTGCAGGACCACATAATTTAACGTTCGGATTGATTTTACGGATTGACTTAGCCACTGCAAAATATTTTTGCATTATTTCTTCGTATGTTTCGTTGGTGTAAACATTAGCGATGACATCACTGTGTGTGCCACCCCATATCTCCATCTCATTATCCATGTTCCAATATTCATATTGGCTCATATCAAGATTAAGGTCGTTAGACCAGTGGGTATATATTGCTGTGGTTGAATCCGCAGGCCAGTCTTGTAAAAAGAGAGATGTATCACCCAATTGGATGATATTGCCATCAGCATCCACTTGTCCACCTCCACATAGTTTTTTACTGCAACCACTCCACCATTGAGATCTGTTATATTCCCAATCGTTGAAATTGTATTGGTTGGTTTTCGCCACTTTCCCTAATAGTTGAAAGGCGAACATTCCTTTCACGTCAGGTAGCTTAGACTGAAATTTCTGCGCTCTGTCATCCCAGTCGCAGGCATAAACATTGTTATACCAATCAGGGTGACAGGTTAATTTCTTTCTCCAATTGTACTTTGTGCAGTTGTTTCCATCATTCATCCGTTCAAAATGAATGCCAGCCTCTTTGATCTTCGTGTATTCTGCATCTGATGATGGAGCACCGTTCCGTCCATATATGTATGGAGAAATGGATACGTTATCACTTTTCAAATTCACGATGATGTTGGTTGATGCATTTATCATCAAAGAACCGTTTAAAAAAAATAAGAGTGTTAAAATTGAATTTTTTCTCATAGACATACAGTTTTCTATTCGTTAGGTATTTTTCACAAAATTATATGATTTTTTCCAAATTGTTGTATTGTCAAAAACGGAAAATTTCGGTAATATCTAAAAATGAGATATTTACAAAGGATAATAATGCATTGTTTTGTCGATTTTTAAATGAACAATTGTACGTATTGACAAACAAAAAGTACGTATATCTATTACTTTTGTAATAGTAAAAATTCACAGTTTTAAGATTTTAAATATTTTTCGAAAAGTATAAATGATGTTCAAAAAAATGAAAACGGACGTAACGGGTATGTCATAATAGACAACCCGTTTTCTTTTTTCTGCGATGAACTTATTTCTTTTTTCTCCAGCAAGCAGGAGATTCGCCTACGATTTTTTTAAATTGTCTGCTGAAGTTTCCTGAATCGGAGTAGCCTACCATATTACAGATGTCAGACAGCGAATAATCTGTATTTCTAAGTAGATTTTGAGCATCTTTAATTCGTAAGGAATTGATATATGTATTGAAGTTCATATCTTCCATTTGGTGTAGAGAGTTGGAAAGATATGTTCTGTTAGTACCCAGTTCCTGAGCAACTTGAATGATAGTGATTCCCTGTTGTAGATACAGTTTTTTAGAAAGGATAACATCTTTCCATTTGTTCCATTTGTCTTCAGATATATCGGTGTTTTTTTCGCTATCATAGTTGCTGTTTTCAAAGTCATTGATTTCTGTATCAGTATCGACATCGGGAATCACCTCTTTAATGACGAAGAAGCTTTTAGGATATTGAAGATAAATAAAGCCCACAGCAAAATAGAGAATGAGCATGAACAGATTTAACATGAGATTTAAAATGGTAGGGGTGCCGTTAGTGAAAGTTACAAAAATAGAGTCGATTCCAATGAATATGATTAAGAAAAAACTGGTGTTGATTAAGCGGAAATTAGTTAAAGGCATTTCCGAAGAAAAGTTGTCCAGTCGGTTTTGGTATGCATCGTATTCTTTTTTGTAGATGAGGATGAGATAAAGCATGTTAAGTATATAGCATATTAGCCAAATGACACGGATTGCGACCTCCCATTGAATGCCTTCACTGGTAATCCATGCACAATCAGGACTGAAAGGGTTGATCATGGATCCATGTGTCAGAATGACATGAGGGTAAAAAGGTGCGATGATACAATAAATGATTGTCATCAGAGCCATGGGAGAGATTATTTTCAATACATATTTATAATTAAGTAAAGACGGATTCGTCATGTTTAGATGAGAAAAAGCAAGTAAATATGCTTGTATGGAAGAGGTGATTAAGAAAGGTGCATCAATCACTTCACATTTCCGATATATACAAAATGTAGCAAGACAAAAATAGGCTAAAGAGAGGATTCTCAAGGAAGTGGAGAACTTTCCTATCTTTTTAGAATCAGGTAAGGGAGTAAGTAAGAATATGACTGCAAAAATGATAAGAGGTGCAGCTGTCATAAATAAATTTACGATGTATTGTATTTTAATTTCCATGTTTAGTAAGTTAGCAAATTAAAAATGAAAATATCATGCTATTGCAAATTTAACATAAATTAAAATATAAGATAAATAATAATGAAGAAAAATAACCGATGAAAGGGAGGAAAGCAAAAATGTTGAAAACTTTTTTTTTGGTTGATGTCTTATTTTTTTGTAATTTTATGCGCTTTTAAAGAAGTTGAAAATAGTGAAGTAATAATATAAAAAATAGATCATGGAAGATCAAGACAGAATTATCAAGATTGATATTGATGAAGAGATGAGATCATCGTACATCGATTATTCGATGTCTGTGATTGTTTCTCGTGCCTTGCCTGATGTGCGTGATGGTTTTAAGCCTGTGCATCGTCGTGTGTTGTTTGGTATGAATGAGTTGGGGTTGACATTTAATAAACCCACAAAGAAGTCGGCGAGAATTGTTGGAGAGGTGTTGGGAAAATATCACCCTCATGGTGATTCATCTGTGTATGGTACATTGGTTCGTATGGCGCAGGATTGGACATTACGTTACCCATTGGTGTTTGGACAAGGAAACTTTGGGTCTGTTGATGGTGATTCGGCGGCTGCTATGCGTTATACGGAAGCTAAATTGAATCGTATTGCTGAGGATATAATGATAGACCTTGATAAGGATACGGTTGATTTTCAAGATAATTTTGACGGAGAACATCAGGAACCGACTGTGATGCCGACGCGTATTCCTCAATTGTTGGTCAACGGAGCATCCGGTATTGCTGTTGGTATGGCTACCAATATGGCACCTCATAATATATCTGATACGATTGATGCTATTGTAGCGTATGTTGACAATAAGGAGATTGACATAGAAGAATTGATTAAACTGATCAAGGCACCTGATTTTCCAACGGGTGGTATCATATATGGTTATTCGGGTGTAAGAGATTCTTATCTTACAGGTCGTGGAAGGATTGTTATCCGTGCAAAATGTGAAATAGAAACAGACGATTCTCATGATAAGATTGTCATCCGTGAAATTCCATATCAAATCAATAGAAGTGAATTGATTTCTTCTATTGCTGATATGGTGAATGAGAAAAGAATTGAAGGGATCTCGAACATCAATGATGAGTCAGACCATGAGGGTATGCGTATCGTAATTGATGTGAAGAGAGATGCCAACAGTCAGGTTGTATTAAATAAGTTATATAAGTATTCAGCTTTGCAATCTTCGTTCAGTGTTAATAACATTGCATTGGTACATGGACGACCTAAGTTACTGAACTTAAGAGATTTGATTTCTGAATTCGTGGCACATCGTATGGAAGTTGTCACGAGACGTACGATGTTTGAATTGAAAGAAGCAGAGAAACGTGCTCATATATTAGAGGCCTTGATTGTGGCTGTGGATAATTTGGATGAAGTGATTCAAATCATCCGTTCATCTAAGACGGTGGAAGAATCAAGACAACGACTCATGGATCGTTTCAACTTTGATTTGGAGCAGGCAAAGGCAATCGTAGAAATGCGTTTGCGCCAGTTGGTTGCTTTGGCAATTGAGGAACTTCGTGCTGAGTATGCTGATTTGATGAAGTTGATTGAACATTTGAAAGCAGTCTTAGCTAGTGAGGAGATGAGAATGCAGATCATCAAAGATGAGTTACTTGAGGTGAAGGAGAAATATGGTGATGAGCGTCGCACGGAGATTATGTTTACGGCTGAAGAATTCAATCCAGAAGACTTCTATGCAGATGAGGAGATGGTTCTGACATTGTCTCACATGGGATATATTAAGAGAACTCCATTGGCAGAGTTTAAATCACAGAATAGAGGAGGAGTAGGCTCAAAGGGAAGTAGTGCAAGAGATGCTGATTTCATTGAATATATCTACTCTGCATCGATGCATAATACCTTGTTATTCTTCACACAGAAAGGTCGTTGCTATTGGCAAAAAGTATATCAGTTGCCTGAAGGCGCTAAGAACACGAAGGGAAGAGCAATTCAGAATATGTTGAATATTGATTCTGATGATAAGATCAATGCAATGATATGTGTTAAGTCATTGGATGATGAGGAGTTTAACAAGAGTCATTACATCGTCTTCTGTACAAAGAATGGTGTGATTAAGAAGACATCATTGGAAGCTTATTCTCGTCCACGTACAAATGGTGTAAATGCCATTGTTATTCGTGAAGATGACCGTGTGATTGATGTATGTTTGACGGATGGTAATTCAGAGATTATCATGGCGAACAAGCATGGTAAAGCGATTCGTTTCAATGAGTCTAAGGTGCGTACAATGGGTCGTGTATCCACAGGTGTCAAAGGTATGACATTGGATGGTGATGATGATGAGGTGATTGGAATGATTGTGATAGAGGATGCAGAGAAAGAATCCATTTTGGTTGTTTCTGATCAAGGATATGGAAAACGTTCTAATATAGAAGACTATCGTGTGACGAACAGAGGTGGTAAGGGTGTTAAGACTCTGAATATTACAGAGAAAACAGGAGATTTGATTGCGATAAAGAATGTGACAGATGAACATGATTTGATGATTATCAATAAATCAGGTATCACCATTCGGTTGTGTATGACGGATGTCCGTATTCAAGGTCGTGCAACGCAGGGTGTACGTTTGATTAATCTTACGAAGAAGAACGATCAGATTGCTTCTGTATGTAGAGTGACACACACAGAAGAAGATGAAAATGAATCAGAAGAAGGTGTAGAAGAAACACTTTCTGACGAAATAAATAATAACAATGAATAAATAAAATTAATTTGATATTGAAAATGAAGAAAATTACAGTTTCATTATTCGCACTAGCTATAGCTATGGGCGCATTTGCACAGAAGAAAAATGTTACAGGTGCAGAAAATAAAATTTATGAAAATGATTTTGCAGGGGCTAAATCAATGATTGAGTCTGCTATTAAGAATCCTGAAACAGCTAATCAAGCAAAGACATACTGGGTGGCTGCAGAGGTGTATGAGAAGATATACATTGAAGAGGATACTAAAAGACAGCTTCAAAAAGAATATAGCCAAGATTTGATTGATGAGGTTTTGCTTAAGGCTGTTGATGCGTATAAGAAAACATCTGATTTGGACATTCTTCCAAATGGAAAAGGTCAGGTGAAGCCTAAATATACTAAGCTGATCCCTGGTAAAATGGAAAATTACAAAAACTATTTGATCAATGCAGGATTGGCTAATTATAACGAAAAAGATTATGAGTCAGCTGTAAATTTGTGGTCAAAATATGTTGAAATGGCTGATTATCCTGTATTGGGTAAATTAAACTTGAAGGCAGATACATTGTATAATGAAATTAAATATTATACAATCAATGCTGCTCATAATGTTAGCGCTAAGAAGAATATAAAGATTCAATACATGGAGGATTTGAAAAATGATCCTAAATATGGTCAAGCTATGCATGAATGGCTATATTCAACTTATGAAGAAGATGGTAATGAGGAAAAGATGATTGCTGTATTGAAAGAAGGTATTGATAAATATCCTTCTAACTCATTCTTTATCGGTACAATGATCAATTATTACGTAAAGAATAATAAGGAGTCTGAAGCTCTTGCTTATGCTGACGAAGCTATCAAGAAAGATCCTAAAAACCCTCAATATTACTTAGTTAAGCTTAAATTGTTCTTGCAGAAAGAAGATTATGATAAAGCTATTGAGGTGGCAAAACAAGCTATCTCTGTTAAGGAGAATGATTTTGATGCAAACTATTGCTGTGGTTTGTGCTACTTGAAAAAAGGTGAAAGCGCAGCATTGGCAGCAAATAAAATCAAGGATAATAAGAAGTATCAAGCTGCAACCAATATGGCTAAAGAGCAATTTAAATTGGCTATTCCTTATTTGGAAAAAGCAAGATCTATCAATCCTCAAGATTCTTCTAACTTGAATCTCTTAAAGACATGTTACTATCGTATCAACGATGGTGTTCATTACAAAGAGATTGAGGCTGAATTAAATAAATTGAAATAATAATTTTTTTCTTAGGTCTGATTGAATAATTTTTTATTCAATCAGACTTTCTATAGGATATGAAGATAAAAGTAACCATTATTGTAATTGGACATAATTCTTGGCACTATTTACAAAAGAATTTTGCCTCACTCGAATTTCTGCAAAGAGATCCTGAAGTGGAGATTTTGTATGTTGATAATGCTTCTACGGATGAAACAAGAGCAGCAATTACTCATTCATATCCTAATATAAAGATGATTAGCTGTGGCGTGAATCGTGGTGTGGCCTCTGCTAGAAATATCGGAATGGTCAATTCTGCCAGCGATTACATCATGTTCCTCGATAGTGATACCGAGATGAACAAAGAGGCTTTCTACACGATGGTTAATTATATGGATGAACATGAAGATGTGGGAATCTGTAGTTGTAAACTGATCGGACAGGATGGATTGCCACAAGCTAGCTGTAAACATTATCCTACTCGTTTAGGCGTTATCAAAAGCGGTTTACATAACATCGGCTTGAAATTCGGACTTAACTTATTTGAAAAATCATACATGAAAACTTTGTACAATGTTTCTGGTACGGAACCTATGCAAGTGGATTTTGTGATTGGCGCTTGTCAATTGATCCGCAAAAAAGCACAGGTGAAAGTGGGCTTCTTGGATGAACGTATCTTTTATGGACCAGAAGATGCTGATTTTTGTCGCCGATTGTCTAAATGTGGCTATAAAACAATGTATCTACCGTATATCTCTATATCTCATGATTATCAACGCCCAATCACTCAAAAGTTTATGTCTAGACAAACCTTGAGCCAGATTATGGGATATAGTTATTATTTCAGAAAAGTAGTTAAAGAGAAAATGAAAGGAGAATAGTTTATGCTTTCTGATAACATAAACTTTTCTGTCACCGTTGTTATCCCTACATTAAATGCAGAGAACTATTTAGATCAACAACTGCAAAGTTTATCTCTGCAGACGCATCAGCCATCTGAAATATGGGTAATCGATTCAGAATCAACAGATCGAACGCGTTCAATTGCTGAGAAATGGAACGTTAACTTTATTGCTATTGATAGGTCAACGTTTGATCATGGAGCCACTCGTAACTATGGAGTGAAACAGACGAATGCTGATTTTGTCCTCTTCTTATCTCAGGATGCTTTGCCAACTCCTTCCTTAATAGAAAATTTATGTGCAGTCTTTGCAACAGACTCAGCAGTGGCGGCGGCATACGCTCGTCAGATTCCTTGTGATACAGCTTGTATAACTGAAAAATTAACAAGATACTTTAATTATCCTTCTCAATCTTTTATCCGTACATATCATGATAAAGAAACCTTGGGGATAAAGACGTTTTTCTTGTCGGATGTCTGCTCTATCTACCGTAGAACAGTTTTTGAAGAGGTGGGGGGATTCCATTCTCCAATATTAACAAATGAAGATATGTTGATGGCGGCAACCCTCTTGTCTGCTGGTTATAAGATTGCTTATCAAGCAAAAGCAGAAGTCTTTCATTCTCATAACTTTACATTGAAAGAACATTATAAACGTAATTTTGATATCGGGGCGTTCTTAACGATGTATGCTTCTACGTTTCAAGTTGAAAGTGAAACAGGTGAAGGCATCAAGATAGCTAAAATGATTTCATGTGAATTGCTGAAAAAATTCAAACTGGTATCACTTTTTAAATGGTTGATGATCTGTCTTGCCAAATATCTGGGGAATAGAGCGGGTCATCATTATGCATCATATTCACTGAATGCAATACTAAAACGATCCAATAACAAGAATTATTGGATGCGTCAATTCCAGTCGTCTGTTTTGTCTTAATTCTCCACTTGGGCGAAACCGATTGTTTGACCAGCTACGATACTGTCATTCCAGACGAAATCTTCTGAATTGGAGTTTATCACTTTACAACAACAGATATTTGTGAATTTACCAGACTTACGCATGTCAGATAAAAAGATAGCAGCTGTATTGTCTTGCGTATGTTCTCTTGCACTGCGAGATGGAAGGGCTAGAAAGGCTGTGTCATTGATGACAGTCGCATAATCAATGTATTGAAGTGCTGCAATGTTTGTAATATATGCTTTCGCATTTTGCTCAATAGTTACAGAGTCCAATTGAGACTCTTCTTTCTTGTTTTTATCTTTAACAGTTAGATACGAACACGAACTTAAAAATAAGACAATGCTTATAGAAAAGAAAAAATTTTTCATGGTGTAATGATGTTAGTTAAAATCGTATGCAAAAATAATGAATCTCGCTATAATTCGTAAATTTACGGGTTGAATAATGCGGGGAAAAAAGGACGTGATAGGAAGAGAAAACGGATAGCCTGTTTTTTGGCAGGTTGAATCATGTTATACCTTCTTTTTTCGTTGAAATCTTTTTACTTTTGTATTCAGTTTCATTAAAACGATTAAACGATGAAGGAGATTGTCCAATTTTTAAGAGAATTACAAAAAAACAATAATACAGAGTGGTTTCATGCGCATAAAAAACAGTATGAAGTAGTGAAAGAACAATTCAACCAATTTGCATTGAAGTTGATTGCTGGCGTGGCCGAATTTGATAAAAGCACAGCTGGTTTGGAATTAAAAGATTGTACGTATCGTATCAATCGTGACATTCGCTTCTCGTCAGATAAATCACCGTATAAAACCCATTTTGGTGTTTTTATTGCACCTGGTGGAAAGAAAGCAGGAAAAGCTGGCTACTATTTCCATGTGTCAGTTGGGGGTGAAGGATATCCAGATGAGAGTATGCTGGCTGTGGGACATTATTGCTATGATAAGAAGGTGGTTGAGATTGTGCGTGAAGATATCATGGATGATGGCTCTGCGTTTGACTCCTTTGTTCAAACAGCCCGAAAGAGTGGATTTAGACTGGATGAGGACAATTCTTTGAAAAAATTACCGAAAGAAATGGCGGCTTCTCCTTATTCGAATTATCTTCGATTGAAGACATATTGTCTGGATAAACCTGTGGATGAATCTTTTTTGTATGATGATCGGTTACTGGAGAAGGTGATAGAACTGTTTAAGTTGAATATGCCTTTTATAACGTATCTTAATCAGGTGATTGATTATACCCAGGAGGATTAATGTAGGATAGTGTGTTCGTACCTTTGTGTGATAAAATGTAGTATAGATAATAATTATGAGTGATACAATTTGTGCCGTTTCAACAGCCTCAGGATTAGGCGCTATTGCCATTGTTAGAGTCTCTGGTGATCAGGCTATTGAGACGGTTGATTCAATATTTCAATCCTCTCGGAAGAATTTTAAATTAAATGAGGCGAAGACGCATACTGCTCATTATGGAAAGATTCTGAATGATAAGACAGAAGTCATAGATGAGGTGTTGGCTACCGTTTTTCGTGCTCCTAATTCTTTTACGGGTGAGGATTCGGTCGAGATAGCCTGTCATGGTTCGCACTATATTCAGCAGGAGATCATTAAACAATTGTTGTCGAAAGGTTGTCGGATTGCCACACATGGTGAGTTTACTCAACGAGCATTCGCAAATGGACGGATGGATTTAAGTCAGGCTGAAGCTGTTGCTGATTTAATTGCTTGTCAGAACAAGGCTTCTCATCGACTGGCTATGAATCAGATGCGTGGCGGCTTCTCGAGAGAGATTTCCATCTTAAGAGATCGATTGCTTACGTTCACCTCTTTGGTTGAATTGGAGTTGGATTTCAGTGATCATGAGGAGTTGGAGTTTGCTGACCGATCAGAGTTGAAAGCTCTTGCTGAGGAGATTCTGAAGAAAATAGGTAGCCTGAAGAATTCGTTTAGTACAGGGAATGCAATTAAGAATGGAATACCAGTTTCCATCATTGGTGAGACCAATGCAGGAAAATCCACTTTGCTAAATTATCTGTTGAAAGAAGATAAAGCAATTGTATCGGATATTCATGGAACGACAAGAGATGTGATTGAAGACACGGTGATTATTGATGGTCTGCTGTTCCGATTCATAGATACGGCTGGATTACGAAACACTTCGGATGTGATAGAAAACATGGGGATTGAACGTAGCTATAAGATGATGGATAAGGCTTCTATCGTTTTGTGGGTGATCGACGCATCTCAACCTTTGCATCATTTAGATGAATTGTCTGTTTCAATCAAGGAACATCTACAGGATAAGAAATTGATCAAGGTCTTCAATAAAGTGGATCTGATTGATGATTCAACGCAACAAGCCTTCTCTGATTATTATAAGAAGTTCGAAGGCGATGAGTTATTTATCTCGGCTAAACATACTTTGAATACCGATCAGTTAGAAGAACTCTTAGTCAAAGCAGCTCAGATTCCTGAAATAGGGGAGAATGATGTGATGGTGACAAATATGAGACATTATGAGGCACTCAATAATGCCTATTCAGCCATCTTGCGTGTTCAAGATGGATTGGAGAATAATATCTCAGGTGATTTCTTAAGTCAGGATATTCGTGAATGTTTACATTATTTAGGCGAGATTACTGGTGAGATAACAACGGATGAAGTCTTGGGTACAATATTTTCCCGCTTCTGCATCGGAAAGTAGATTCTGCGTGGGAAAGTGATTTTATGCAAAGAAAAGCATATTATCTGCAAATATAGCTCATAATTCGCTTTATTTCAAGCACTAAGAATTATGCCCATATTTGCAGATTTTTGATTTTTAACTTCGATATTTGCAGATTATCACCCATTTTGTCCCCCATCTGTCCCCCGAAGTAACACTTTTTCTTCGAGGGACAAAAAATTTCATCATAGTTGATTCGCACTATTTTATGAACCATAAAAAACTTCTTAACATTGCTTTAAGAGTTGACAAGGGAAGTATGGGAATGCAAGGAATTACCGAATTATTTCACCCCTGGGCCTGAAAAGTTTTTATTGGATGCCCTGCAGACGGCAAAAAGTTTTGAAAAAATTCGAGGAATAAGGCATCTGGTACTTGCAGAATACGGCTTGCACTAACTTTGCGACGGAAAAAGTAAGTGTGACTCGCTTCGCCCGGAAAAGTCATCAATGAGGAAGTCGGAATAAGAATGTTTTCGTTAAGCCAAATGACCAAAGTCAAACTTGTTTGTGCTTTGGCATGGCGAGAAAACTTCGCTAAAGACAACAATTCAGTGACAGATACGAAAAGGAGGATGCACGACAGTCCAACGCTCAGACAAAGCACGTCATGGACATCGGACGGAGAAGGACACGTGAGGTGGCAGCGTATCATTCTGCTATCAGAAAGGAGCATGGTGAACGAAGAATGCCCATCGACAAGGAAAGGGACTATGCAGTGGAAGTCCAAGACTGAAGAGCGGGACAAGCTGGCTTACTTCTGCCTGCCAATTGCCGAGATGGACTACTATGACCTGTCACCAACACCTCCTGTATTCAAGCATTTCAACTTGATGACGGGTGAAGTCAGCAACGGTTTTGTAGGAGA
>Ga0310694_10000248_pt1 | contig 78613 bp, 82 predicted proteins | sample 174DNAGHGhighgp2_FD_203884 | JGI IMG/M metagenome (GOLD analysis project Ga0310694, IMG submission 203884) | Sheep rumen microbial communities from Palmerston North, Manawatu-Wanganui, New Zealand - 1742 DNA GHGhigh gp2 (v2) (version 2) | ecosystem: Host-associated > Mammals > Digestive system...
TATATGTATTTGTTGTGTTTGTATAAGTAGCTGTATACTCAGCATCACCTGTTACAGTACTTACTTCTGGTGTCCATGTATCAAATGTATATGTGTATTGTGCATCTGATGCTTTTGTTGGTGTTTCACCATCGTATGTTGGAGTTGATCCAACTTCTACTTCTGTATCAGTTTCTAATACACTACCATCATCATTTTTCCATGTGATTGTGTATTTTGCTTTTTTCTCATATTGTGCATAGATTGTTTTATCTGCAATCAATGTTAATGGACTAGTTACTTCTGCACTTGTTTCTGCTTCTTCTTCAGTCCATTTTGTGAAGTATCCATTTTCAGTAGTTGTACTATAATTAGCACCATTTCCAAACTCAGCTGTTAAAACTGGTTTGTCATAAATAGCGTAATATGTAACATCCTCTTCTACTGTTACTTCATCACCTACATTATAGAAAGTATCATCTGTTTTTTCACATGTTGCTACATTCTTACAATATCCTTGTAATGTAGATACATAATCTTCATATCCTAATTGATTTTTAACATTTTCATTTTCTATAAACGTTAATCTATAAGCTCTTTCGATATTAGGTAATTTTATTGTTGTACCATAATCAACTGGATCAGTTGGTACTGGATTTTCTGGATCATCTGTTGGTGTACAATCTTCACCTTCAGCACAATTAGGTTCAATAATAACTGTATATTGTTTTGGTACTGAAGTATATAATGCAGTTACTGTTTCATTTTTAGTTAAAGTGAATGTAGCTCCTGCTTCATATTGTTTTCCGCCATTTTCCCATTTTGCAAAAGAATAAATCTTTTCTTGTGTCTCGTAACCACTACCAGTTTTTAGTGTTACGTCTTCTTCACTCCATACTGCATAATAAGTAACATCTTCTTTTACAGTTACTTTTGTTCCAGCAGGAATTGGGTTTTCACAAGTTTCCATTGATTTACAATAACCTATTAATGTAGCTGGTACTGTTTCAGGATCTAATCCTTCACCAATTTCATCTGCTTCATCATAAGTTAAAGTATAACTATTTGATAATCTTGGTAATTCAAATTCATCCCCATATTCATGTGGTTCTTCTATTTGATTACATTTATCTCCTTCACATGAAGGATCTACTATAACAGTATACTCATTAGCATTATAGTATACCTTTAATACTAAACTGTTATCTGATGTAACTTTTCCACTTATTACATTTAATTCATTTGATTCATCATAAGTGTATCCTTCAATTGTAATAATTTCAGCATTAACAGTTTCATCTGTTTTAGCATTTAATGATTTAGTATCATATAAACTTGTTTCATCATTATGAATAGTATAATATTCAACCTTATATGATGAATATTCAGATACATTTGAATCATAAAGTGCATTTATGATTAAATCTGATACTACTTTATTGTATGGTTTATCCCAACCAGTAAATACGAATCCTTCATGAACTGGTGCATTTGGAGCTGTTGCTCCCATTCCAGTTAATACACGTTGTGATTTAATCGCAACTTTGTCAATTGAATCCATAAATGTTACAGTAAAGTAATCATCTTCTTCATCTGGTATACCATTACCATTTGCATCTCTACTATATTTAGCTAGTACGTGTAAGTCTTCTAAAATGTATTTAAAGTTTGTAACTTTAACACTCTGATTTTCGAAGTCATACCAACCAGTAAATACGTAACCAACATGCACAGGTACTTCTGGCACTACTGCATCCTTTCCAACCTCTACTTCGTATTTTGCTATATCTTTCATATTATATCCATCAGTGAAAGTAACAGTACGTGTTGCAATAGCAGCATTTTGTCCTCTTCCGCCTCCGAATGTCATTAAGAAAAATAGTAATAGTAAAAATACGATAAATACAAAAATTCTTTTCTTGTTAAACATACTCAAAAACCTCCTCTTTTAACAATCTAACGAATTTGAATTTTTAAAAACAATCCGGTTAAACTTTTTCAAAATTGATTATAGCATAAAATATTAAAAAATCAACAAAATATGACATATTTTTGAATTTTTAATAATGTAATTTTTTTCCAAAATAAAAATTACATAATATTTTATGCAATTTTTATTGAACTAATCCTATATTATTAACTGGCCATATTTTAAAGAAAACTTTGCCTTTTATATTCTTCTTTTCTATAAGTCCAAATGAACTATCTCTACTATCTAAAGAGTCTGGCCTATTATCTCCTAATACAAGATACATATTATCAGGTATTACCCCATTAGGGCATTTCCATGATGAGCATATATCTTCAAATAAGAAATTTGATGTAATTACATCCTCACTTAAAAACGTTTCTTTGTAAGCAACATTATCTATTTTTAATATCCCATTTAAATAATCTATTCTCTCTCCTGGAAGACCGACAATTCTTTTAACATAGTACTTAGAATCTAGTTTAAGTACCACTACATCATTTCTTTCATAATGATTAAAGAGTTTAAAAACTGTTACTACTTGTCCTTCTTCTAAAGTCGGACTCATTGAATTACCAGCGATTGGTTGAAGTGAAACTACAAAAGTAAATATTAATATAATTACCAAAGCAGTTATTATATAACCAGCAAAGTCTCTAAAAAACTCAGTAACTTCTCTTAAATCCATCTTAGCCTCCAATTAAATTTTAACACAAATAGATTATAAATACATTACATTTTTTCTATAGTGTCAATTCCTAATACTTTTAATCCATTTGTTAATACTTGTTTAATACATAATAATAATCTTAATCTAGATGATTTAATATCTTCGTTTTCTTCATTTGATATATTTACACTTTCATAATATGTAGAAAACTTTTGAGTTAAGTTAAATATATATTTTGTTAATTCTTGAGGTTCATTAGATGTAAGTAATGAATTAATTATTTCAGGGAATGAATATAAATCTTTTATAATTTTATTTTCTAATTCATTATCTAACTTAATAGTCTTACTATTTATATTATTCTTTTTAAGAATAGAATTTATACGAACAATAGAATATAAAATGTATACTCCAGATTCACCTTTAAAACTAGTTGCATTATCAATATTAAAATCTACTACCTTATGTTTAGACACATTTAACATTGCATATTTAATTGATGCATTCATAAGTATACTTAAAGTCTTTTCATCAACAACTATATTTCTTTCATTAAATTGAGTTAATAATGCTTCGTTTATCGTTTTAATAAAATCAGTAACAAGTACACTAACCCCACCTGATGTACTCATCTTATCTCCATTTAATAAAACATATCCATAACTAATTAATTTTGGTGATTTATATCCAAGTATATCTAATACTGCTGATATTTGTTTCATATAAACTTCTTGATCTTCTCCAAGAACTATAAAATTATTTTTATCATTAAGTTTAATTTTATAAATTGAATATGCAATATCTTTCATTGGATATAAATACGTTCCATTAGAACGAGTTAAAACTAAAACTGGTTCTTTAGTTGGAATATCATATCCAGTAAGATCTACATATCCTCTTCCAAGCTCATCAATTTTAAATCTATTTTTTTCTTTTAATTTATTAATTATTTCTTCTAAAGAATTATCATATACATAATCTGATTCATGAGTGAAAACATCAAATGATATGTTTAATAAAGAGAATATTTTCATCTGTCCTTCAACACACATATCAGTAATTGATTTAAATTTTTCAATCATTTCTTTATTTCCACTTTCAACTATCTCAAGATAATCAAAAGCTTTTTTCTCTATAGTTTCATCTTCTTTGGCTTCTTTACTTATCTTTACATAAACATCAAGAATATCATTAAAATTATTACTATTAAGTCCATACTTTTCAACGCCTAAAACTAATAAAGCTATTTTCTTACCTAAATCATTTACAAAGTAATGTCTTGTTACATCATATCCAGTAAATGAATACAAGTTAGACATAAAATCTCCTATGAATGAATTTCTACATCTTCCCATATGTGGTTCAGCATTTGGATTTATTGAAGTATGTTCAATTAATAAAGTTTCACCTTTTCCTTGATTTAAAGAACCATATTTTTCTTTTTCGCTTTCTATATTGTTTATAACTTCATTTGATAATAATTCATAATTAATATTAAAGTTAGCATAAGGACCAATTACATCCACACTTTTAATTATTTCAATATCTTTATTAAAATTATCTTTTATATAATTTGCTACTTCATTAGGATTTTTAAGTTCATCATTTCTTAATTCAAAACAAGGGACACTATAATCTCCCATATTTTCTCTTGGCGGAATTTCAACTACTATAGTTTTATTAGTATTTAAAATTCTTTTAATTTCATTTCTAATAATTTCTTTAATATTTAACATTATTATCCCCTCTTTCAAGACAAATAAATATTACCATAATTTTGAATTTAAGTAAATAAATAGAAAAATATAAGATTTTCATCTTATACTTTATCTAAATCCTCCACCAGAAGATCCTCCTGAAGAAGAACCTCCTCCTGAGAATGATGAGCCTCCGCCACCACCCCAGCTAGAACCACCACTATAGTCTCTAGATGCTGCGACTCCTCTATCATATCCTTTAAATGAATCATTAACAAAACTCATAGCAACAACTCTAGAAGTATCCACATCAAATGAAGCTTCTTCATTAAATTTAGGATATATTTTACTAAACTGCTCACTTACCTTATCTGCAATTCCTAATAGGTTAGCAAAAATTAAATATTCTTCCCAAACAGTAACTTCCTTATATTCTCTTTCTGGCATTATGCTAAAATCAAGTAAGAATTTTTTAAATCCAACCAAGTGTTCTGCTTCTTCTTTTAACTTAGCAGTTAGTGTTTTAATTTTTTTATTCAATTTGATTCCTAAAAATCCTTTTTCTTCTTTATCGATTTCAGTAATTAATCCTTTACTAATTAATTCTCTTTCTTGTTTAGTTTGTAGCGAACTATACCAAGAATCAATTTTTGTATAATGATTTTTAGACCATTTTTCAAATTCTTTTGGTTCTAATACTTTGTTAAGCCCTGCTGCTGAATTCATCATATTATATAGTTCTGTTTCAAATTCATTATCAGCAGATGTCATGTTAGTAAAATCAAGGGCATAATTATTATCTTTAATACTAAATAATCCTTTTTTAGTTTTAGTAACAGTTATTTTTTTATTTTTAATCCATTTTAATATAATCGCTCCCATTAATCCTTTTTTAAGATTTTTATCTGAAACTAAACTATAGTTTTTACAAACAAAATATGCATACTCTAAATCTTTATTGCAAGGTATATCTCTATAATACATTATATCTTTTTCACTTATACCTTTTTTACCTTCATATTCATAATGTGTACTAGAAAATCCTTTCTTTCTAGCAAATAAATATGATATAAAAATGATTATAGTTGCTGGATTCAAAAGTATATTAAATATAAATGATATAACTGATGCAACCTTTTCAACAAAAGTTTGATTCTTAAAACTATTATTATCAACATCTGGTCTTTCATCATCTGGAATATCCGAAAATGCTTCATCATGTATTTCATCAAATGATCTATCTGATTTACTTTGTGTATCAAATAGATTGCTTTCAAATCTAACAAGTATTGTCATATAATCAGATGAATATAAAGTTCCATCTGAATACATCATTATATTTCCATCTTCAAAAACATCTCTTCCTTCATACCCAAATCCCCATATCCTTGAATTATCTAAAGAAAATGGAATATCAGAATGAATCTTTATGATGACATCATCTACACTAAAATCAAAATTTATAAAATCAAAATATATTCCTTGGGTATCTGTATACTGTGTAACAAAATTACTAATATCATATTTTAATGTATACTTTCTGTGACCATACTTAGATATACCAAAACATAATTCAACACCACTATAAGTATAATTATATCCACACTTATATGATTTATTATTAAATGAAGCACTAGTATTCCAAGCACCTATTGTTTCATATGTTCTACCAGTATCATCAGTTACAGTAAAATTAGATATTTTTTTATCTTCTAAACCACTAAAAGCTCTATAGCCTTCTGTTCCTTGAGACAAAGTTGCATCCCATACTTCAGTTATATGTGCATTACCACTTGAATCAATATAAACATCCATATCAATCTTATTAATTGTGTTAGCTTTTACATTTGTTATAAATAAAAAACTAAATATAATTATTAAAAAATATTTTATTTTTTTCATATAACCACCTCTATTAAAAATTATAACATAATTTGATTTATATGTTAAAATAAAGTTGGTGATTTTATGAATGTCATTGGAATTATTACAGAATTTAATCCATTTCATAATGGACACAAATATTATATAGATAAAATAAAAGAAACATATCCTGATTCAATTCTTATTTGTGTTACATCTTCTTCTTTTTCTCAAAGAGGAGAATTATCTATGTTAAACAAATGGGAAAAGACAGAAATAGCATTAAATCATAGCATTGATTTAGTTATAGAATTACCTTACTTTTTTACTGTGCAATCTGCTGATACATTCGCTCATGCTTCTTTGCAGTTATTAAATGAATTTAAGGTAGATACTTTAATATTTGGTAGTGAATCGAATGATATAGAACTATTGAATAAATACGCTAATAAAAACAACTATGAGGATAAACTACCTCCTAATGACATATTAGGGATTAGTTATATTAAAGAAATAATAAAAAATGAATATAATATTAATCCTATAACTATAAAAAGAACTAATGACTATCATGATAAATTTAATAATTCAAATATAGTAAGTGCATCTAATATAAGAGAAAAATTTTATAATAAGAAAAGTATTAAAAAATATATTCCAAATATAAGTTATAAATATTTAAAAATGAAAAATATTGATACTAATAAATATTTAGATTTATTGAAATATAAAATAATTAAGGATAACTTAAATAATTATTTAGATGTAAATGATGAACTATCAAATAAATTAAAAAATAATATATTTAACTATAATAATATAGATTTACTTATAAAAAAAATAAAAACAAAAAGATATAATTATTCAAAAATATCTAGAATGCTAAATCATATATTAATCGGATTAAATAAAAAAGATGCATCAAATATAAAAGATATAGAATATATAAGAATACTTGGATTTAATAATATTGGTAAACAATATTTACATAATATAAAAAAAGAAATAAACTATCCCATCATTTATAACTATAACAAAAAATATATCACATCTAATTATGAACTAAATGCAACTAAAATTTATTCAATAATAACAAATGATAATATAATTGATAAAGAATATAAAAAAACAATAATAATCAAATAAATAATTATTATTGTTTTTAATTTTAATTAGTTGCTATTGCATAGGGATCATTAGCTGCACCAGTTCCACCAGAAACCATTACATCTGATTTTAGAGAAACTAAAGGACGCACGCCGTAAGTACTAGTGACACCGATGTTGCTGCTACGGCCCCCAGGAGTCCCATACCATACAAAAGCATAAGAGGAGCGGAAACTATACGGCGACGAAGTCCACCAAAAAGTATTAGTATTATTATTTAGATAATATTTGCTTAATTTATCATACACAGCTCCTGCATATGCTGCTTCATCTTGTGTTAGTAAGCCTACGCTTTTTGTTAATTTTTTATTTCCTCTTGAAGATGTTGTTAATGTGAATAAATCTCTTGCTTCATTTGGACATGCAAATTGTGGTGATTTATTTATATATAATCTCCCTCTTGCACCATAATATATAGTACTTCCACTTGTAGATTGTATTGATCTATCATTACAAAATTCTATTGGTGCCAAATAACTTGATAACGATGCAAGTTTTGAATCATAATATGCTTCTACTTGTGTCTTTATATTTGAATTATTTGTATTTGCATATGGATCAGATGATGTCCCAAACATATAGCCCACATACATTGGATCATTATTTGAATTATTAAATTTTGCTGATACATAATTTAATTGCCTTATTATTCTTATAGATCCATCTTCATTTATTCTTACTATTCTCCATAGGTCTCCTGCAAATGACACATAGTTATTTGTTACATGGCCTCTAAAGAAATATGTTGGCTGGTTTCCAACTGTATTTGTACTTGTATAATATAATCCTAAGCCATTCCAAGTATCTCTCTTAGGTTTAGCTATATATCTTTCAACTCTTGTTACTGTTGATCCACTTACTTCTAGTATCTTATATAGTTCTTGTGGATTATAGTAACATGAAGTACCATTTATATAATAACAAGTATATTTTCCTACATCTGCACTTGAATATGTTTGAGAAGTTCCAGTTGTACCTGTTAATTTAAAATATCCTGATGTTGCATCAAATGAAAATGTTGTTCCTAAACTTCTATTAGCACTACTAGTAAAATTAACCTCTTCTTCATCAACATAATATCCATCATATGCGCAATCACTTGGATTTGCATAATTTATTCCACTTGCACTTGTTACATATTTGCTACTTGTATTTGTAGGATATGCAGTAGTATTATCTAACATTATTCTATCTACTAATTTTATATTATTGCTTTCTCCTGCTGCGTATTTATATGGGCTTATTATTTGTATTTTTCCTCTATATGATGCTGTTTGATTATAATTCTGATTACTACCCGTTTCTTTAAACGTTACTGTTAATGTGAATGTTTGAGTCACTCCTGGTGCTATTGATATTTTTGCTTTTAATAATCCATCATTACTTGGCATTATTGTTTCAGATACATTTCCTCCGCCATTTGTTCCTGATAAAGTATACACTAATTCATCTTTTACAAATGTTCCAAATACTTCATCAATCTTTATATCATAATATGCTGTATATGTTCCTGTATTTGATACACTAAATGTTTTTATTACTGATGCTCCCGAAAATATATCTTCTATTGTAATTTCTGGCCCAGCATCATATGTTATTTCTATACCAGCAGTTGTCATATCTACTGATGATGCTTCTTCATTTCCTATTATGTTTAATGAAAAATATGCATATGTCGCTCCTATCACGCTCATCAAAAAAACTAGCAACGAAATTAATATTACCTTTACTTTTTGTCTTCTTCCTATTTTAATATTTTCGTATTCTTCCATATAAAAACCTCTATTATATTTAAATTATAATATATGATGAATATTAATTCAAGAAGTAATATAAAAAAAGAAAGTAATAATTAAATATTGCTTTCTTTTTTTAATAAAATCTTACCACTTTCAGAATTAATTTCTTTTATTAATTGTAGTTCCGAATATAAACACATTTTTCTAAATAAATATGGATCTTTTTGACATCTTTTTTCTATTCTTAGTTTTACTCCATCACTTAATAAACTATCATTAACATTAACAATTTTTCCACAATGTGGACAAAGTATTAAATATCTATTTATATTACTATTAGGGTTTATAAAAATCTTATCTTCATCAACACGAATCTTTTTAATGCATTTAGGTGTATTATATTCACTAGAATTTAGTTCACTCTTATTAATATCACATTCTATTTCTAAATTCCAAGGTATTTCATCATGCAAAGAAAAATATATCTCTTCTTTATCTGATTCTTCAAGAAATGTTTCGTTATTATTTTTAAATTCAACTATTGTATTAACAAAAATACCTGGCTTTATATTAGATTTTCTTTTATCATTTTTAGGAATGCTTTCTTCAACTATCCTATGAATTTTTTCTTTAGGGTGTATGCCATTATAATTATCATATGGACTACGATATCTTCCACCCTTCCACACTTTTCCATCATTAGTATACCTTGCCATTTCAAAATATGAATTTAAAGCATCTAATTCTTTATTAACAACTTTATTTCTTAAATCTTGACTTTTTATAAAGGACCAAGTTAATAGTAAAATATCCCAATCATCTAATAATATACTTCCAAAGTCATAACGTCTTCCATCTATAGTATTTATTTCTTGGTTACCTATTAAATCCATTACACTTTTAATTCTTGATAATTCTTTAATGTCACTTTTTTTACTTTCAACAATCTTATATAAATCACTTGTTTCCATCTTAATGTCACTCAATAAAAATGATTCAAGATTTGTTAAAAATAATTCATCTGGTTCTCTAAATCCAACTCTTTTATTTAAATCAGCATAAATATATGGCAACAATATCAATTTAGAATTTTCATAAATATATTTATATCTTTTTTTAAATTCTTCTTTTACTTCAAATTTATCCATAATTCCCCTTAAGCAAAAAATATTATATACAAAATTATAAAAATTTCAAGTTTTTACTCATCACTAATAATTTCTTTGTGCTTTTTTATGTCAACCATATATCCAAGAGGCACAAAAGAATTAGGTATAAATACTGTTTCATAATTATTACCATTTATCTTAATTATTTCACCATTCTTTAAAGTGTGATCAATATATTTACCAGTAATCCAATATGAGATCCACCTATTAGCAGTTCCGTGTCCAAAAATTAAAATATTATTGTATTCACTAGAATTACTTATTTTTTTAATCTTTAAAGAAATATTTTTAACTCTATCTCTAACATCATATTGACTTTCACCACCCAAATATGTTGTTCCTAAAGGATCTTTTTTTAAACTATCCAATACTTTTTTAGCCTCTGGATACATATTTAATAGTTCTTCTTTTGTTCTTGCATAATGAACACCAGAATTAATTTCTCTAAGTTCTTCACACACTCTTAAATCATACTTAAAAGAAACTTTAGAAAGTGCTATTTTCATAGTTTCTTGGACTCTTCTATATGGACTTGCTAATACTAAAGTTTTTCCATTAATATTATTTAAAAATTTTCCAATTTCACTTGCTTGCTCTCTACCATATTTTATTTCAAGAGGCATATCTTTATCCTCTGCAATTTCACGAAGATTAATTTGTCCATTATAACTCGCATTATTTGCAGGGGTAAAACCATGTCTTATCAAATAAATATTACTCATATTATCCCTCTACCTTTTATTTATAAAAGTATTATATCATATAATTAATTATTACTTTATAATTGAAATAAAAAAAGTTGCCGAAGCAACTAACTATCTTATGGGGCGGTATGTGGGAATCGAACCCACGCATAATAGAGCCACAATCTACCGTGTTACCACTTCACCAATACCGCCAAATCAGAAGCAATAGTAATATACCATATAAAAAGAGAAATATCAAGTATTTAATCTTGATATTCAGCTTTTGTTTTATTATTAGTTTTTGTTATTTGAACAGTTTTATTATTAAGAAGAACATTATCAGTAGGTCTAACTAAGCAGCCAACTTGTTCATTGCACTCATTATTTCCAAATTCATAAGTTGGATCTAAATAACCACTTTGTAATAATGTTTGAACTGTGATATTTCCTGTTACTCCTGTATCTTGTGAATAATAAACCGCTGCAGACTCTATTGAGTTTATTTGTGCTTCAACTTCTTTTTCTAAAGCAGTTTGTCTCATGCTTGCAATTGCAGGAACTGCAATTACAATAATTATTCCTAATAAAGCAATAACTGCTATAATTTCTATTAAGGTAAATCCTTTTTTATTCATATTATCTCCTTTTTTCATCTTCCAATAAATTACCTATTTCATATGTTTGATCTTGTAAAACCATATTATATAAATAATCTAAATCATACATGTTACCATCAATAGGATTTTTTCTTTGTTTATTATTTAATAATGTTTTATATTTATTCATTTTTAATTTTAATATTTCAAGTTCTTTTTTTGTAAATTCAATATTATTTTTAGTAAAATACTTTATTGTTTTTTCTATAGCTTTTATATTAGCAAGCACTTCTTCTGAAGTAACCTTATAATTTTCAGAATAATATGCATCATCATCTTTCATACGATTAAAATACATACTTAACACTTTGTCTTTATATAAAATCATATTATCAACAGTATTTGTCTCATACATTTTAGCTTGATGTACATGTTCAAGCTCATGAAACATCACTAAGAATAAATCTATTCTAGTAAAGTGTTCTTTATTTTCTTTATCAAACTCTTCTACATCTTTAGAAGTTGCCATTGTATCAAGATCATCTATTAGTCTTCTATTTATATTTATTATTATCTTTTTATCTTTTAATATCTTTTCTCCTAAAGTATCTGTGTCATATCCTCTATTGTCTTTTATAACACAATGAAGTTTATATTTTGGTTCAGAAAATCCCATATTTCTAATTTCATCCAATATAAAATGTTGAACCATACTCATTATTTTATATGAGCTAAAAAGATTTATTTTCTTTTCTCCTCTAACATATTTATTTAATTCTTCATACATATATCTTCACCAATATAATTATATAATATTTTTAAAATAAAAAAAATACTTATCTTATAAGTATCTCTTTAATTCTTCCATTGAATTTTCTTGCATAGTTACATAATCAGAAACAATAGCACTTACTTCATCATTTACTTTCTTTTTATTAAGTATTCTTCTACCTTCGATTATTCCCATATTAACGCCTTGTAATAAAAGTTCAGCAAGTTTAGAATCACTTTCATCAGTAAAAGTCTTCATTTCAATTCCTGACCAGGTCATCGCTTTATTTAAGGCACTGGTCTCATGAGGTTTTCCATCATTATAATTAGGATAAATTTTTTCTATTCTGTCTCCTATATCTTCATAATTATGAAATTCTCTTTCTAACTCTTTTTTAAATTTCTTATCTTTCACCTTATCTAGTACAAAATTTATTGCATCCTCTCCCATACAGGTACCCTTATGTATTTCATCTAATGCATTGATATTTTCATTCATATAATATCCTCCATATATATGATTTACAATATTATAGATTTTATGCAAAATAAAAAACAATTTTTTAGATTGTTATTTATATAATGGTGCCCGCAGAGAGACTCGAACTCTCATGATATCACTATCGCTGGATTTTGAGTCCAGTGCGTCTACCAATTCCGCCATGCGGGCAGTAAAGTAATTATAGCATTATTTTTTTATAATTACTACTCATTATCTTTATATGTTGAAGTATATAAGTCTTTATCTTCCTCTTTTACTTCTTCTTTTGGTACTAATTTAGGAAGATCTTCTTTAGTAGCAAGTCCAAAATAATCTAAGAAATCATTAGTTGTTTTATATAAATTTGGTCTTCCAATAGTATCAGCTTTGCCACATTCTTTAATAAAGTTCATAGCAACTAATTTTCTAAGTACTCCAGAAGAATTTACTCCTCTTATTTCATCTATTTTTATCCTTGTAATAGGTTCATTATAAGCAACTATTGCAAGTACTTCTAATGCTGCATCTGATAATTCATATGTTCTAGTATCCATTAATAACTTTTCAAAATACTCTTTATGTTCTTTTTTAGTTGTTAATTTAAATGAATTACCTAAAAAAGTTATTCTAATACCTCTATCATCTTTTTCATAATCATTTTTAAGTTCAACTAAAGTATTTTTTACATCTTCAACTGGAACATCTAAAATCATTACCAAATCTTTTAAAGTTATTCCTTCATCACCTACTGCAAATAAAATACCTTCTATAACTCCTTTTAAATTCATACTAATCAACTCTTTCTAAATATATTTCACCAAAATTATTCTTTTGTGAAAGTTTAATTTCATTATCTCTTGCCATTGTAAGAATAGATAAAAAAGTAACTACTACATATTCTCTACTAACACTTTCAAATAATTCTTCAAATTTTACTATTTTCTTTTTAGATAATATCTCTCTTATTTTAATAACTCTATCTCTAACAGATAATTCTCTTCTTGCAACCTTTGTTGTTATAGGTTTATTTTTTTCTAATCTACCTAATACTCTTTGTAAAGCTTCTAATAAATCATAAGTAGTAACATCATTATTAATTATTTTAGTATCACTTAAATCACTAATTTTTTCTGGACTTTTAGTATATACTTCATGTCTAGCATCTTCAAGTTCTTTAAACTTTTCAGTACTTTCTTTATATATTTGATATTCAAGTAATCTTCTTTTTAATTCATCTTCAGGATTTTCTTCATATTCATCAACTTCCTCTTCTTTTTTAGGAAGTAAATGTCTACTTTTCATTTCAATTAATTCTGAAGCCATTACTAAATATTCAGATGCAATATCTAAATTCATTTTTTCCATTTTATTAATAAAATCAACATATTGTTGTGTTATTTGGGCTATATTAATATCAAAAATATCCATCTTTGATTGTTTTAATAAATGAAGTAATAAATCTAGAGGCCCATCAAAATCATTTATAACAAAATTATGCATATTACCACTCTCTAAATAATTTTATCAAATAAAAACTAAAAAGTCACTTTTTTAATACTTTTTAGTTTTTAACTTTAAATATAATTGTTACTATAAAAGAAATAATAATAGTTGATGATAAACCTGCTGATGCATTTACTAATAAACCTTTTAAAAGTCCAATAAACCCTTCTGAATAATATCCTTGTAAAGCTCCACTTACTAAGAGATTTCCAAAATTTGTAATAGGCACAGTCGCTCCAGCGCCTGCGAATAATATAAATTTATCATATAATCCAAAACCTGCAAGTATACATCCTATAACAACTAATATAGTATTTAAATGTCCTGGAGTTAACTTAGTTTCTTCTAATATAATTTGACCTATCATACATACTAATCCACAAAATATAAATGCATTTATATATATCATTTAATTACCTCCAAACTAATTGCATGACTAACTCCAATCATAGATTTTTTTAAATTAGAACTAGTACATGAATGCAATGAACCACTACCTAATACAAGAATCTTTTTATATTTTTTAATTATTTTAGTAAATAACATTAATGGAGCACACACTGGACCAGATCCACCAGCTATATCAGAATCCTTATTTATATTATAAAGAAGCATCCCAGCATCACTAATATTATTTAATTTAATTTTATATTTTTTATTTAAATATTCTTTTACTAAATTAAGACCATATATTCCTAAATCTCCTGTTAGGATAATGTCATAATAATTGGGTTTTCTTCCGGTACTTGTCAAATGATCGTAAATTGTTTCTGCTACTGCTGGAGCCATACAAGCACCCATATCATTAGTATCACTATGTCCCATATCAATAACTCTACCAATATTGGCACTTTCTATTTTAATATTACTTTTTTTAGAACTCACAAGTGCTGATACAGAACCAGAAGCAGTGAATGAATTAACCTTTTTTCTTATTGCCCCATACTCTACTGGAAATCTAAATTGTTTTTCACTAACTAAATTATTTGATGAACTAACAACCGCTACATTTTTAAATTTATTTCTTCCTACCAAAGAAGAAGCTATAATAAGTCCTTCTATAAAAGAAGCACAGGCACTATAAACTCCTAGAAATGGAATATTATAATTACTTGCATTATAATCAGATGCAAATATTTGATTTTGTAAATCTCCTCCAATTAATGCATCAATGTTTTCTTCTTTAATTTTACTTTTTTCAATTAAACCATTTAATGCAATCCTTTGATATTCACATTCTCCTTCTTCAGTTGTTTTTTTATTAACAAAATAATCATTTTTTAATAATAAATCAACTTCAGATTTAATAACAGGATTTTTCTCTATACTAGTTAATAGTGTAAAATAATTGTCTATATACACATTATTAAATTTAATAATCTTCATCCTATAATCACCTTCAATAATGCTACAAAGAAAGCAGTAACAATTCCATATATAATAATACTACCAGTTAATTTAAACATATTAGATCCTATACCTTTTACTAAACCTTCATTTTTATAATCTAAACTTGCACTCGTCATAGCATGGGCAAAACCAGTAGTCGGAACTATTAATCCACATTTACAAAAAGAAACAATTTTATCAAAAAAACCTAATCCTGTTAATATCGAGCCTATTACCACAAAAGTAACCATTGTCAACATATATGAGTCACTTATACTAAAGTGCAATAATTTATTAAACATAGTTGTTAATAACTGACCTAATACTCCGCATAAACCCCCAGTAAAAAAAGATATCAAAATATTTTTAAATTTATCTTCTTTAGGAGTATTTTTTTTAACTAACTTTTTATATTCCTTTTTATCCAAAATATCACCTATTTTTATTGTGAATAATTATATCTTTTTTATACACAAAAAAGTGAAACTACATTGTAATTTCACTTTTTATTTTTGATAATATTTTGTTTTCTCTACGTGATACTTGTACTTGAGACATTCCCATTAAAGATGCTGTTTCACTTTGAGTAAAGTCTTGATAGTATCTATAGTTTATTAACTCTTGATCTTCTTTGTTTAAATTATCTATAACATTTGATAAGTCAATTTTAGTATCTATTTGATTTCTATTATCTTCTCCAATAAGGTCATGAAGATATAAATCATCTTTTACTTCTGAATCAATACTAATAAGTTCTGAATTATTATTTATTGCATTATCTATTATTTCTTCACTTACTCCCATAAACTCTGATATTTCTTTTTTAGATGGAGTATACCCATTATGTGAAGTTAAATAATCTTTTGCTTTTTCATATAGTTTATATATTTTAGAATTATCACCATTCATTTTTAGTAATTTATCATTCTTTAAATAATTAGTAATTTCTCCTAAAACATAATTATATGCATATGTAGAAAACTTTGTATTATATCCTTCTTTATAATTTCTATACGCATGTATAATACCTATACACCCTACTTGAAATAAATCATCAATATTAGCTTGTCCACTACATGAATAAGCTATTTTATATATCATATTTTTATTTTCTTCAATTAACTTCCAAATATCTTTTTTCATAGTTCAAATATACCTAGTGCTATCCTTTCGTTTCTTACTTTATATAATATATTATCAATTATTGTACCTTTTATTTTCTTTTCTATTTTCTTTCCATCAATTAATGTAGTTTTACCATTAAATTTTAAAACTGCATCGTTAATTTCATCAATAGCTTTAATACCATCTTCATCTATTAAATTAACTTGATTTAAATTAAGAACTACATATTTAAATCCATTCTTTAATATTAATGGTATTATTTCTTTTTTTAATTTTATAGAATTAGTTTTATCTAATATTCCACTAACTCTTATGAATAAAACTCCTTTCTTAAACTCTATATCTGTTTTAAACATTTTTTCACCTACCTAATAAGTTTAGAATATATTTTTATATTTTTATACACATTCGACAAAACTAGATTAATAATTTCATCGACATTTATTTATTAATTCTTTTATAAATAAACATAAAAGAATTATTAATAACAAAATAATAGAAAAAATGACATAAAATTTAATATCTCTTTTAGTTATTTCTTTATTAGCTTTAGTATTATTAGATATTATAGTAGAACTTTTAGGTTCTTCTTTATAATCATTTAATTCTACTTTCTGACTACTTACATATTCACAAGAATCATTAGAATTATTATTTTCAATGTATCTATAAACAATTTTTTCTTTAGGAACAACTATTTCTTTAAACACTTCTTTTTCAATTATTTCAGGTTCGACATTAACATTTTCATATTCATAAGATTTAATATTTCTATTTTCATCTTTAATGTATCCATCTACTTCTTCATAATAATCATCTAAGTATTCTTTTTCATGACATACTAAATATTCATCTTTATAACGATAATACTTAACAACGTTTTTCCAATTATTATTTGTTGAATTAATGTAACTAGAATAATGCTGTGCGCCTCTTTTTATTAGAGTTTCAACATTTTCTTCTTTTGACTCAATAACATTAAAATTTTTATCTAGTTTCGAAATCCTATATCCAAATAAATAATCTTCTTGATTATACATAAATTGAACTCTAATGTTTTTAGATGTTTTTTCATTTAAAATAAGTGTTATTGGTTGATTAAATTTAACTTCAAAATATGTATTAAAATCATTATCAAAAAGATTTTCTCTTGGGAATGCCGAAGAACAATTATAACATACTACACTGTAATAATTTACTCGTCTATTGTCTTCATCATAAAGTCTTATTTCAAATGTTCTAAGATTACTAGCTAATACATTATCAATCATTAAATAATAATATTCTACTGCTTCACTTGAAGTTTCTTCTTTTTCTTCAATTATTCTTCCATATTTTTGTTCTGGTTTTTCTCTACTCCAAGAAGAATAATCAGTTTCTTTTAATTCTAAATACTCGCAATTATGTTCAAAAACATTTTCTTCTCTACTATCTACTTCATTTAACTTATACCATTTATATTTTTCAGTAACTTTTTTGATACTAATATTCTGATTAATGGGTAAATCAAATGTATTAATAGCTTTTACTTTATATAATGGAACAAGTAAAAAAGTAAATAATATTGATATTATTACTTTTCTCATTTTACCTCCTCTATTATAATTATACGCAAAAAATTTTGAAAACACTTTTTTTAAAGGAAAGTTTTTATAATTTTTATATTATTTTTAATTCTTTCATCATTTGGTTTCTTTTTATAAGCTTTTTTAGCATATTTTAAAGATTCTTTATAATAACCTAAATTAAATTCACATATACTTAATAAATCTTCTATTGTTCCATCCCAACAATAAAATTCATTTAAATAGCTTTTACTTTTATCTTTTATTTTTAAACATTTAAGTAAATACTTTTTAGCTAAAAAATAATTATTTAATAAATAATATAAATATCCTAATTCAAAATATGGTTCTCTTAAATATGGTGCTTCTTTTACTGAATTTTTAAGCCACATTTCTGCTTCATTATATCTATTTAACATAATATAAGATCTAGCTATGTATCTCATAGATGCACATCTTTCATCTTTCCAAGTAGAAGTATTTAAATTTAAATGTTTTATTAATGTATCAATACATTTATTCCATTTTTTATAATACATATATTCTCTACCCAAATAATGAACATTTCTATCATTATTTGGATTTTCTTTAACACTAAGTTCTAATAATTTTAAGTAACTACTTCTATTTTTACTATAATCTTGATAATGATTAAGTACTATATCATTACTTATTATTTGACATTCATTATTATTAATATTTTTTAATACTTCATGAACAGCATTTTCCCAAATATAATCATTCCTTGAATGTATTTTATTTATATAAAAACTAGTAGCAGGTTTACCATATTCATCAAAACTCCAATTATAGTTATAACTTACTCTATTTACTTTATTATTCCATATACTTTCTAATTTGTTTCTCCAACCTTTTTCAAATCTCTCATCCAAGTCTGTACACACACATATATCAGCATCTTTTGGAATCATATCAAGAGATTTATTTCTCGCTACATCAAATCTCCACGGACTAATTACTTCTACTTTAACATTAACTCCAAATTCTTTTAATAAATTAACTGTATTATCAGTTGATCCAGTATCTAAAACATATATGTTATCAGCTTCTTTCATACTTTCAACCCATAACTTAACATTTTTTTCTTCATTCTTACTAATCGCATAAACACAAACTTTATATTTTTTCATAACCCACCTAAAATATAATATGTGTTTCATATTTTTTTGAATAGATAAAAGCTAAAGATTAATTCTTTAGCTTTTAAAGTTAAGCGTTTTCGTCTCCACCAGTTGGACCAGTTGGACCTGTAGGGCCTGTAGGGCCTTGTGGTATTGTTAAATTTAAAACAAAGTTAGGAGCAGTTCCAGTTATAGTTGCAGAAGCCTCTGTTCCAGGTGCTCCTGTTGTTACTGTACCTATAGTAATAGTTGGAGTTTCTCCATCAGCTCCTGTTGGACCTGTTGGACCTGTTGGACCTACTTCACCTTGAGGACCAGTTGGACCTGTTGCTCCTGTTGGACCTGTTGGACCTACTTCACCTTGAGGACCAGTTGGACCTGTTGGACCTGTTGGACCACCCGCAGGGCCTGTTGGGCCAACTATTCCTACAAAGTATGGTATCCTTGCATTAAGGATTTTATTAAGTGCTCTTTGTTCAGCACAATTATTTCTACAATTACAATTATTTATCATAATCACCTCTATTTTAATTTATGTAAAGATAATATTATGATATATAATATTTAACTAATATTAAAAGTTAATGTTTAAATTACATTAACTTTTCCACTTATTATATCTTTAAAATTATTATATATCATCCTAATATAACTGGACTTTTTTAAATCTTTTTTAATTATTAAGTTATATTCATAAGTTTTATTATTATATTCTAGATAAAGTTTACCTATTACATCACCATTTTTTAATGGTGCTTTTACATTATAAAATTCTTTTTTAATATCATATTTTATTTCTTTTGTATTTATATCTCCTAAAACATTTACATCTTCTTCAACATAATAATCTATATTTCTTGGATTACCATTACTTATATATATTTGGCCTAAAGGTTTATCACTTTTTAATATATTTTTAATTCCATAAATACTAAATCCATATTCCATCATATTTATTGTATCTTCGTTTCTGTTATCTTTAGTATCCACTCCCATAGCGACACTTATTAATCTCATTCCATTTTTTTCCATTGTTCCAGTTAAACAATATTTTGCCATATCTGTATATCCAGTTTTAAGACCATCCATTCCTTTATAAAATCTTACTAGTTTATTTGTATTAACTAACCAATGATTTTGTCCATTTAAATTAATATATTCTTCATATGTACTAGTTATTTCAAGAACGCTTTTATGTTTATTAACAAGCTCACTAGCAATTAAAGCCATATCATATGCAGAAGAATAATGTCCTTCTTCATCTAATCCATGAGGATTTTTAAAATTAGTATCATTACAGCCTAATTCTTTTGCTTTTTTATTCATCATTGAAACAAAATTATCAACTGTTCCACCTACTTTTTCTGCCATTGCAACTGCTGCATCATTTGCAGAAGCTATACCTATTCCTTTTAATAAATCATATACTTTTACACTATTTCCTTCTTGTACAAATATCTGAGTTCCTCCCATACTTGCTGCCTTAGCGCTTATCAATACTTCATCATCTAATGATAATCTACCTGAATCTAATGCTTCATAAGTAAGTAATAAAGTCATTATTTTAGTCATTGAAGCTGGAGCTAATTTTTCATGTGAATTTTTTTCATAAAGAATAGTTTTAGTAGAAGGTTCCATTAGTATAGCTGATTTGCTATTTTTAGCAATTTCTACTTTTTCTTCACCATTTATTTTAAGTGGCATTATTAAAATAAATAAACTAATAATAAATATAAATATTTTTTTCATTTAAGCACCCTAAAAAATAATATGTGTTATTTTATTATTTATTCTTTACATTCTATTTTTTTTAAATGTTATAAAACCCTTTAAAAATGATATAATTTAATTAGGTGATATTATGAAAAAAAGTATGAAATTTATAATTATTATATGGGCTTTATTAATAATAGGTGCATTAATTTACTTTAATAAAGATAAATTATTTAGTGGAATGAATTATACTTCACTTGGTTATAGCGAAACATCAAGTGAAAAAATAAAAGAATTAAAACTAAAAACATATTTAAATGAAACATATTATAAAACTTTAGATAAAGCTTTAGAAAGTGATGATTATATAAATGATTATTTACAAGATTATATAAAAATTAATTATGTTGATAATAATGATTTCATTAAAAGTATTAATCATCTATTAGAAAAAGAATATAAACCTGAAGAAATAAATGATTTATCATTTATATTATCATCTAAATATTATAAATATGATTTATTAGATTCTTATCTAGAATACTATAAAAAGAATAAAGATAAAAAAGATGATATTGTTATACTTACAAATATCGGACTTAATAATGATTTTTATACTAATATAAGAGAAGTAAAAGATCCTGATAATTTATTAGTTCTTGTTAATAAATATAATAAATTACCAGATGATTATGAGCCAACTAATTTAGAAGACTTTGATATAAAATATAAGATCAGCAAATACGAAAAACCAATGAGAAAAGAAGCACATGATGCATTAATAAAACTTATTGATGATATTAACAAACAAGGAATGAATTTATGGATTAATTCAACTTTTAGAACAAAAGATTATCAAAATGGTCTATTTACTAAATCAGTTAAAAATAATGGAATGGCACATGCATTAATATATTCAGCTAAAATGAGACATTCAGAACACGAAACAGGACTTGCAGTTGACATGTCATCTGTCAAAGGAATGCTTGATGGATTTGAAAAATATCCTGAATATAAATGGCTTATTAAAAATGCCCATAAATATGGATTTATAGAAAGATATCCTAAAGGAAAAGAATGGATTACTGGATATGCTTATGAACCTTGGCACTATAGATATGTAGGAGTTGAAGCAGCTACTAAAATTAAAGAAGAAGAAATAACATTTGAAGAATATGCAGTAAAATATTTAGGATATTATTAATGCTTTTTATTAATTATAAATAGTATATAGAATAAAAACATAATCAAAATAGAACAAATACTTATTACAGACAATGTAATAATATTTGTTTCTTTTTTTGTTAAATGATCTTTACCAAGAATATTATCATTGTCACTTTTTTCAATTTTACTACTTTCTTCATCAAAAGTAGTTACAATTTTATTAACATTTATAATATACACACTCATTTTACTTTTATCTTTATTACTAACAATTAATCTAACTTCATTCTTACCTTCTTTTAAATTAGAATTACCAGTTATTCTAACACTTGAATTATCACTCATTGTTTCATAATCTATATTAAGTCTTATATCATCCAAAACATTAATGTTATATTCATAAACATTAGGATCAAAATTAATATCATACCCATTAATTATTAATGATTTGAGATTTACACTATCATCATCTAAATTTTCATCATAATTTTTATAAATATTCACTTGATAAGTTAAAATATCATTATTCTTTTTTATTACTTTTAAAATAACTTCATTTATTCCATCAATTAATTCTACATTACCTATACCTGTTACATAATCATCATCTTCACCTAATGTAACATTTACATTTACATTATCAGTATCATCATTAACAAATACATTATATTTCATTATATAGTCACTAAAATATGGAACTAATGAATAATCATTAACTTTAATATTAGTTATTGCTTTTACTTTTAAAGCAAAAGAAAAGAAAGTTACTGCTAACAAACATTTAAAAATGTATTTCAAAGCATTTCACTCCCTATTTAATAGTTTTTAAAATAACACTCTTTTCTTTAATAGGATTATCACTTAATTCATAAGCATCCCTTATAATAGAAATCATATTATTTACTTCTTTATTATAATAGATACTTGCAATCACTTCATCCTTTTCGACAAAGTCTCCTATATTTTTTCTTAAAACAACACCAGTATTTAAATCTTTAGATTTGCCAATTAACAAAGTTGAAACCATTCCAACATCACTAGCTTTAATAGATTTAACATATCCTTTTTTTATACTTCTTACATCTATTCTTCTAGCTTCTACTATAAGCTCATCTATATTTCCACCTTGGGCACTAATCCATTCATAAAACTTATCTTTAGCTTCACCATTTTTTAAAACTTTTAATACTCTTCTTTTAGCACTACTAAATAATATATTTTTAGATATAGATACCATATAACTTGATAAAGTAACTACTAAATCATATAATCTTTTATCATATTTTCCATTAAAGAAATTTATAACTTCTCTAACTTCTAATTTATTACCAATATTGTTACCTAAAGGGTTAGACATGTCAGTAAGAACACATATCACATTTCTATCATAATATTTACCTATTCTAATCATTAATCTTGCTAACGAAGATGCATCTTTAATATTCTTCATAAATGCACCATTACCGACTTTAAGATCAATAACAATATTTTTAGAAGAACACGCTATTTTCTTACTCATGATAGAACTAGCAATCAAAGGAATAGAATCAACTAAGCCAGTTTTATCCCTTAATGCATATATTTTTTTATCAGCAACTGCTATATCTTTAGTTTGACATATATCAACACATCCAACTTCATTTAATATTTTAATAAACTCTTTATGAGAAAGTTCACTTTTAAATCCAGGAATACTTTCAAGTTTATCAACGGTTCCTCCAGTAGTACCTAAACTTCTACCACTCATCTTAGGAACTTTAATACCTAAAGAAGCACATATAGGTAAAACAATTAAAGAAGTTTTATCTCCTACACCACCAGTTGAATGTTTATCAACAGTAATACCATTAACTTCACTTAAATCTTCAACTTTACCACTTTTAATCATAACATCAGTTAAATTTAAAGTTTCATCAAAATTCAAACCATTATTATAAATAGCCCTAATAAATAAAGTCATAGTGTCAGCCTTAATCTTACCATTAACAAAACTATCAACCATATATTTTATCTCTTCATAATCTAAAGGCTTATTCTTAATTTTCTTTTCGATAATACTCTTACTATTCATATATACCTCTTTATTCTAAGAACATTATACAAAAAAATAAACAAAAATGAAAGAAAAAAGTACTAGATTACCTAGTACTTTAAATAATACCAAAATTTGTTTGACACCCTAAAGGGCGTTTTCATTATAAAATTTTTGAACCACTCCGTGGATCTCCGTGGCCACAAAAATTTTGGGCAGGACCGGTTTTCTCCGAAAACTCGCTCCTAGGTGCTTACGCACCGATATCAGATGTTGAGACAACTATAACCGGGCGAACCCCGTAGAAGCTCGCGCTGTAGAAGACGCAGTTGCTCAAGTCACCACTAGTGCTCACACTCCACACGTAGTAATTGCTGCTAGCCGAACCCAACCAATATCGTGCTCCATTTGTTCTTTGTGTTTGTGTCATTGCATTTGCTTCTGTATATGTAAGTAATCTTCCTGACGCTCCTATTCCTAATCTATTTACATATTCTTCTACATAATATGCTATACTGTAATTTGCATTCCCTGTATTATTATAAAATGCTACACTATAATTTGGTGCTGTACTATATGTTATATCATATATATTACTTGCATTATATGATGTTCCATATTGTGTCTTTATTGTGCTTGTTGATGTATCATACCAATATCCATTATTTGTACTCGAACCAGAGAATGGAACTACTGCTACTCTTGGTGTTGAATCATCTACATACCCCTTTGCATCTGCACTTTGTAATCCATATCCACTTGACGATGCTGATATTTCAGTATAGCTACTATTATATATTCTTCCTACATATAAATTATATTTAGCTAGTAATATTGATTTACCACTTGCATAATTATATAGATTTCCATTTGTACTTACTAAAGTACTATAATCTATTGCATTTGTTATATCATAAAACTCTTCATTTATATCTTCTCCATCTGATATTCTTACTACTGGTAATCCTGTTGTTGAATCTGTCCCATTCCTTGTCATCGTTAATGGTTCTTTTCCTTCTGCTATATTTAAAGTACCATTAAAATATTTATTTTGATTATAATTTTGATTACTTCCTGTCTCTTTAAATAATGCTGTTAATGTATATGTGTGCGTTACTCCTGGTGCTATTGATATTCCTCTTTTTACTGCAATGTTATGTGATTCACTCATTGATGTTGGCACTATAGTTTCTGACATATTAGAACAACTTCCTGATGGTGATGATGCACAAGTCGCTGATATTACTAACTCGCCATTTGTTATTTCATTTATTAAATCTCTCCATATTATTGTATAATATGCATCTACATTACCATTATTTGTTACTGTAAGTGTTTTAGTTTGTGTCCATCCTGGCTCTGCATACTCTCCTGATACTATTTGTACATCATTATATACTAAACTCATATTTGCTGTTCTTAGTCTCATAGATGATGCTGTATCATTTCCTGTTATTTGTATTGTAAAATATGCATATGATATACCAGCAATAGACACTAAAAATATTAATGCTGTTATTACTATTATCTTTATTTTATTACTTTTACTTACTTCATTATTTTCCATTGTTACCTCTTATCTTTCTAATATAATGATGCATTATTTTCTGCCCATTTTCAAGCATTATTATTATTATTATTATTATTATTATGGAAGCCCTATTCTAAGGCTTTTGGGAATACAAAAAGAATCAATTAGTTTGATTCTTTTGATTACTATTTTATAAAATATGGATCATCATAAGTTCCACTACCTTTTGAATAAAATGCTTTTGAACTTAAAGTTATAACATATCTAACTTGTCTTTCAATACTTGCTCTACTTTCTAATATTCCGTTTTCTGAAACAGAATAAATATATGATGAATTTTTTTGACCTTTTGTAATTGTCCAAAAACTTGTATGAAGATCATGAAGATAATTATAATTAGTACATCCTCTATCTTGAACAGTTTTACAATTCAAATCTGCACTAGCTTCAATATATTCACCAATTGTTAATGGTCTAATTGGTACTTCTTCATCTGTTAATTCTTTGCACTCAATATTTAAATAGTTCCCTGTATCTGTATTTTTTCTTTCACCTATGCAAGCTTTAGAATAAACTATTTTACTTTTTTCTGATGACTTTAATAAATTCCCAGAATTATATTCTTTTTCTATTGAATCTTTTATTCTACTTAAATTATAATTGTTTATTCCATCATTACTATCACTTTCTTGATTATATCTATCATCCCATGCATATAAATCAGTTCTAAAATTAGACACTAATACAATATTATTATTTTCATCTATTCTAACTATTCTCCATAAATTTCCATTTAATGAAACATAATTATTTTTTACTTCACCTTTAAATACTTTTTCATTTTCTATACTATATAATCCAAATCCAGAAGTAATTAAAAGGTTATCCTCTGATATTTTTTTATATAGTTCTACTGAAGTGTAATCAGTTCCACAATTTAAATATGGAATATAATCATAATCATTTGCAAGTTTAGTAACGATTACATTTGCATCACATACTTCTCCATTTTTTAAATATTTATTTAAAGGTTTAATATATTCACCAACAACTAATGTGTTTAAAGTAACATTTGATGAATCATTAACTTTTGATGGCAAAAGTGCATTATTATCAATAAAATATTTTTTAGCTGCTTCAACTAATCTAGTTTCAACTTTTTCATAAGTTTCATATCTAGTAATTGACATTCTACTTAGTAAACTAAGAATTACAATTAATAAAATTAATCCACCTATTCCTCCAAGTAACCACCATAAAGTTTTTTTATCCATTTCTTTAAAAGCATCTTTAATAGCTCCCATATAAACACCTCTTTTTTATAAGATTATTATATAAAATAAAATACTATTTTTCTATAAGTTTTTTATATATTTCTTCATTTGTTAATTTAATTTCTTCTTTATATCTAGGAATTATATGCATATGATAATGTTTTACTTCTTGAACACTACCATTATTTTGCACTATAACTACTCCACTAGCACCTAAAATATCATAACATTTTTTTATCATTGCTTTGATAATATGATTCATATCACTAAAAGTTTCATCATCTATATCTAAAGCATCATTAACGTGCTTTTTAGGTATTATTAGCATATGCCCAGGAGAGTTTGGAAATTTATCCATTATAACTTTTAATAAATCATCTTCATATACTAAATTTGATGGTATTTCGCCTTCATTAATTTTACAAAAAACATCCTTTTCCATTTTATCACCATTCTAATTTTATCAAACTTTTAACCATTTTTAAAGATAAATATGCTTTTGTTATAGAATAATTTTACACTAGCGAATAATTTAAATTAGAGGGTGTAAATATGAATGTAGATAAAGACTTTCCTATGCTTAATAAAGATATTATTTATTTTGATAATTCCGCTACTACACTAAAACCTAAATGTGTAATAGATGCAATGAATGATTATTATGAAAACTACTCTGCTAATGCCCATAGAGGTGACTATAATATTTCTTTTAAGGTAGATGATGAAATAGACAAATCTAGAGAAGCAGTAAAAAATTTTATAAACGCAAGACGTAAAGAAGAAATAATATTTACAAGTGGCGCTACTGAAAGTTTAAATATGATAGTATTTGGCTTTTTTGAAAACATCTTAAAAGAAAATGATGAAGTAATACTTTCTAAAAGCGAACATGCTTCTAACATATTACCTTGGTATATATTATCTTTAAAAAAGAAAATAAAACTTAAATTCATTCCTCTAGATGAAGATAATAAAATAACAACATCTAATTTATTAAAAACAATAACAGATAAAACAAAAGTAATAAGTTTAGCTCACATCACTAATGTAATTGGAGATACTAGAAACATAAATGAAATAATTGAAATAGCACATTCTAATAATATTTATACTGTAGTTGATGCATCCCAAAGCATTCCTCATATTAAAACAAATATAAAAGAAATGGATCCGGATTTCTTGGTGTTCTCGGGCCATAAAATGTGTGGGCCAACTGGAATTGGAGTATTATATGGTAAGTATGAGTTATTATTAAGAATGATGCCATTTAAATTTGGTGGTGGAATGAATGAATCATTTAGTGAAGAAAAATTAATACTTGAAAATATTCCTACAAGATTTGAAGCCGGGACACAAAACATCGCTGCAATAATTGGTTTAAGACATGCAATTGAATATATAGATAGTATTGGTTTAAATGAAATTCATAAACATGAAATGTATTTAAAAAATTACTTAATTAGAAGATTAAAAGAAATACCTTATATTAAAATATATAATGAAAATTCAGAATCCTCAATTGTTTTAATAAACGCAGATGATATTATGTCAGGAGATTTAGGATTATATTTAAATAGTAAAAATATTTGTGTAAGAAGTGGAACACACTGTGCCAAAATGTTAAAAGAAGAATCTCATTTTAATGATACAGTTAGAATAAGTTTATATTTTTATAATACATATGAAGAAATAGATAAATTAATTGATGCTTTAAAAAATAAGAATGAACTTTATAATTTTTTAAAATAATGTGTTTTTCTTTAAATTAAAATAATAGATAGTATAACTACTCTATTATTTTAATTTTGTCTATAAGTATAATTAATTTTTAATAATAAATTATTAAAATTTATATGAAAAATTCACTTTTTTAAATGTGTTATTATTATTTTGAAAGGAGGAAATTTATGTTAAACCAAGTTGTTTTTGTAGGAAGACTTACAAAAGATCCAGAAGTTGTCGAAAGTGAATCTGGCAAAAAAAGAACTAGAATAATTGTTGCAGTAAATAGAACATACAAAAATATGGATGGCGTATATGAAACAGATTTTATACCATGTATACTTTGGAATAATGTTGCTGAAAACACTTGCGAATATTGCCATAAAGGAGACATCATTGGAATAAAAGGAAGAATACAAACAAATAGTGTTGAAAGTGATGAAGGATATAAAAACTATATTGAAATAATTGCAGAAAAAGTAACTTTCTTGTCAACTAAAAAAGCAGATGAAGAATAATTCATCTGCTTCTAAATTATATATTTAAGGAGAATTTATGAATTACTATAATGAAATTAAAAACAAAATAATAGATAACGAAATATATGCTAAAGCAAAAGACTATTCAAAAGAAAAAAATAGGGTTAAAACTTATTTTGAAATTGGAAAATTGCTTAATGAAGCTGGTAAACATTATGGTCAGGATATAATTGGCCAATATTCACAAAAATTAATGAATGATGTTAATAAAAAATATAATAAAAAATTGCTGTTTAAGATGAGACAATTATATATATTATTATCCACTGAAAAAGTCGCACCACTGGTGCGACAATTAAGCTGGAGTCATTGCTTAATGCTACTTCCTATAAAAAATATTGATAAGATTAATTACTATGTTATTCAAACTCACAAGCAAAACTTAAGCAAAAGAGAACTAGAAAATAGAATTAAATCTAATGAATATGAAAGATTAGATAATAAAACTAAAAATAAGTTAATTAATAAAGAACAACCCATAATATCAGACTTTATTAAAAACCCAATAATAATTAAAAATAGAAATAACTATAGTGAAATAACAGAAAAATTATTAAAACAATTAATATTAGAAGATATAGATAATTTTTTATTGGAATTAGGGGAAGGATTTTGTTATATAAAAAATGAATATAAAATAAAGTTGAGAGACAGATATAATTATATTGATTTACTACTATATAACATTAAGTTTAAGTGTTATGTAGTTTTAGAATTAAAAGTTACTGAACTTAAAAGTGAATATATTGGCCAAATAAAAAAGTATATGAATTATATAGATAAAAATATAAAATCTTTTGATGAAGATAATACTATTGGAATAATTATTTGTAAGAAAGATAATAAATTTGTTATGGAATATTGTTCTGATGATAGAGTCTTTAGAACTACTTACCTTTTGAACTAATTATACTTAAGACAATTTTGTTTACTAAGAGTAGATTATCTTATTATAGATATTTTTTTGGTTATAATATGTTTATAAGGTGGCAATATGAATGGTAATCGTCTTAAAGAACTAAGAAAGGCAAAAGGTTTAACTCAAGCAGAGTTAGGCAATATTTTAGGTGTTACTAAAGCAAGCATTTGTTGTTATGAAAAAGAAACAAGAACTCCACCAGTTGAGACTATTATTGATATGATGGCCTTATATAATGTATCAAGTGATTATTTAATCGGAGCAGATAACATTGTTACCATTGAAGATAAAGATATAAAAAGAAATGAAGTTATATCAAATGAAGAATTTGAATTTATTAAAGAATTAAGAAAAAATAAATTTTTAGCAGAAATTCTTTTAGAAGATCCTAAAAGAAGCATTGAACTTATAGATAAAAAAATTGGATAGTTACTTATCCAATATTTTTTTTAAATAAATACCTGTATATGAGTTTTTATTCTTTGATACTTCTTCTGGAGTACCAGTACATACTATAGACCCACCCATATCTCCCCCATCAGGCCCAAGGTCTATTATATAATCTGATACTTTTATAATATCTAAATTATGTTCAATAACAATTACAGTATCTCCATTATTAACAATACTTTGAAGTATTTCAAGTAATTTTTTAATATCATCTTGATGAAGTCCAGTTGATGGTTCATCTAATATAAATACACTTTTTCCAGTAGGTTTCTTTTGAAGTTCTTTAGCGAGCTTTACACGAGATGCTTCACCACCAGATAATGTAACTGCATTTTGACCCAATTTAACATATCCAAGTCCTACATCATGCATTGTTTGTAAAGTTCTTTTTATTTTAGGAACATTTTCAAATATTTTTAATGCTTCATCTACTCTTAAGTCTAAAACTTCTGCAATATCTAAGCCTTTATATTTAACTTGTAATGTTTCTTTATTATATCTCTTACCTTTACATACATCGCAAGGAACATATACATCAGGTAAAAAATGCATTTCTATTTTTTTAACTCCATCTCCATAGCAAGCTTCACATCTTCCACCTTTTACGTTAAATGAAAACCTACTTTTGTCATATCCTCTTATTTTAGATTCTTTAAGTTCAGTAAATAAATCTCTTATTTGGTCAAATACACCTGTATATGTTGCCGGGTTACTTCTTGGAGTTCTACCTATTGGATCTTGTGTAATATTTACTACTTTATCAATATTATCAAGTCCTTTGATTTCTTTACATTTACCTGGTTTTTCTTTTGAACCATTTATATAAACAGCAAGTGTTTTATAAAGTATTTCATTTACTAAACTACTTTTACCACTTCCACTTACCCCTGTTACACAAATAAATTTACCTAAAGGAAATTTAACATCTATATTTTTTAAATTATTTTCTTTTGCACCTTTTACTTCAAGATATTTACCATTTCCTTTTCTTCTTTTAATAGGTACATCTATTTTTAATTTTCCACTTAAATAAGCACCAGTAATTGAATCTTTATTCTTCATTACTTCTTCAGGAGTTCCTTTTGCAACTACATATCCACCTTCATTACCAGCTTTAGGTCCAATATCAATTAGATAATCAGCTGCAAGCATTGTATCAGTATCATGCTCTACTACTATTAGAGTATTACCTAAATCTCTCATTTCTTTTAATGAATTAATTAATTTATCATTATCTTTTTGATGAAGTCCAATAGATGGTTCATCAAGAACGTAAAGTATTCCAGATAATCTACTGCCTATTTGAGTAGCAAGCCTTATTCTTTGACTTTCTCCACCAGACAATGTACCAGCAGATCTACTAAGTGATAAATATTCTAGTCCAACATTTTTTAAGAATGTAAGTCTTTCTTTTATTTCTTTAATTATTAAAAAAGATATCTCTTGTTCTTCTTTAGTAAGTTTTAAATCATTTATAAATTCTAATAAATCTTTAATACTTAAAAGAGTTATTTCATATATGTTTTTACCACCAATTTTGACGCTTAATACTTCATCACTAAGTTTAGCCCCCTTACACTTTTCACAAGGAAGTTCTGTCATATATGATTCTATCCAACTTCTAATCATATTAGAAGTTGTTTCCATGTATCTTCTTTCTAAATTAGTAATTATTCCTTCAAAATTATCATAACTTTTTAAAATACTTCCACTTCTTGAATTAATAGAAAAATCTAATTTATCAGGAGAACCATATAATATAATATCTAAATCTTTTCTTGACATATCTTTTATAGGAGTATTTAAATCAATATGATAATAATCCGCAGTTGTTTTTAATTTTCTATAATATATATTTAAAGTTTCACCACTTTGAAAAGATGCAACTGCCCCACTCATTATACTTTTAGTTTTATCAGGTATTAATAAGTCTTCATCTATTTTAGACTTAAATCCTAATCCTTTACATTCAGGGCATGCTCCATAAGGGCTATTGAAAGAAAACATTCTTGGCTCTAATTCGGGTAAAGAAAAATTACAATCTGGACAAGCGTATTTCTCACTCATTACTATCTCTTCTTTACCAACTATATTTATAACTACTTTACCATCTGCAAGTTTAGTAGATGTTTCAATCGCTTCAAATATTCTACTTCTTGATTCAGGCTTTACTACTATTCTATCTATAACAACATCTATATTATCTTTAATATTTTTTTCTAATACTATTTCCTCATCAAGACTTTTAATTTCACCATTTATTCTTACTCTAGAATATCCTTCTTTTCTAAGCTCATCTATTAATTCTTTATGAGTACCTTTTTCTCCATGAACAACAGGTGCCATTATTTCAATTTTAGTACCTTCTTCAAAACTTAAAACTTTATTAGTCATTTCTTCAATACTTTGATGTTTAATTGGTTTTTTATGTTTAGGACAATATGGCACACCTATACGAGAATATAAAAGTCTTAAATAATCATATATTTCTGTTACTGTTCCAACTGTACTTCTAGGATTTTTATTTGTAGTTTTTTGATCAATACTAATACTAGGACTTAATCCTTCAATTGAGTCCACATCAGGTTTATCCATATTACCTAAAAATTGTCTAGCGTATGCACTTAAACTTTCAACATATCTTCTTTGACCTTCAGCATAAATAGTATCAAAAGCTAAACTACTTTTACCACTACCACTTACACCAGTCATAACAACTAATTTATTTTTAGGTATTTCAATATCAATATTTTTTAAATTATTTTCTCTAGCACCCTTAATTATTATTTTATCCATAACAACCTCACTACAAATATTATTAACACTTATTTAAATAATATCACTTTTAACAGAGTATAATATATCATAAATAATAATGTTTTACAAACAAAAAGCACACTTTTGTGTACTTAATTAAAGGCATTTGTATTACCTTTTTGATAATACTCTATGTGTTTTATTAATCTTTTACTTGGATTTATTGTTAATAATTCATCTATTTCTTCTTCTGTCATTTTATAAGTCATAATAAATCTTATTAATCTTTCTTCATAAAGTGATTTAGCCATTTCAATTATTTCTTCTCTTGATATTATTCTATTAACTATCATATCACTACAAGCATATATTCCATAATATCCATTATAATCATCTATATATTCTTTGCTGATGATTCCATAGCCAGTAACTTCACATAATATTGGATTTTCAATAAATCTAAATGTATCTTCAAAATTTAGGCACATATGAAAACCATTTCCACCTATAGGTCCAGCTTTTATTTCGCCATTACTATGCATAGGAACTCCAACTTCAAATTTAATATCTCCATTAGTAATTAAACCTTGTTTAAATGATTTATATCCTTTTATATAATCCATTAACCCCTCCAAATTAAAACATATTATATCACAAAACACTTTTACAAACAATAAACCTAGCTTAAATGCTAGGTTTATTAATTTGAAGAACACGTTCTTTCTTCTGTAGCTATCTGTGGTGAAGTTTTTCCAGATATATTAATATTGCATAGTACAACTTGATAATTAATAGTACCATTATAAGTTAATACAACTCTTCCATGAACATCGCTATTATCTTTTGGGTTTTTTTGCTTTTGATCAACAAGTAATGCTTCTTTTAAAGTTTGAATTGGTATTATTACACTACCAGAGTTATATAAACTTGATTTTAAATTTGAATATTCTGAATATTCAGAATAAATTGTAAAATATGTATTACCAGCTGCTTTAATATCTTCTATCATTTCATCATATCTTGTTTGTTTTGAATTTGATATGATTTTAGATAAACCTATTGCTCCAATTGTACCAACAGAAGCGATTATTGCAATTACAACTATTATTTCAATTAATGTATAACCTTTTTTATTCATAACTACCTCTATATTAATTTTATCACTCTTCTATAGAAAGTTCAAACATAATGTCTCTAAGTTCCATTGCTCTTTCAAAATCCATATTTGCTGCTGCTTTTCTCATTTCTATTTCTAAGTTTCTAATCATTGTTTCTTTTTCTTTTTTAGAATATTTAGTTTTTTCTTTCTTAGTTACTTCTTCAACATTAGATACTACATCTCTTATTTCTTTTTGAATAGTCTTTGGAATAATATTATGTTCTTCATTAAACTTCTCTTGTATTTTTCTTCTTCTATTTGTTTCAGTTATTGCTTCATTCATTGCTTCACTTATAGTATCAGCATACATTATAACTTTACCATTTTTGTTTCTAGCTGCTCTTCCTATTGTTTGAATTAAACTTCTTCCACTTCTTAAAAATCCTTGCTTGTCAGCATCCATTATTACAATTAAAGATACTTCTGGTATATCAATTCCTTCTCTAAGTAAGTTAATACCAACAACTACATCAAATTTACCTAGTCTTAAATTTCTAATAATGTTTAATCTTTCCAAAGTCTTAATCTCATTATGAAGATAAGCTACTTTAATACCCATTTCTTTTAGATAATTAGTTAATTCTTCACTCATTCTAATAGTTAATGTTGTAATTAATACTCTTTCATTATTTTTAATTCTTTCTCTTATTTCATGAATAATGTCATCTATTTGTCCTTTAGTAGGTCTTACATCAATAAGAGGATCCAGTAAGCCAGTTGGTCTTATAATTTGTTCTGTTACTTTATTATTAACAAGTTCAAGTTCATAATCTCCTGGAGTTGCAGATACATAAATAACTTGATTTAATTTAGATTCAAATTCATCAAATTTTAAAGGTCTATTGTCAAGTGCAGATGGAAGTCTAAAACCATAATCAACTAAAGTTTGTTTTCTCTGTCTATCCCCATTATACATTCCTCTTACTTGAGGTATTGTAACATGTGATTCATCAACTACAAGCAAAAAGTCTTTTGGGAAGAAATCAATTAAAGTAGTTGGTGTACTTCCTTCATCTCTAAGCGCAAGATGTCTTGAATAGTTCTCTATTCCATGACAAAAACCTGTTTCTTTTAACATATCTATATCATACTTACATCTTTCTTTTAATCTTTGTGCCTCTAATAGTTTACCTTCTTTATTGAATTCTTCAAGTCTTTCATCTAATTCTTTTTCTATTCTTCCAATTGCTTCATCTATTTTTTCTGGACTAGTTACAAAGTGAGATGCAGGAAAAATACTAACAGATTTTTTATTATTAATAACAAGTCCAGTTAATACATCAAATTCACTTATCTTTTCTACTTCATCACCAAATAATTCTATTCTAATACCATTTTTTCTTTCATATGAAGGTATTATTTCTATAGTATCTCCTTTAGCTCTAAAAGTTCCTCTTGAAAAATCATTTACACTTCTTTCATAAAGCATATCTACGAGTCTTTCAAGAATACTTTCTTTTGATATTTCATCTCCAACATTTAAAATTAACATATGATTTTTATAGTCTTCTACTTCACCCATATTATAAATACAAGAAACTGAAGCAACTACTATAACATCTTTTCTATTAATTAAGGCAGAAGTTGCTGAATGTCTTAATTCATCTATTTCATCATTAATTGAACTATCTTTTTCAATATATAAATCTTTTGAAGGAACATATGCTTCTGGCTGATAATAATCATAATAAGAAACAAAATATTCTACTCTATTATTAGGAAATAATTCTTTAAATTCACTATAAAGTTGGCCTGCTAAAGTTTTATTGTGAGCTAGTATCAATGTTGGTTTATTAGTTTCTTTTATAACATTAGCTATTGTAAAAGTTTTGCCAGTTCCAGTTGCACCTAAAAGAACCTGGCTTTTTTTACCAGAATTAATACCATCAACTAATTCTTTAATAGCCTTAGGTTGATCTCCACTAGGTTTATATTTAGATACTAAGTCAAACATAACTCCTCCATTAAATTTCGTTTAAATCTTACCATTTATACATAATAAAAGCAAGAATTACTTTCTTACCTTTATTATGTGTTTATTATTTTGTTTTATTTATTTCTTCTTCACAAGTATATTTATATTTTCTGCCTGCATCATACACTATATTAACGTCTGTATCTCTAAGAGGATTATAATGATTAACTTCTATAGAACATCCAACCCAAGGGCCAGATGAAATTATTTGTTCATATGCTTCACGTGGTATTTCTGCAACCAATGGATTTACTTTGCCATTTTTTAAAGTTGGAATTGTTGAATCAAATATATAGTATTTGTTATTATGAGAAATAATATTGTAAGCATGTGTATCAATATCTCCATTTTTAATAATTTGAGATTGTTTATAATAAGATTCTATTCCCAAAGATTTTAATAAATTTTGAGACAACATTGCTCTTTCAACGCACATTGCAGCATTTTTACCTTTTAAACCAGAAACTTTACTAATATCATCTTCTGATTCAATATTATCTGTATCATTATAGTAAGATAATCTACTATCTACATTACTATAATCTCCAAAATATTCCCAAATTACTTCAAATATTTTCTCACTTACATCTTCAATATTAACAGTATCACTACTCAATTTACTTTTTAACATTTCATATGCTTCTTTTACATCACCTATAACACATGGAATTCTTGATCCCAGTCCATCAGCAAGCAACACTTTTTGACTAGAAAATTCTCCATCAAATGATGATAAAACTTTACTTACACTAGCTCCAATAGCTAAATGATTTGTTCCAATATATTTCATACTACCCTCCATATTAATACTATCATTTTTTATTATCAAGAAAATATATTTTACCTTCAATTTTTTTATATAGTCTTCTTATTATTCCACTATTATATATTTTATCAAGCAATATATCTATGTATTTTTTTATTATATATTTATAAATAAAACTAGCTATCAATGAAAATATCATTAATAATATAGAATAAACAAATACTTCTAAAATTATAAACTTATACGAAAATTGATTATATATGTATGACCATATGTACACTCTTGTATATTTTTTTATTAATATGCTTTCATGTATTAAGTAAACATATAATGACAAAGATGATATACTATTAACACCACTACTTTTAAATTTTTTATTTTTAAATATAACAAATAATGATAACGAAATTAATAATAAAAATGGGTTATTATTTTTATTCCAGTACTGCAAATTAATATTACTATTTGGATTTTTCAATCCTAAATAATTAAGTGTAAATAAGAATATAAAAATAGATAAGAAACCTAAAAGTAATAATACTTTATTTAGTTTAATATTGCAAACCATATTTGAGCAATATTTTTTTATATAAGCAACAACAAAAAATATTGTAAAAAACAAAAATACATCACTATAAAAATATGAATTTACAAGAAAATATATAATAAAATATAATGTTACAGAAACAATGTTTATTTTTAGTAATTGTTTTTTAGATGTTTTACTTACAATCAAATTTAAAAGTGGCATAGATAGCAAGAATAAAATGTACACATTTATATACCAATTACTAACATAATGTATTGGTCTAAAAGATGAAATTATATCAAAGTTTGTTATTGGGACTTTGCATAGTATAAAAACCAATAATAATAGTAACGAAATAGACAGTGAATCAACAATCACATTTACTATTTTTCTTGTAAATTTACCTTTTTTCTCTACAAAGAACCATGAAGAACAGATAACAAAAATTAAATTTCCTAATGATCCAAAATACCTCATAGATGTAACAATAAATTGTTGAAAATTTGAAGTTACATTTTTTAAATCAATGTATCCATTTAAATTTAAATCAAAAAAGTAATTAGCCGAATCTAATGTCTGAACAACGTGTGAAACAACTATTAAAAAAATTGCTATTATTTTTAATAGTTCAATACCGCTTTCTCTTTCTTTTTTGCAATATTCCATACTACCCTCCATATTAATACTATCATTTTTTATAATACATGTAAATTTTAGTTATAAACTAATTGTAAATTAAATATAATTTAGTAATAGAATGTTTTATAAATATATGATAAGATATATTTAGAAAGGAGTAATATTATTATGGGATACGGTTATAATTATGGTAACAATTTATTAGGTAGTACAGCTTCATCTGGCTTAGGTGCTATGATCTGGGGAATTATTGCACTAGTTTTATCTTTAGTAGGTTGCTTTGTAATTTATTTCTTATTTGTTAGAAAAGATGTGAAATCAAAAAGCAAATTTGTTTTATGGTTACAAGAATTCTTAAGATTTAACAAAATGTTAATTGAACCAATCATCAAAATAACTTATATTTTTGGTGCTTTATTCTTGACATTAGGTTCTTTTGCATTAATTGGAACTAGTTTTGTAGGCTTCTTAGGAATGCTAATCGGTGGAAACATCGCATTAAGAGTTGTATATGAAGCATCAATTATGTTAGTAATGCTTTGGAAGAACACTACTGAAATAAATAAAAAACTTAAATAATATTATTTAAATCTTTTATGATTTATAAAATAGAGAGTCCATATAAATGACTCTCTATTTACTTTTTAACTAAAATATGTTATAATATGCCCCATAAAAAGAGGGGTTATATTATGAGATTAAATGAGGCTGTAATACCACACTATCGTAGTGAAATGATACCAACTTCAAAATTAAAAAAGATTATTTCACTAAACCATAGTTATTTAAGAGAAAAACCAACGTGGTATGAAATCGAAAATAAAGTTCAATATTTTAAAATAAGAAATGATTTTAGATTATTTACTGAACAATTTTTTAGTATGTTTGGTAAAGAAATAATGGGACTTGATACACTTGATTATACTGTTTCATATGTGAGAACAATTTCCGTAAACAAAGAAGAAACAAAATGCGGTCTCTTATCTGAAAACTTTCAAGAACCTAAATACAATTACTATTTAGTTAGTGAACTTATGAGTGCAGAAATATCTAATTTAATATTTTATGGTGGATACTCTCTTGAAACTTTATTAAAATTCTTTAGTGATTATCTTACAAGTGAAGATTATACAAAAAATGAATTATTCTTAATAAAACTATTTATATCTGATGCATTTACTCATCAAGAAGATAGAAACTATAATAATATAGGATTTAAAATACCTAAAATTGAAGGTGTTCCATACACAAAAAGATTAAATATAGAATATTTAAAAGATAATAGAAATGCTAGAAAACATTATGTTGTATCTCCTGATGGAAGAATTCTTTTAAAAGGGCTTAGTCCTACCAAAGTATATGATAATGAAAGAATACTTGGAACAGATCATAAAAATGTATTCTCATATACTAATGGCCAAATATGGTGCCCACTATTTCCATATTCAGAAGAAACATTATTTGAAACTCAAAAACAAGCTTTAGAATATGCAAAAGAATTTGATGGATTAGATCCAAATCTATTTAACCTATACATGAATCATACAGAAACTTGTCAACCATTTTTTGAAAGACTTGCCTATGATGATGAATATAAAAGAATCCTTGAAAGATTCAATGGAGAAACTTGTCAAATAAATCTAAGTGATGATGAAATAGAATGGATTACAAATCTTTTTGAAGACAAAAGAAAAGTATTTAAAAAAATTCTAACATATTAAAACTTCGATATAATCGAAGTTTTTTAATATTTTATTTTATTTAAATATAATCCACAAGCAGGAGCACATTTTCCTAAAACTTTTCTATCTTCACTTTTAAAAATAAAGTTAATATCATCAATAGATTTCTTACCCTCATTTATATCAAGTAAAAGTCCAACTATATTTCTAATCATATACCTTAAAAAACTTTTAGCCTGTATAAATATATAAACATAATTATTTTCTTTTATTACTTTTATATCTTTTATTTCTCTTTCATAATTATCTTTTTCTGTATCTGATGTAAAACTTTTAAAATTATGTTTACCTTTTAATTTTTTAACTGCTTTCTTTAATAAACTAATATTTATTTTCTTACTATATTGATATACATAATCTTTTTCTATAGGATTATACTCCCCTACATTTATTTTATAAACATATTCTTTCATTAATACGTTATATCTAGGTGAGAAATCATCGTTAACTATATTTATATTTTTAATATATATTGATTCATTTATTAATTTATTTAATGAATTTAATAGTTTATTCCTATCTATATCTTTTGAAGTTTCAAATGAAATAAATTGAGAATAAGCGTGAACTCCTCTATCAGTTCTTGAAGCTCCAGTTGTTTTTATTTTTTCATTTAGTATTCTTGATAAAACGTTTTCAATATTACCTTGAACTGTTTCTTTATTATTTTGTTTTTGAAAACCATAAAATTTAGATCCATCATAAGTTAATTCTACTAAATATTTCATTTAAATATCCCCTTTCCATTAAATACATTATAACTATTCCTATATGAAACAAGGTGATTATTATATCATAAAAACCAATTCTATATCTTCTATAATTTATTCTTTTCTTTTTATAACTAAATAGTTTAGATTTAGCATATCTTCTACTCTCTTTTATTTGGTTAATAGTTAATCTTATTTTATTTTTAAAAAGTTTTATATTAGATATAAATCTTCCAATAATTGAATCATTTTTAATTCCCCTTGATTCAGCTGATTTTAATATTTTTCTATTAACTTCAGTATACATTGGAAAAAACTTTATTATATTAGTTAACCATATTGATAATACTTTTGTATTTATAAATAATAATCTTAATGGAAATAATAATTTTCTTATCGCACTATTTATTTCATTTTCAGTAGTTGTATAAACTAAAACAAATAAATACTCAATTATAATTATACTTTTAACTACATATATAATACTATTTTGAAGAGATACTCCTAGTAAGAAACATATTACAAATATTAATATATAAATATATCTAAATGTATAGAATGCATTAAAGTAAAACATAAATGGTACAAAACTAAGTAACATTAAAACAATTACTAAAGCAAGCAAAAATATATTAGTATATAGATTCATTGATAAAATTAATAAAACAATAGTAATTATAAAATTTAATAATTTAATAATTGGATTCATTCTGTGGAGTGCACTATCATTAGGATAATAATTACCAAAAGAAATATTAGAATACATTATCGCACACTCCTTTTACTAAATCACTTATATCTTTATATTCACGTAAATTTACATTTTTATATTTACATATACTTGTAAACATAACTATATCTGGAACTTTTATTCCTAAATTATTAAATAGATTAAAATCTTTAAATATAGATGTGTTTCCTTCACACATTAAATTACCTTTATAAAAAACATATAAATAATCTACTAAACTGTATAAAAAATCTGTATCTTTACTCAAAACTAATATTGTCTTATTGTATCTATTCTTCAATATTTTTAATAATCTTATTAATTCTTTTTTATCCATATTGCTAATTCCAATAGTTGGTTCATCCAATATAATTAATTTTGGATTATATATTAAAGTAATTGCCAAAGCTAACTTTTTAGCTTCACTAAAATTTAATTTAAGTGGATCTTTATCTAAATAAGATTCATCTAATCCAACCATTTTTAATGCATCTTTAGTTCTTGTTTCAATTCTATTTAATTTATATTTAAAATGTTTCATTCCAAATTCTAATTCTTTTTTAACAGTTTTACATATAAACATATCATATGGATTTTTATAAATATATCCAACCATTAACCTTAATTTATTTATATTTTTTATTTTTTTATCACTATTAAAACTATTAACAATTACACTACCTTTAGTTGGTGTTATAAGGCCACTTATTAATTCTGGTATAGATGATTTACCACTATTAGAATTACCTAATAGTCCATATATCTTATTTTCTTTAAAACTAAAACTAACATTATTTAAAATAGTTTTTTCTGAAGTTGTTCCTAAATTATTTATTAATGTTACATTATTAAAACTTACTTCCATATAACACCTACTAACTTATCCATATCAAGTTCATAATGATCTATAATCCCATAATTTAATAAATATTTATTTAATTCAACTATAAAAGGTAACCCAATACCTAGCTTTTTTAATATCTTATCTTCATTTAAAACACTTAAAGTTTTACCATCTACTATAATACTTTTATTATCATTTATAATTATTCTATCTCCATACAAAGATTCATCTACATTATTTGTAAAATTTAAAACAATATTACCTTCTTTAACATATCTTTTTAGAATCTTTATCACAAGAATACTATCTTCATAATCAAGTTCAGATAATACATTATTAAGAATTAAAACTTTAGGATTAAATATTATACTTGATAATATTTTAAGTTTAACTTTATCAGAACTTCCTAAAATATTAGGAGAATATTTTAAATATTTATCAAGTTTAAATAACTTAGATTTTTCTTCTATTAACTCATTAATTTCTTTTTTCTTTTTATAAATATATTCTAAAGAATATGCTATCTCACTTTCAACTGTATCAGATGTAAAAGTATTTAAGTCTTTATTTAAAACATATGCTATATTTTTTCTTATACCATAATCATCTATAGTATTTACTCTTTTATTATTTATTCTTAAGTATGAACTTTTATTTAAACAAGCAAAAATATTTAGTAAATAATTATCATCATTACTAAAAAAAGTTACAAATGAGCCAAGATTTATTTTTATATCAAATTTACCTTTTTTAACAAATTTAAAATAATTTTTCATACTAACCTACCCACAAATACATTATACATTAAATTATTAATAAAATAAACTTATAACTTACTTATAAGTTTATTATCTATATATTCATAATTTAATCTATTATCTTTAATAACAACATTCTTACCAAGTTCTTTTTCAATATTATTTCTTGTATTATGGGCTACTTTACCACCTGTTTTGGCAACACTCATATTTTCTTTTAATCCTCTAGGTTTGTGTTCTTTCACTAGTTCCCTAGTTACCAATTCTCCTAAATCAGCTAAAGCCACTTCTATATCTGACATATTATCTCTTAAAGATTCTTTTCTTAATCCTTTATAATCTTTATACTCTTTAGCAGTCATTCCAGACCATTCTTTATATATTTCATTTGTTAATATTGAATATTCTATATCACTTTCAATACCGTTTTCTTTCCATACATCAGTTAATTTCTTTCTATCTTGAATAGCTTTAATTCTTTTAATAATCCATTCTTCATCATAACCTTTTTTATGATATGTATCTATTGCTCTTTGAACTGTTATAGATGGATCAAAAGTCTCATTAATTCTTTCACTACCTAAGTGTGCTAACCACTGCTTAATAGGCTCAGCGTTCTTACTAGGGATTGATTCTATAATTCTAAGCATCCCTTCAATATCACATACATCTGTTAAACGATATTTCCCATCTTTTGATTTAAGTTTCAAACTGTTACAATTTGTAACGATTTCATTTCCTTCATCTTTAAGTCTCTTTTTTAGTACTCTCCAATATATTTGTGGATTATTACTATTTGATAATACTCTAACAACATCTACAACACTAATATAATACTTTTCTTTTTCTTCATCCCATATTGTCCTTATAGCATTGTTATTAAATATTTTATTAATTAAATACATTTTATCTTGCTTCATGCTTCACCTCCTTTCTAATATTTAAAAAGAAGATATATTTTATATCCTCTCTATTATAATTATACGCAAAAATTTTTAAAAACACTTTTTTTAAAAATAAAAAAGTCCTTAAATAAGGACTCTAATTACTAATTGGTGGAGAATGTGGGACTTGAACCCGCGACCCCCTGCGTGCAAGGCAGATGCTCTAGCCAACTGAGCTAATTCCCCACGGTAGGCACTTGAATTAATCAAGCATAATTAATTCTAGCAAAAACATTAGATATTGTCAACATTTTTCTAAAATTTATATCCGTAATATTCTTCAAATGTAATATTATTATTGTGCATGTAAGTTGCTGCTTCTATACCTACATATCTATAATGAGATGCACTATATTTAAATCCAGTTATATCTTCTTTTCCTTCTGGGAATCTTTCAATAAACCCATATTTATAAGCATTCTCTTTAAGCCATTTATATTCTTCTGACTCATTTACATTTGTTACAGATTTACCATATGGCTCTATATCAATCGCTAATCCTGTTTGATAATCTGAGTGTCCTGGTCTTGAAACATTATCATCTGCTTCTCTTATTCCGTTACTAACTTTATAATTATTATAAATACTATCTTGATCTTTATAACTTCTATAACCAGCTGAAACCACTAACTTTAATTCAGATTCCTTCGCTGCATCTATCATATTCTCAAGATTTTCAAGAATTGATTCACTTGCATATTTTTTAGCATATGCATATGCACTAGGTATTAAAACAATATCACTTGGCTCATAATCTTCACTTAATTTATAATATTTATTTACTAACATTAATTCTTTTTTAGATGTATCTGCATCAAATATTTTTTCATATGCTTCTATATTCGTATGAGTATTAACCTTAGTAACTATTTCTGATGGAGAATATTTTTTATTATTTTTATAATATTCTAAATATTCATCTAATTTATCTTTTCTAAAATACTTTTCTTTATATAAAGGGACTAATATACTAATACGCTCTTGTTCTAGCAATTCTTTTTGTTCATCAAGATTTAAAGTCTTAGTTAAAAATTCAATTTCTTCAGTAGTATATCCTACTTCTCCTAATTTATATTCAATACTATTTTTCTTAATACCTTCTTTTATAAAATGAACTAGTAGTAATACAACAATAATTAATCCTATAAAAGCACCTATTACTAAGAATAATCTCTTTTTATTTAATCTTCTTTGAACTACTTGACTCATAAATCCCTCTATCTTTCTCAACCATATTATATAAAATTTATTCTTTTTTCTCAATACTTCTTTTAGTTTTTTAAAAACTATGTTATTATTTATTTGAAAGGAATACATTATGATAAAGGAATTTAAAGAATTTATTTCTAGAGGAAATGTTTTAGACCTTGCAGTTGGTGTTATCATTGGTGGTGCATTCAATAAAATAGTTTCATCATTAGTTGATAATATCTTAATGCCTCTTATAGGTTTAATTATTGGTGGTATTGATTTTAGTAGCCTATCATTTAAAATCAAAGATGCAACAATTGCATATGGTTTATTCATTCAAAACATTGTTGATTTCTTAATCGTAGCATTTACAATATTTATGGTTATTAAAGCTGTAAATAAATTAATGCGTAAAAAAGAGAAAAAAGAAGAAGCTCCTAAAGGGCCTTCTGAAGAAGTTCTACTACTTACAGAAATCAAAAATGAATTAGTTAAACAAAACAAAAGAAAATAAATGAGTTAGCTCATTTATTTTTTTATATCTTATCTTTTAATTTATTTTTTATTCTAAATAAAGTATTTTCTATTGCTTTTTTATTTTTCTTTGTTATTTCTGCTACTTCTTGATTTGAGTATCCATATATTTTTAATTTTAATACTTCATATTCAAAAGGGGCTAATAGTTTTTTTGAGTTTTTTAGTATCTCATCCATGCTTTCTTCTTCTTGTATTTTTAAGCTTGGATTATATTGTTCATCTTTTAATATTTCATCTATATTTGCTTCTTCTTCATATAATTTATCTAATGAAATAGAACTATTTAATGATTTATTTTTCTTTCTATTAGCGTTTCTTAAAGATGATTTAATACTCGCTTCTATACACACTGTTACATAAGTGTAAAATAATACTTCTTTATTTGCATCATATGTATCAATTGCTCTAGCAAGACCTATTAGACCTTCTTGAACAAGGTCTTTTTCTTCTATTCCAAGTGTTTCTGCTAAAGAAATATATTTATGTGCTATTTTGTATACTATACCAGTATATTTTTTTACAAGCATTGATCTTGCTTCTTCATTTGATTCAGATACTAAAAATAATAATTCATTGTCATTTATATCATCGTAATCCATAATTATTTCCTCGTTTTTAATACTTCATAAATCATTATACCAGCAGCAACTGAAGCATTTAAACTATTAACTTTACCTTTCATTGGAATTGATGCAATAAAGTCACAAGACTTTCTAACGAGTTCCTTTAAACCATTACCTTCACTACCAATTACTAATGCCACTTTACCATTATAATCAATCTTTGTATAATCTTCACCATCTGCATCCGTTCCAACTATCCAATAACCAGCTTTTTTTAATAGTTCAATTGTATTATTTAAATTAGGAACTACACATATTTTAGTATTTGTTAAAGCACCAGCAGATGTTTTCATAACAGTAGCATTTACTTCTACATTTCCCTTTTTAGGAATAATTATATAATCTACCCCAGCACATTCACTAGTCCTTATAATTGCTCCAAAGTTATGTGGATCTTCAATATGATCTAATATAACTACAAAATCAGAATTATTGTCATTTGTTATTTCTTTTAATTCAACATAAAAATCTTCTTCTATATCTAGAATAACTCCTTGTGAATTATTATTACATACTCTATCTAAATAGTTTTTATCTCTATGATTAACTTTTAAATTTTTTTTATTTATTAGTCTTAATAATTCTTCATCATTAAAACTATCAGATAAAGTAATACTATTTATTTTAGTATTACTATTTAATACTTCTCTTAAAACATTTTTACCATATACTAACATATTTCCCCCTATGACTATTATAAATTTTTAAGTTCTCTTTTTGCAGTAGTTGCAGCGATTGCTCCTTCAGATGTTGCGGTTACTATTTGATATAAACCTTTTTTTACAATATCACCAGCAGCGTATACTCCTTTTACTTTTGTTCTCATTTCTTCATCTACTTCAATATAATTATCTTCAGTAAGTATTCCTAATTTAGATAAATAACCAGTAGTTGGTTCAAAACCAACATATACAAATACACCTTCAACATTTAATTTAGAGTCATCATCTAAAATGATATCTTTTATTTTACCATCTTTTTCTTCAATTTTCTTAGCATTTGTATTTAATAATACCTCAATATTGCCTTTTTCTTTAGCTTTTTCTTGTAATACTTCATCTGCTCTACATTCTTCGCCTCTATTCAATATGTAAACTTTATTAGCAAATCCTGATAAATATATTCCCTCTTCAAATGCTGAGTTTCCTCCTCCTATAACAGCAACATCTTTACCTTTATAAAGTGGAGCATCACATATTGCACAATAACTTACACCTTTTCCAACAAATTCGCTTTCATTTTCTAAATTCGATTTTCTTGGGTGTCTTCCTCCACATATAATAATTGCTTTTGTTTCATATGCTTCTTCTGAAGTTACTACTATCTTTTTATCTTTTTCTATTATTATATCTTCAACTTCTTCAATTCTATATGGTATTTGTTGTTCTTGTGTATGAAAAAACATTTTAGTTGCAAGTTCTGGTCCGCTTAAACTTTCATAACCTAAATAGTTACTTACAACATTAGTTATATTAATTAACCCTCCTGGAGTACCTTTTTCAAGCATTAATACATTAAGTCCACTTCTTTTAGCGTATATTGCTGCACTCATTCCAGCAGGACCCATTCCTATTACAATAACATCATACATAATATTCCTCCTAATATCTTAAATTATCATCTTTTGAATTATATAAATCTTTAGGTTCTTTTTTAGTTGCCTGAACTAATAAAGTTACCCAGCCTAATAAGAATAATATAATACTTACAACTTGGGCTACTCTTATATTGCCTACTAAAAGACTATCAGTTCTAAACATTTCTATAAAAAATCTTCCTAATGAATACCACATTAGATATAGTGATGCTACTTGTCCTTTTTTAATAGTGCTTACTCTTCTCATTATAAATAAGAATATAACTCCAAATAAACACCATAATGATTCAAAATAAAACATTGGTAAATGATAATACCCATTAATATACATCCCTTTTATAACAAACTCAGGTATATATAATTCTTTTAATTTTTCATATGTTACTATACTACCATATGCTTCAGTATTAAAGAAGTTACCCCATCTTCCAATTGCTTGTGCAAGTAACATAAAAGGAGCGAACATATCTAATATTTTAAATGTACTATATTTATATTTTTTACAGTAAATAAATATTGTAAGAATACCAAATAATAAACCACCATGTATTGCTAGTCCACCTTTCCATACCTGATATATTTCATTTAAATGAGCACTATAGTAATCCCAATTAAATATAACATAATAAAGTCTAGCACCTATTATTCCAATTAAAACTGCCCAAAATATTACATTAACTAAGAAATTTTTATCAAGTCTAAATCTTGTTGCTTCTCTCATTACACCTATGTATGCAATTAATAATCCAACTGCTATTAATACACTATACCATCTTATTTCAAAATTACCAATTGTAATTAAAATTGGACTCATCTTTACTCCTCCCTATCATCAACATATTTATTATACAATAAAAAAGCATTCATTTAAAGAATACTTTTAATAATTTATTTTATTAACTACCACTACCTGTCCAAGTAATACATCCATTAGTAACATTACTCGTATTATTAGTAACACATGTCACATCATTAGCCCATCCCCATATATTAGTTCCATATGTCGTAAAATCACTTGATGATGACTTACCTTCTATTATTACTGATGTAAGCTGATTTTGATAAAATGCATAAATTGCTATTGTTGTGACACTACTTGGAATTGCTACTGATGTGAGTTGATTATTTTCAAATGCATATAACCCTATCGTTGTAACACTATCTGGTATTACCACTGATGTGAGTTGATTATTAGAAAATGCACCAGCACCATGACCACCGCCTCCTATTTCAATTAAACCCTCATTTAAAGTTACTGATGTGAGTTGATTATTAGAAAATGCTCTTCTTCCTATTGCTGTAACACTACTTGGAATTACCACTGAAGTTAAATCCTTACTTGCAAAGGCATTATCTCCTATTGTTGTAACAGGAAATCCTTCTATTGTTGAAGGAATAATTACATCTGTTGGTGCAGTTTCAGTAATAATATTTACATTACTTAATCCATAATCTGAATATTCTGATGAAGATATATAAGAATTAAGTAAAGCATATTCTATCGTCATTGGGGATCCACTATCTTTATCACAACGAGCTTCTGCATTTTGTTCACATGTTGTATCTCCATTACATCCCGAATTAGAAATAATATGATTTATACATGTTGTCATGTTTATATCATATGTTACACTAACTGGTACTTCACTTTTATATCCTGTTATAGATACTCCTCCTTCATAAACTACATTACTTAATCCATAATCTGAGTATTCAGATGAAGATATATAAAATCCTAGTAAATCATCTTCTATATCATTTGTACAATAAGATGTTGCATCTGACTCAGAATACTCCCACTCTGTCATTATATAATTCTTACATGTGTTTAAATCTATATCATATGTTACTGAAGTGGCTGTTTTTTCATATTCAAAGAACATTGTATCTGTTATTAATTGTGAACCATCTGCTATGTTTAGTGTTCCATAGAACTCTTTATTTTGATTGTAATTTTGATTTGACCCTGTTTCTTTAAATAATGCTGTTAATGTGTATGTATGTGTTTCGTTTGGCTCTATACTTATTCCAGACTTTACTAATATATTGTGTGCTTCTGTTAATTTAGTTGGTACTATCTTTTCATCTATTCCATTACATGTATTTCCTTGTACATTTGAAGTACATGTCGCTGATATAACAAGTTCTCCATTTGTTATCTCATTATATAAATCTCTCCATATTATTGCATATTCTACTGTTTGGTTGCCTGTATTTTGTACAGTAAGAGTTTTAGTTTGTGTCCAACCTGGTTGTGTATATTCACCTGACACTATTTGCACATCTGTATATATTAGTTGCATATTTGCAGTTGTTAGTCTCATGGATGATGCTTCTTCATTTCCTGTTACTCTTATTGTGAAGTATGCATAAGATATTCCTGCTACACTCACTATAAATACTAATAGTGTTATTACTATTATTTTTATTTTATTACTTTTACTTATTTCATTATTTTCCATATAGCCTCTACTATCTAATACCAATATATATATATATATGAGATGTCAATAATTTTTTTGAAATTTTTTTATTTTTTTATTTTTTTACAAAAAGTTTACAAAAAATAAAAAAGAGGAAATTTCCTCTTTTTTTACCAACCTATGAAAGCTCCGAAAATTATAGCTAGTAAAATAAATAATATTAGTATAATAAAGAAGCTATTTCCATATCCGCATGGATTTCCACAACCTTGCATTACAACACCTCCTTATATTAAATGAATGCACCTAATATGATTACTAATAAGATGAATAATACTAACGCAAAAGCTGCTCCTGAGATTCCATTTCTTCCTTGGCAACCGCATCCTGTATTCATATGTTCATTCCTCCTTTTTTATCTTTACACTTTTATTTTATGGAAATATTAATTTTGTGTGAGTGCTAATTATTGTATTTTATTTTCTTTTTTGTTATTATATTTGTTGACGGGAGGAATTTATGAAAAATTTAAAGAAAATATTATTAGTCACTTGTATTTTACTATTAATAACTGGATGCGGTAATGTAAAACTTAAGAATGGAGAAAATGCTGCAGTAACATTTAAAGATGAAGAAGGTATTAGTTCAGATGAACTTTATAATGAACTAAAGAAAAATGAAGGAGCTAAAGTATTAATTAACATGATTGATACATATCTTCTTGAAAAAGAATATGACACTACTTCAGATGAGAAAGATTATATAAAAGAAATAATTGCTTCAGTTAAAGAATATGCAACTCAATATAATATGACATTTAATGATTATATTGCTAATTATTATGGAGCTACATCTGAAGAAGCTTTTAAAGAACTTGTATCTTTAAACTATAGAAGAAATTTATGGTCAACTGATTATGCTAAATCACAAGTTTCTGATAAGCAAATCAAGGAATATTATGACAATTATACAATTGGTGATATTGAAGCTAGCCACATTTTAATTTCTACACAAGCTACATCTGATATGACTGATGATGAAAAAGATAATTTAAATAATGAAGCACTTAAAAAAGCTAAAGAAGTAATCGTTAAATTAAATAATGGTGAAGATTTTGCAGAGTTAGCTAAAGAATATTCTGATGACACTGCCTCTGCTAAAGATGGTGGTAAATTAGGATATTTTAATAGAGGTAAAATGGTTAGTGCTTTTGAAGAAGCTGCTATTGCATTAAAAGTTGGAGAATATTCTAAAACACCAGTTAAAACTGAATTTGGTTATCACATTATTTATAAAACAAATCAAAAAGATAAACCAACTCTAGAAGACGCTAAAGATAGTATTGTTGAAAAAATCGCTTCTGAAACATTAGCATCTGATTCAACTTTATATGCTAGGTCATTAGTTGCTTTAAGAGAAAAATATGAAATGACTATTAAAGACTCAGTACTTAAAAAAGGTTATGATTCATTAGTAAAATAAAAGAACTTATTAAAAGTTCTTTTTTTATTTAATAATATTATTTATTTCAGAATAATTATAACCTTTCCTAAGTAAATAATTTAATATTTTATTATTAAGTTCTTTTCCCTTATATTTGTTACTATACTTTTTATATGCTTTTTTATATTCTTCTTTAATATTACTTTCATCATCTAAAGAAATATTTTCTAATAAAGGATATACCATTTCTTTAGAATAACCTTTCATATTTAAAGCATTTAACATCTTTAATTTTAAATAATTGGTTGATACCTTCTTATTAAAAATATGTTTATTAATATATTTCTTTATTTTTTCTTCCCAAGTACTATTCTCTACTTCATTTAAATATTCATCTATCTCATATTCATCAAAACCATTTTTAATAAGATCACTTTTTATTTTAAGAGGACCTATTTCTTTTAAATTAATTGAATCATTTATGAAAGATGTTATATATAACTTGCTATTTAATAAATTCTTATCATAAAAATCTTCTATTATGTCATTTATAGCTTCTTCAGAAGCATCTTTTTTTAATAAATATTCTCTTATTTCTTTTTCACTTCTCATTTTAATTGAAATATAGTTTAAAGCCATATTATATAGTTCATAATATTTATTACTCTCAAGCACTTTCTCTAATAAATCTAAATCTATCTTTTTCTTTAATAATAAATCATACTTTAGAATAACATCTTCATATAATGTTATTTCTTCATTTTCAAAGTATATTTTATACTTAGATTTACCTATTTTTTTAAACTTAACTATTTCCATAATTCACCATACAAAAAAAGATTTAATTTTCTTTTATTCTAACTAAACCCTTTTCTACTTCTTCTAAACTTCTTCCAATTTCTTTTTTAGATAAATACTCTGATTCTTTCATTTGATAATGATGCTTGATTAGCATTTCTTTAGCTCTTATTGAAACAACATGAACTAATTTATATTTAGAATCAATTATTTGAAGTAATCTATCTATTGAAGGATATAGCATATTATCACCTCTCCTATTTTAAATATACTTTATATTTATTAAGATTACAATTCATTTGACAATATTTTACATTTTTATTCATCTATAATAGTTTTACCATATTTCTTTTCCACTTGGATCATCCCAAACAAATTCTTTAGTTAAATTTTCTCCATTATATTCCTTAAATCTTTCTTCCAATGATATGCGCTCATCATCCACATTATAACTAGCATATCCCCAATCTCTATTACTTCCTCTTTCTTTACTCATTTTCTTTTATATCCTCCCATTTATATAATGCATATCCATCATCGTATATATCAAATTTTTCTTTTCCTGCTGTTTCTATTTCACCTTCAAATTCTTCTGTGATTTTCTTTGCAATATCAATTCTTTCATTAATTTCTAAAGAGTCTTTATTTTCACGATAATTTGCAAGTTTTGCCCACGTATCATGAATTTTATCACTTTTCATTCCAGTATGGTCTTCATAGCTTTCAAGCGCTAATGAATAATAATAGTTTTTCCTTTCATATTTTTTTATTTCTTCTTCCAAAAAAATCACCTACCTTTATTAACTTTATTCTAGTTAAAAAAAATTTTAGTGTCAATAAAAAATATACAACTAAGTTGTATATTTTAAATTATTAAAACATATTGCAGCATCCAGGATCAACGTTTTCTATTACATTTTCTTCAGAACAAGTATAACATGGTCTATACACATGTCTATAAACATGATGATTTACTATCCTTGTATGAACTGGACATACATGTGGAACAGTATGACAAATTGTTCTATGAACTTGTCTTTCTTTAACACACTCTGTCACTTCTGGCATTGTACATCCTGGCATCTCAGTTCCACAAGCTGGTGTAGTAGCTTCCATTTCCTCTTTTCCCATGCTAGCTTCTACATTATAACTTTGATACATTCCATATTCTTTCATAATGTCACTCCTTTTCTCTATATTGTATGAGAATACATTTATAAGAGTATGGGAAAATTAACTAGTATTTTTTATATCTTCCTAATTAATCTTTTCATAAATTGAGGTTGATTTAATTCTCCTAAAGAATTAACTGTTATAAAACTTTGTTCTTTTGCTTTTTCAGTGAATTTAACTCCAATACCTCCCGCCTTTTCCCAAGGATATAAGTTACCACTATAATCATCAACTAATATGCTGTTTTTAGCATCTACTAGTTCACTTTTATTTACTCCTTTAGGAACAGCTATTACTGGGATATTTAATCCAAAACCTCTTAAATATTTTACTTTAGCTTCTAATTCTTTTAAAGAATTAACAGTAGTTAATATGTATAGATTATATACTTCATTTTTTAATAAAATCTTTATGTTTTTAATTGAATTATTAATTTGTGAAATATCATCAAGTAATTTAAACCAATCTAGTTCACGATAGAATTCTTGTACTTTAGATGTATCTTCAACACTTATTCCTTTTTCCTCTAACATCTTATATGTGACTCTTATAGAATCAACAATTACTCCATCAAAATCTAAATATAAATTCATATTACCTCCTAAAGTGTATTTTATACACATATATTTTTATATATAAAACATATTATTAAAATATGTTTATATTTGGAATATTTTTATTAAACTTGTATAGTTTAGCAGGTTTTCTTCCCACATAATTTATTTCTTTTCCGGTATCTGTTATTACACTTAACATCTTTTTTCTAAAGTTTCTTCTATCTATTTTAATATTTAAAACTGATTCATAAACTTGTTGAAGTTCTGGTAAAGTAAAGCCATTTGGGAAGAATGTTTTTAATATATCTGTAGATATTATCTTCTCTTTTAAAGTTTCTATTGCTGAAGATAATACATCATTATGATCATATGCTAAAGTAGAAATATTTGATATATCAAACCAATCTGCATTTGATGTTTTATTTGTTTTTCTAATAATTTCAACTTTACTTGAATCAATTATTCCCATAAATCCAATTCCAATCATTCTTTGTAAAGGACTTCTATTTATATCATCGAATATTTTAAATGATGATACATCTTTAAGTTCAATTCCTGTTTTTTCTTTTAATTCTCTTAATGCTCCATCTTTAACAAGTTCATTATTATAAAGTGCCCCACTAGGTAAAGCCCACATATCTTTATAAGGTTCATTAGTTCTTTTAATTAATAATACTTTTGTAACACCCTTTTCCACAGTAAATAATGAAATAATAACATGTATTCCAATATTTTTATATAACTTATTCTTAATCTCCATATATACTACTCCTTGTTAGTTTTCTAACTATTTTTGAACTTTTAATAGATTTAGAATATTGTGAATCAACATAACTTTTAAAACTATCTAAATATTCTCTATATGCATCCACTAGTTGCTTAGCTAAGTGATAATCAAATTCATTATCATATAGTAAATTATAACAAGAAAAATCTTCTCTCAAACCACGATGCCATGTAACACTATAAACTTTACCATCTTTAAATTCTACGCAAATATTATAATCCTTATCTATAAGTCCTAAAGACCTATATAGTCCTAACACGCAATCTCTTTCACTAACGTGCACATCTGTATAAATTTCACCTCTTATATTCATGTTTACCTTCTTTCTAATTTAATTATATGTGTATATTATACACATGTCAATAGTTTTTTATAAAAAAAAGAAAGATTTCTCTTTCTTTATGACTGTGCTTGTTTAGCTACAGTTTTAATGCCATGCTTTTTGTTTCTTAAGAACATATATACTCTAGGAAAGTAATTAATAAGAACTCTTTTTGCTGTCCCTCTTAACCATTTTTTAACCTCTGCAAAGAATACTAAAGTTCTTCTTGGAGTAAGTGGACCTACTACTATAAAATCAGTAACCTTTTCAACAAAGTGTCTGAATTTTGTATCTTTAGCAAAGCACCATTTATATCTTTTAACAAAATGTCTAAAATATCTAACTATAAATAATACTTCATGATCTGGGAACTGCGGCTGTTTAATAAATACTTTTGTCTTTGGAGTAATTTCTCTTAAGAATCCAGCTTGTCTTGCAGTATCTTCTAGTATAGTCATTGGATAAGGATAAAAGATATTAGGTATCATTTCATCACTTTTTAATCTTGCATTTAATTTAATTGTTTTTAATGCTTTATGTAAATCTTCGTATGGAAGTCCAATGATATTATATGTAAGTACTTTTATCTTATATTTATTAAACCAATTAGAACAATTTATCATTTGTTCATCAGTTGTATATCTATGTAAGTATTTTTTTCTAATTTCTTCATCTCCACTTTCAAGACCAATATCTAATACATAACAACCAGCTTCTTTTAATTTCTTAACTGTTTCTTCTGTTACAATATCAAATCTTAAATTACATGTGAATGGAAGATGTATTTCTTTTGTATAAAGTTCAATAAATTCATCATACCATTTAGGAAACATATTAAATATAGCATCTCTAAAGTTAAGAGTATTAATATTTGGATATTTCTCTAATATTCTTTTTATTAGTTCAATAGATTTTTGTGGACTTCTAAATCTTGCATAACTCTTTTTATTTGGATATATATTTCTAAATTGAGAATTACCACAATAAGTACAAGAATATACACATCCTCTACTTAACATAATTAGTGCTTGATTTAACTTTGTTGAATCTAAGTTTTTATAATCAAATAAATCTATATCAGGAAATGGTAAAGTATCCAAATCTTCTATTAATGGTCTTACTGGATTTTTAATTATTTTTTTACCAGTATTAAAGTAAAAACTTAATATATCATAATAGTTTTTACCCTCACTCATTTTATCCATAAGTTCAAGGATTGGATATTCTCCTTCACCTACACATACTGCATTAAGACCATCTATTTTCATAAATTCATCTGGTACTAAAATTGCATGATATCCTCCACAAAATAAGAACGTCTTTTTATCAACTTCTCTAGTCCATTTAATTAAATCTTGAACATATTCAAATGCAGTTGTTCTTGTAGAAAATCCTATTAAATCTACATTTTTAAAATCTTTTAATCTTTTTAAATATTCTTCCTTATCATAACAGTGAGTTATATGCATTAAACTTACATTATGCCCACCTTCTTTAACAACTGCAGATATAGATGCAAGCCCTTCACTATAACTTCCTCCACCACTTTTTTTATCAGTATCTCCTTCTATAAAGTCAGGATATACTAATAATAAATGTAAAGGTTTTTTACTACTTTTTTTATTTGTTACTTTTTTTACTTCTTTTTTAGCCATAATTAACTCCTTCAAATATATTATACACTCTTTTTAATTATTTAAAAAGGCATTTTTAAATTTCCATTTCTCATTTGCTTCATCATAGTTTGCATACTTTCAAATTGCTTTAATAATCTATTTACATCTTCAACTGTTGTTCCACTTCCTTTAGCAATTCTTATTTTTCTAGTTGCTTTTAATACTTCAGGATGTTTTCTTTCATATGGAGTCATCGATAAAACAATTGCTTCAATTCTACCTAGTAGTTTAGGATCAATATTTACATTATTAAGTCCCATTTTAGATGCACCTGGTAAAAGTTTTAATAAATTTTCTAAAGGTCCCATCTTCTTTATTTGTTTCATTGTACTTAAGAAATCTTCTAAATCAAATTTACCTTTTTGAAAATTCTTGGCAGTTCTTTCTGCTTCATCTTTATCAATTACACTCTCTGTTTTTTCAATAATTGATAAAATATCTCCTTCGCCTATTATTCTAGATGCCATTCTTTCTGAATTAAATTCAGATATACCATCCATTTTTTCAGAATCACCAATTAACTTAATTGGAACATTAGTTAAATGCCTTAGGGAAAGCGCTACACCACCTTTAGTATTACCATCCATTTTAGTAAGAATGCATCCAGTTAATTTCACTTTTTCATTAAATCCATTTATTACATTAATTGCATCTTGCCCCATCATAGCATCAATTACTAATACTATTTCATTTGGTTTAACCTCATCCTCAATGTTTTTAATCTCATTCATTAAGTTTTCGTCAACTTGAAGTCTACCAGCAGTATCTATGATTATGTAATTATATCCATTATTTTTAGCATATTCTATTCCTCTTTTAGCGATGGCAACTACATCTTTACCATCTTCAGAGTATACTTCAATATCTAAAGATTTACCGATATCCTTTAACTGATTAATAGCAGCTGGTCTATAAACATCACATGCGATAAACATTGGCTTTTTATGATGATGTTTCCTTACATAATTACCAAGTTTACCAGCAGTTGTTGTTTTACCTGAACCTTGTAAACCAACAAGCATTACTATATCAGTACCACTTGTTATATTTAGAGACACACTTTCACCTAATAAATTAACTATTTCATCTTTAACTATTTTAATAAATAAATCTCCAGGTTTTAAACTTTTACTAACTTCTTCGCCTAAAGCTTTTTCTTTAACATTTTCAGTAAACTCCTTTACAATCTTATAGTTAACATCTGCTTCTAATAGGCATAGTCTTATTTCTCTTAAACTATCCTTTATATTATCTTCAGTTATTTTTCCATAACCTTTAACATTACTTAATACTTTACTTAATTTTTCTGATAAGTTTTCAAACATAATATCACCTATTTAATTTTATCATAAAACTATTTGTTTTTAAAACTAAAATAATAATTAAAAAAGACTAGAAATTCTAGTCTTATACTTTCTTACTATCTTTAGTGTTATCTAAAATATCTTCATTATTTAAAACATATTCTGGAACATTAACTAAATAATATCTTTCATTCTTTATAAAACCATTTTTAGCAAATAAAGCAAGTGAATACTTATTATTAGGGTTTATCTCTGCTGAAACAACATCAATATTTTCTTCATGTGCTCTTCTAATTGCGTCTTTTACTAAAATTGTTCCAATTCCTTTATGTTTATATTCATCTCTTACTGCTATTTGAGATATATATAAACCCGGTCCATAATTTTTTGTTAATCCTACATATCCAACTATTTTACTATTATCTTTATCTTTTAAATACACAAGTAATTCGGGATATTCTAAACCTGAAAAGCCACTTAGAGTCCCACCATTTACTCTTAAATTTGGCCCTGTAATTTCGTCAGCTATTTTAAAAATAACATCATTATATTCAGGATCTATTTTTTTCATTTCTTCATATAAATACTTATCATCTTCTTTAAATATATGTGAATCAGCAACCGATTGATCAATTTGGGAAATTAATTCATCAGGTAATTCTTTAAAATCTTTATATCCATCAACTTGCAATTGAGACTTAACATCTTTAGCTTTTATTGTAACAAGACATTTAGGATAATTTAATTCTATATTAATTTGTTCGATAATATATTTTTTCTCATCCTCTGGATATGAACCATTTTTGGCTTCTTCTAATTCACTTAATAGTTCATTTCTAGATTCAGTTACATATTTATAATATTCTTCGTCCATTTTGAAGCCTAGCTCTTCTAGTTTTTCATATTCGTTCCATCTACATCTTACATACAACGCTTTATCTGAAACACTAACATAATTAATAGCCATTTTAGTCATATTAATAAATAAATCCAAGTCATCCTCATATTCTGGATTTGTTTTATTCTTTAAATGATTACCTACTCCTAATTTATCTTTTTCTTCAAAGTCACTATAAGAAACTATTCTGTTAGTCTCTTCATCTACAGCAAAAAGATATGCATAACTATCAACATGCCCCATTATGTGCATATCATGTTTTAATTTTTTGATAAATTTTGAATACCCTACTAAATCATCTTTTGTAATAATACTATAAACTAATTTTCCCATATCAACACTCCTGCTATAAGTATACCATAATTAAAACAAGTTATTTATTAACTTGTTTTGATTCCATTTCCTTAAATATATAAAACCCAAGATTTAAAGCATTATGTCTAAGTATTCCGGATGATTCATCTATGAAGTTATCAACAATTACTCTATCAACTAATTTTTTAGTTTCCTCTTCATCATAAATAACTGGATCTTTCTTTTCTTTAGTTTCATATTTCTTAGCCATAGCTTTGGTTATTTCTCCATTATTAACAACAACTATATCAATTTTTCTTTTACCTAAATATGAATTTAATAATTTGACATGATTACTTACTTTAAATTTATCAGTTTCTCCTGGTTGAGTCATCATATTGCATACATACATTATTGGAGTTTTTATTTCATCAATTGTCTTAACAATTTCTTTACATAATAAGTCTGGTATAATGCTTGTGAATAAACTACCCATACTAAATATAATTAAGTCAGCTTTTTTTAAAGCACATATTACTTTAGGATTTACTTTAACTCTTTCTTTATAATAAACTTTTTTAATAACTCCTTCATATTCAGTTATATTGTGTTCTCCTTCAATAATAGTTCCATCTTTCATTTTAGCCATTAATATTGCATTATCTTCAGTAAGTGGTAAAACATGTCCTTTTAAATTAAGAACACTACTTAATACTTCTATTCCATCAGACATATTGCCAGTTATATTAGATAAAGCTGTTAACATTAAATTTCCAACTGTATGTCCATTTAAATCACTAGTTGTTTTAAATCTATAATTAAGAAGTTCTTCCATTAATTCGTCTGTTTCAGACAAAGATGCAATTACCTTTCTAATATCTCCCACTGCTGGTATTTTAAATTCTTTTCTAAGTTTACCAGTAGAAGAACCATCATCACAAACTGATACAACTGCAGTTATATCTACCGGAAACTTCTTAAGGCCAACAAGTAATGCAGATAATCCAGATCCCCCACCTAAAACTACTACTTTTTTATTTTTCATATTTTTACCTCTCATAATTAATTATATATTTTTTATAAAAAAAATAAAACTCTTTTATAGAGTTTTATTTTGATAACCTTTTTGTCTTTATATCAAATAATTCAACTATTAACTGCTTTTCAGAATCACTAAATGCATCTGAAAATTCAAAATCATTTGTTTTTGATAATTGATATAATGTAGATATTTTATTTAATAACATATCTACTCTTGAATCATAATCAATACTTTCTTCTTCATTTTCTACTACATTATCTCTTTTACTAAATACTGGAAACATAGTAATTATATCTTTAGTTCCTGCTGTTGTAATAACCCTTAATAAAGATTCACCTTGTTTTCCAATATTTGGATAATCTAAATGATACATGTCATTTAAATTTAATGTTGGTGTTTTAATATCATCAATTAACTTTTCTTTTACTTCTGTTAATAAACTATATAAATCAATATCATTTTTAAAATTATTTTTGCCTTCTCTATTAACATGATTAATATTTATATGAGATAATGCCCTAGTTTCATCATAATTAATTATTTGTCTATCAGTATAAGGTAAATCTGTCATTCTTGGATATTCTTTATAAAAGAATACTCCAAGTTCTTTAAATAAAGTTAATGCTATCTTTAATTTTATACCATCATTTACCATATCATATGATGACATATAATTTTTTATAACATCAAATGCTTCTTCATTTCTACCTTCTTTAATAAGAATTATAGATAAGAATATGGCACTATATTGACTATCTTTTGAATTTAATAATGATTTGAAACCATTTATTGCTTCTTCTTTCTTACCTAGCATATATTTTGTTTTAGGCAAATATAATCCTGTATAATTAATTTTTTCAAAGTACTCTTCTGCATCTTTAAAATTACCTTCATTGAATTCCAACTCACCTAGTTTATATAAAGCTTTTGTATTTCCTTCATTAACTAAAGATTGAAAATAATATCTAGCAACATCAATATTTCCTAAAGCATATTCAGTTTTAGCTAATTCATATTTAGCAGGAGATGAATAATTTGAATCTAACAATCCTTTTAAAAGTTCTTTAGCTTCTTCAAAATTTTTGTCTTCATAATTAATTCTACCTAAATTAAGTCTTGATACTTCATCAAATGAAGTTTCTAATAATTCTTCAAAATATTTTTTACTTGCATCTAAATTTTTACAATCGAATTCCAATCTAGCTAATGCATATCTTACTTTATCTCTTTCAGGAGCATAATAAGTATTTTCTTCAACATATTTAAAATGTTCTCTAGCTAAATCATAGTTTTTTAGAGCAAATGCTATTTTACCAAATTCGTATCTTACAGCTGCATTATATTTCGTACCAAGTAATGGTTTTAACTCTTCTTTTGCTTCTATGTACATTTTATTGTGAATTAACATTCTTGCATACTCTAAATGAATAAAACCATTTGTTTTATCCTCATCACAATAGTTTTTCATAAGTTTTAAATCATTGCTCTTTTTAATTTTATATACTTGTTCTTTTGATAAATATGCCATACATTTCCAACCCCCTCTTAAAAATGCTTCTATATTATATCATAAAATGATAAAAAAGTAAAGTTAATGTCAAACTCATTTTATAAAAAAAGACTAAATTTAGTCTTTATACACAAGTATAACCACCATCTATTGGTAATATTACTCCTGTTACATATGAGGCTTCATCACTTGCTAGGAATATTGCTCCAGCATTAAGTTCACCTTCATGACCATATCTTCCCATTGGTACAGTTTGTTTCATATATGCTGTAAATTCTTCTGTTTTAAGAACATCTCTAGTAAGTTCTGTTTCAAAATATCCAGGGCATATTGCATTACATGTAATATTATATTTAGCAAGTTCTGCTGCTACTGCTCTTGTAAAATTCACTACTCCACCTTTTGATGAATGATATGCTACTGTAGACATTGCCGTATTACCAACAAGTCCATACATTGATGCAATATTAATAATTCTTCCATAATTATTTTTCTTCATAATATTTGCAAATGCTCTTGTCATTTTAAATACTGAAGTTTGATCTGTAGCGATTGTAAAATCCCATTCTTCATCTGTCATATCAAGCACACCCGCATCTTTAGATGCACCAGCACAATTAACTAAAATATCAACATGTCCAAATGTCTCTTCTGCTAACTTAGCAGCATTATTTATATCTTCTGTTAAAGTAACATCACACTTTATTGGTAAAACTTTTACTCCATATTTTTCTAATTCACTTTTTAATTCTTCTAATCTTTCTATTCTCCTTGCAAGTATAACTAAATCTGCCCCTTGTTTGGCAAATGCTTCTGACATTTGTCTACCTAATCCTGAACTGGCACCAGTTACTACCGCAACTCTTCCTTTTAAATTAAACATAAAACTCCTCCTATTATCTATTTATATAATTTTCAATTTTATAGTATCAATTTATATATAAATTGTCAAATCAAACAAAAAGGATTAGTATATTAATCCTCTAATTACTCTTTTCGCAAGTATTACCGTTCCATTTATTAGGCTCATATACACTTCCTAAGAATAATATTTCTTTTGTTTCAGTATCCCTTATCATATAAATAAATGGTCTATCAAATTTAATCTCAACTGTTTCATATGATTCTATACCACTTGTTGCTCTTATACCAAAATATGTTACTGCTGCTGCTTTAGTTCCTTTTTCATTTAAATCAATATAAGTTTTATGTATAGCATCTGAAACATATATATTTTCTTTACCTAATCTATTTAAATTTTCTTTTGTTATTATTTTAGAAAAATCTGCTTCTTCTTCATCAAAAGCCTTTTTAATTCCCATATCTTTCAATATGCCCATAAAATCTTTAATACTATATTCATAACTAAATCTTGGTAATGATAAAGCAAGCCTTCTATCATTTGTTGCATCTTCAAATCTAGTTAAAATATTATCTAATTCATTATTTGTTAAATTGTTTATATGATTTTTTAAATTTTCGTTTGGAAGTAATGCAATAAATTCTAGACTTTCTTGATATGGAAGTATAACACCTTTAAATTCACCATCATCTAAGTATTTCGCACCACTTCTAAATATCTTATGCATCATTTCAACATTCATACTTTTAGATGAAGATACATCAAATTTTTCACTCACTGTGTTACTGCATTCAAATTCACTAACCCACTTTGCATCAATGGCAATAGCATTAGCAAGTCCTAAAACAAAGTCAGGATCAATATCATCTAAAATTTTTTCTATCATTCCATCTGTAGAATCTTTTACCCAATCATTAATTACTTTAGGAGTTTTAAATTCATCATATAATACTTTTGAATTATATTTATTTTTTAATTCATTTTCAAAAGGTACTTCTATTACACTTTTATACATATCCTTAATAAATAAAGCATTAGAAATCTTTACATTATTATTTGGCAAATATAAATCTCTTTTAAGCAATATATTATCAATTTCATCTCTAGTCTTTCCATTAGCACCACTTCTTAACATATTAAGTGCCATTTCAATACTATAAGGGCTAATCAAATAATTTTCTTCTTTATTTATTCTTTTTAATAAATCAATAGTAAATATACCTGTATCACTAACTACCACCGGTTCTGGTTGCGGATCTTTCTCTTTGTTAATTTTTTTATTATTAAAAACTATACCGATAACACCAACAAGAATTAATATAGTTAAAGTTATTAATACTATTTTATTTTTTATTTTTGTCATCATTTATTACTCTTGCCTTTGCTTCTTTTTTTACAACATCTGACTTATTTGGAAATACAAATGCACAAATAAAATATAAAACTATACCTGTTCCATACGCAAATGCTAAAACACCCCATATAACTCTAACTATTGTTGGGTCAATATTTAAATATTCAGCTACTCCTCCACATACACCACAAATTTTTTTGCCTTCTTCAATTTTATAAATTTTCTTAGTTTCTTTCATAATACTTCTCCCTTTCTTACACATATATTATACTATTATTTTTGAAATTTTAAAACAAAATAAAAAAGCACTAATAAGTGCTTAATTTTCAATGGTCGGAAAGACAGGATTTGAACCTGCAACCCCTTGGTCCCAAACCAAATGCTCTACCAAGTTGAGCCACTTTCCGATTCTGGTGCGCCCAAGAGGAGTCGAACCCCCAACCTTTTGATCCGTAGTCAAACGCTCTATCCAGTTGAGCTATAGGCGCATCTTCCCTTGAGTTATTATTTAAAATGGTGGCTTCAGTTGGAATCGAACCAACGACACCAAGATTTTCAGTCTTGTGCTCTGCCAACTGAGCTATGAAGCCATAATGGCGGTCCCGACGAGGTTCGAACTCGCGATCTTTCGCGTGACAGGCGAACGTGATAAACCACTACACCACGGGACCATTGGTTGCGGGAACCGGATTTGAACCAGTGACCTTTGGGTTATGAGCCCAACGAGCTACCAGACTGCTCTATCCCGCGATATTATTAAAATGGCGGAGGAAAAGGGATTCGAACCCCTGCGCCGATTTCTCGACCTCCCGGTTTTCAAGACCGGTCCCTTCAACCAGACTTGGGTATTCCTCCAATTGTATTAAAGCAAAGAAAATACTCCCTTGTTTCAGTACAAGCATTATTCTATCACACTTTTATATATTTGAAAATACTTTTTTTTATTTTTTTTCACTTTTCAAGGCTTTTCACAACAATTTTATGTATTTTTTGTATATTTTATACCTATTAAAGTGTAAATAAATATTTAAAATAATAGTATATATTAGGCATTGTATCTTTTATAGATGGTGCTTCATCAACAAATAAAAGCATAAATTCATAAATAACCGCTACTACAATTAATATTATAAAAGCCTTCTTTAAAAGTTTATTATCAAGTATTTTCTTTTCAAGAGTAAATAAAATAATTATAGTTGGAATTAATAATAAATAACTAAAATCCATATAATACCTAGGTAATATACCAGCCATTTCTGTGTCAACAATTATGACTATAAATGCAAATATAATAGATAAAATAGTAAATAAATATAATTTTTTATCTTTAAAATATTCTTTAAATTTCATGACAAATAATGATATAAGTGTTATAGCATGTGTAAAGAAAAATCCCCCATACGTATTTTCATATATTGTTTTACCAAAGTAATTATTTGTTAATGCGGGTATGGACTCAATAAAAGGAAATGATGGAATAAATCTAGTTGGAACTAATAAATAATAAAATATTCCAAGAGGTATTCTGGCAAAACTAAAACCTCTTTTTGTCATATCATTAGTAGTCAAATTATAATTTACACCAAAATCTAAAATATTTCCAAATCTCATATAATTATATGTGCACGTTAAAACTGCAAACACAATATATGGAATTATTATGCACAATAATTCTTTAAACTTTTGCTTATCAAATTTCTTAAAAAAATAATCAAAATAAATTGGAATTATAAGAAATGTACTTATTAGAAACTGAGGTCTACAAAGCGCCACAAAAGCCATGAAACAAGATGCTATAACAAGTTTTGTCTTAAATAATTTTCTACTCATACTAGCAGATATGAATAGTCCAAGACCAAAAGTAACAAAAAATATTGATGTTATAATTGGGACATTATAAAAATCTGGTCTTTTAGACACAAAAAATATTCCACAAGATGTGACAAATAACACATTACACATTAAAAATGTAAGTAATTTAATATCTTTAAACCATTTTTTACAAATATTATATATTAAATAAGTTGATGAAAAAATAGACAATATTAGGAATAAAAAATTAACAAATACATTACTTAAATCTTTACCAGTTAACAAATTAAATGGCAAATAAGTTAATAATACTGGACCTATACCAAAATACACATAATATTTTCCATTAAAAAGTGAATAATCCCAAAAGTATTTAGTTCCATGCAAAGCAGCCATTTTAAATCTTTCAACAGTATCATATGGATTATTCATATTAAGTAATGTTTCATCAGTAGCTTCTTTTATATATATTCTTCCTTCTCGAATTGAATTAGTTAAAACATTATATTGAAGCTGATTAAGTGTATAAATATTCTTAAAATGATCATTATTAACGCATAATGCTCCTAAAAAAATTGAAAGAAATATAACCATTTCACAAATTATTAATTTATTTGCTTTTAACTCAAATAACTTTATTTTATATAATTTAGAATTTGAATTAAAAATGTATATTAAAAATACAGCAAATAAAATAATCAAAAATCTAACAATAGAAAACATTAATGGAACTTTAGCATTTATAATAACTTTACTTATATGTGTAGTTACATCTATAATATCAAATTTTAATTTTTCTATTTTTCCTGCAGGATGAATATTTTGATATAGACTCTTTTTATTATTAGAATATACTTGTTTTTGATTTAATAAATAATAATTACTATTTCCTTCATCTACTGCAAATATTTTTAATGGAATATAATATTTAGAATCTACTTCAATTTTTATGTTGTTAACATCTCTATTTATATTTTCAATTTCAAAAACATTACTAGGATTGTCATTTAAATATACAATTTCCTTATTAAATAAAGTAGTAAAAAAATTATAATTAAATAAGAAAATCTCACATGCCAATGATATTAAAATAATATTAATAAATTTATAATACTTTTTCATAATATTACCTACTTACAAAATTATTATATATTTTTTAGAGATTTTAAGCAACAAAAAAAACAGCATAAGCTGTCTATTACATAAGTGGTGCCTGTAGCCGACAGGTACTGAACACATTATTCTCATTTCATTGCAACAATAATTCTACTCTTATTTTTAGATTAAGTAAACATCTTTATAACAAAAACTTGCAAATTATATAACAAATAAATAACTTTTATTTAATCCTCATTTTTAAACAGTCACCTTGAATAATTACTTCATTCATTATTTCTATATTTGGATTATGCATAGTAATTCTATACATTAGATTAAACAATTCTTCAGTTTTTAAATAACTAATTAAATCTTCTTTATTATAAACTCTATTATACCATTTTTTAATTCTTTCGTATTTTTCTTGAAAATAAACATCTTTTGGTGATTCTTCTAATTGTTTTTTAGCTTCAATTAAATCATTTTTAGTTTTTAAAGATAATAATTCATGATATCGATAAGATAAAACTTGCATTCCAGGAACAATAATTCTTGTTATACCTTTCTTCTGTAATTGATTAACAAAAAAAATTAAAGCACAAACTTTACTTGGATGAACATTGGGATTATCTATATTTTTATTAAGTTTATATAGTTTTCTTTCGATTAATTTGCTTTTTTGACTATTGGTACTCTGAACACCATAAATATAACAAATACCATTATCATCCACATCATATAGAATATGGGGTAATTCGTATGTTTCGCCACTACCATTAATAGTAAAAATCATACTTCTAGTTGTCTCATCAAATGTACTATTAACTATTGTTTGAACAAAAACGTCATAATCATAAAATGAAGTAATTCTTTTAGAAATACAAATATCAAGGTATTTATTATTTACAAATTGAAGTTGATTTGATAAAAATAACTCAACATTATTAAAATCTTCAGCGCCCATTCGAAGCCATATTCGTCTCATTAGATGCATTGCTAAATTTCTAGCAGACGATTTAATACCATAAAATTCATATAATTTTATTAAAGAATTAGTAATATTTACTAAATTTGTAAAGAAAACTACGCTATCTTTTACATGAATTGTTAGACAATTATCGCTATTGCCATATAAAATAAAGTCTAAATCTTTTTGAGTAGCATTTGGTGTCCAATAACCTTCTTTTACAAATGGTTTTTCAATAATATTTTTAAAAATATAAATACCATTATCATCAAATTTAAAATTTATATTTGGAACTTCGGATTCTGACTTTATTTCGTATATAGTTCTAGTCAAAAATAATTCAATAATTTCTCTAAATTTGATTGTCTCCATACTAAAATCCCCTGGTTATATATTATAACACGTATAATGTATTTAGTAAATTGATGAAGTTGCTAATTATCAGTTTACTAGTATAATATTATTACTCTTCTTAGAGTAAAATTTATGCGATTGAGTTTAGGCAAATTATAACACGGGTCTTAAGTATCCATAAATATGACGGCCTAGCTCTTTTCTTTTTATTATCCTAGTTTTAGAATGTGAGGATTATTTATTAATCTTATATAACAAGCGTGATGAGGAGTGAGAGGTTCAAAGGGTCAATCGTGAATGGAAGGATGGTGCTTATGCACAGTTGTTTAGCTATTGATGTAGCTAAAGGTAAAAGTATGGTTACTTTGGTTAGTTCTAGTGGTGAAGTTCTAATTGATCCATACGAGGTTAATCATTCTATTAATGATTTTACTAATTTACTTAATAGAATTAATAAATTTAAATTAGATAATATTTCTGTAATAATGGAATCTACTGGTATTTATCATAGACCTATTGAAAGATTTTTCTTAGAAAATAATTTCAAAGTATTTGTTATTAATCCTATTTATGGAAAAATGAAAAAAAGAAATTTAAGAAAGACTAAAACTGATAAAGAAGATTGTTTTAACTTAGTTAATTTATTTATATCTAATACTTTTAAAGAATATATTAAGCCAGATCAGTTATATTTAGATTTAAATGCTTTATCTAGACAATATTTTGCTTTAGATGAATTATGCATAAATATTAAAAATAGATATAGAAATTTACTTTATTTATGTTTTCCTGAATATGAAGAAATATTTAAAGGAAATATGGTTTATTCCAGCATAGCTTTAGAATTTATCGAAAATTATCCTCATGCTGATATTATTTCTAATATTAGGATTGATAAACTTCAAAATTTCTTTAAAAAACGTGAATATAAATCTTGGAAGTCTAAACCCATTATAATAAAGGACATAGCTTTAAAATCTTATCCATCAGTTAATATGAATGATGAGCTGGTTTCAAATTTATCTCAAATGGCTAGTCTTGTTAATGAGTATCAAAAAGCAATTGATATTATTAAATATAAGATTACTTTTTTAGCTAAAAAATCTAAATACTTTGAACCAATTAATTCTATTTATGGTCTTGGTGAATTTACTACTTCTATTATCATTGCTGAACTTGGTGATATTAATAGATTTAATAATATTAAGGAATTAACTGCTTATTGCGGACTTGATCCATCTATCAAACAATCTGGTAAATCAGTTAATATTCATGGTCCTATTTCTAAATCTGGTAACAAATACATAAGAAAAATTCTTTATATTGCTTGTTCAAACATTATTACTATTGTTGGCAAAACAAAAGTAAAAAATGATATTGAAATTTATTACAGAAAAAAACGTAATGAAGGTAAACATCATTACGCATCCGTTATTGCATGCACAACTAAACTCCTTAGAATAATTTTAGCCTTGTGTAAGCAATTAGAGAAGTAGTCATCACCACTTGACTACACATTTATTATAATACAAATTAGCACATTATTTATAAATTTTTAAGAATTTATAAATTTCGTGTGTTTTTGTAGTGCCTATAATAACATAAAAAATTAGTGTTGACAAATCTTAGAATGTCATATTTTTTTTAATATTTCTTTAAAATATACACCCTTTGTGATAAAATAAAATATGAAGTGAGGTAAAAGAAATGGGTAAGGTTATTTCTTTGGTTAATCAAAAAGGTGGAGTCGGAAAAACAACAACAAGTATAAACTTGTCTAGTTCTTTAGGCCATTTAGGTAAGAGGGTTTTATTAATTGATTTAGATCCACAAAGTAATTCAACAACAGGTCTAGGTGTTAATAAACTTGAAATTACAAAGAGTTCATATAATGTTATCATGGGTTCTGCTAATATAGAAGATACTATAATTAAAACCCCATATAAGAATTTAAGTATAGTGCCATCTCATATAAGTTTAGCAGGAACAGATATTGAACTTGTACAAAAAAGTATGGTACAAAGTGATTTAAAAATAAGCGATCAATTAAAAAAACAAATAGATAGAATAAGAGATAGATATGATTATATAATAATTGATTGTCCACCAAATTTAGGGCTTTTAACAACTAATGCACTCGCAGCCTCTAATTCAGTATTAATCCCAGTTCAGTGTGAATATTATGCCTTAGAAGGAGTTACACAACTTCTAAATACTATAATTCTTACTCAAACTAAAATTAATCCAGGATTAGATATAGAAGGAGTTCTATTAACAATGTTAGATGGAAGAACATTACTTGGATTACAAGTGGTTGAAGAGTTAAGAAAATTTTTTAAAGACAAGGTATTTGATACAATTATTCCTAGGTTAGTAAGGTTAGTAGAAGCTCCATCTCATGGAAAACCAATTATTGAATATGATCCAAAATGTAAAGGGGCTTTGGCATATTTAAATTTAGCGAAAGAGGTGATTGATAGAAATGGACAATAAGAGACAAGCGTTAGGCAGAGGATTAGAACAATTATTTTCAAATGAAGTTATTGATATAGCTTCTCTAGAAAAAAATATTGTTAATACTGCCAATAAGAATGATATAGTTCATATAAAATTAGATGAACTTAGAAGCAATCCATATCAACCAAGGCAAATATTTGATGAAGAAAAACTTAATGAATTAGCCGAATCAATAAAAGAATTTGGTGTTATTGAACCAATAATAGTTAAAAAAAGTATTAAAGGTTATGACATTATTGCAGGTGAAAGAAGAGTAAGAGCTAGTAGAATAGCTGGAAAAGACACTATCCCAGCAGTTGTAAAAGATTTTAGCGATGAAGAGATGATGCAAATAGCATTACTTGAAAATATTCAAAGAGAAGATTTGAGCCCAATTGAAGAAGCAGAAGCATATAAGAATTTAATTACATCTTTAAATCTTACTCAAGAAGAATTTGCTAAGAAAATAGGTAAAAGTAGAAGTTATATAACAAATATGTTAGGTTTATTAAGACTTCCTAAATCAGTTCAAAATCTAGTATTAGATAAAAAACTAAGTATGGGACATGCTAGGGTATTAAGTAAATTAGAAGATAGAGACCAAATTATAGAGATAGCTAAATTAATAATAGATGAAGATATTTCTGTAAGAAAATTAGAAGAAATGTTAAATAATCCTAATTACTCTAGACAAAAACCAGTAAATAGAATAGTTAGAAGTTTTAATGCAAAATATGGATATATTCAAGATATCTTAAGAGAAAAAATAGGGTCAATGGTAAAAATAAATAATAAATCAATATTAATTCCATTTGATAGTGAAAAAGATCTTGAAAGAATTCTTGAGATACTAAAAATAGATGTGGATGTAGATAATGAATAAAAAATATGAATTAAACTCTTTAGTTATTATGAAAAAGCCACATGCATGTAAAACAAATTTATGGCGTATTACGAGATGTGGAATTGATATAAAATTAGAGTGTGTAAATTGTAAAAGATCAATTATGATGGAAAGATTAGAATTTGAAAAAAAATTAAAGAAAGTGGTGGAATAATGAAGAAAAAAATAGTACTAAGTCCAATGTTAAGTTTCATAGTTATGTCTGGTATAGTTATTATACTAAGTGGAATACTATCATTCTTGCATGTTCAAACTGATTATCAAACAGTTAATCCTGTAACTAATACATTAACAACTAATGTTGTTGAAGTGGAAAGTTTATTTAGTTTATCAGGGCTTAAATATATTGTTACAAATGCAGTAAGTGATTTTGTATCATTTGCTCCATTATCAATGCTATTAATTACATTAATAGGTATAGGAATATTAGAAAAATCTGGTTTTATGAGAACAGCACTTACACTAGTAACTCGTAAAATGTCTAAGAATGTGGTTACATTTTTAGTGGTTTTTATAAGTATGATATTTTCATTGTTTGGAGACATTGGATTTGTTATAATGTTACCCATTTCAGCATTGTTATTTAAGTATGGTAAAAGAAATCCAATAGGCGGAATAATCACTTCGTTTGCTTCTCTATCTTTTGGATATGGAGTTAATATATTCTTATCATCAATTGATAGTAGTTTATTAATATTAACAACTAATGCAGCTAAATTATTAAATTCAAATTATGTTATTGGTAATTTCTTCGCACTTATTATTATGTTAATTGTATTAATACTATTATCAATAATATTTACAAATATTACAGAGAAAAGAATAATGCCTAATTTACCAAAATATGAATTTAGTGAAGAAGATGAAAGCTATATTATTACAAATAGAGATTTAAGGGGAATAATAATAGCACTATTTGTAGCGATTATATATGGATTGATTGTTATTTATAACATTATACCTAATTTACCTTTATCAGGTGGATTGCTTGATCATTCTGGTACAAGATATATTGATATGATATTTGGTGATAATTCATTATTTAATAAAGGTTTTGTATTTATAATAACATTATGGTTCTTCTTAATTGGTTTATCTTATGGATTAGTTACTAAATCTATAAGAACTAACAAAGATTTAACAAAAGGTTTATCTCATTCACTAGATGGTATAGGAAGTGTAATAGTTCTAATATTCTTTGCTTCATTATTTATAAGTATATTCAAGAAGACAAATATAGGAATAGTTATAACTGCTGCTTTAACAAAGATATTAACAGTAATGGATTTTACTGGAATAGGACTTGTTATAGTATTCTTACTAATAGTTATAATAAGTAATTTATTTACTTCATCATCAGTTATTAAATGGTCAATAATGAGTGGTATTGCAGTGCCAACATTTATGAATGCAAGTCTTTCTCCAGAATTTGCTCAAATTATATTTAATGCAGGAGATTCTATTACAAATGGTATTACTCCATTATTTGCATATTTTGTAATATATATTGCATTCTTAGAAAAGTATAGTGATAATGATTCTATAACAATTAAAAAAGGTATTAAATATATGATGCCATATAGCTTAGCAACATTTGTTGTTTGGTTTATATTGTTAGTAGGGTTCTATATAGCAGGTATTCCTCTAGGCATAGGAAGTACACCTGGAATTCCATTTAATTTATAATAGAAAGAGTGATGTAAAGTGGCTTTAAAAGCAGGGATTATTGGTTTACCAAATGTAGGTAAAAGTACATTGTTTAATGCAATTACTAAAAAGAATATTTTAGCAGCAAATTATCCATTCGCTACAATTGATCCAAACGTTGGAATAGTAGTAGTACCAGATAAAAGGTTGGATAAATTAAATGAAATGTATAAACCAGAAAGATTAATACCAACTCAATATGAATTTATTGATATAGCAGGTTTAGTAAAAGGAGCATCAAAAGGAGAAGGGTTAGGTAATAAATTCTTATCACATATAAGAGAAGTTGATGCTATAGTTCATGTAATAAGATGTTTTGAAGATAAAAATATTATTCACGTTGAAGGAGAAGTTGATCCTTTAAGAGACATAGATATTATTAATATTGAACTTATTATGAGTGATTTAGAAATAATTGAGAATAGAATATCTAAAATTGAAAAGAAAGCACATACAACTAATAATAAAGATGATTTATTTGAACTTGCAACTTTAGAAAAAGCAAAAAGCTTGTTAGATAAAGAAATACCTTTAAGGTTAGGTACATTTGATGAAAAAGAATTACTATTATTAAAACCATTTAATTTTATTTCATTAAAACCTCTTATATATTTAGCTAATATATCTGAAGATGATTTAATGGGTAATGATAATAAATTTTTAAAAGAACTTATGAATATTTCATCAAAAGAACATGTTCCAGTTATACCAATGTGTGCTAAAATAGAAAGTGAACTAATAGACTTAAATGATGAAGAAAAAGAAAAATTTTTAAATGATTTAGGTATTGAAATGAGTGGACTTGATAGATTAATTCAAGTTACATATAAATTACTAGGACTAAAAACATTCTTCACAGTAGGAAAAGACGAAGTAAGAGCTTGGACATTTACTGATGGAATGAAAGCACCTGAGTGCGCCGGAATAATTCACACGGATTTTCAAAGAGGGTTCATAAAAGCAGAAGTAATGTCTTATGAAGACTTAATAAATTATGGCAGCGAGTTGAAAGTTAAAGAAGCTGGTAAAACAAGAATAGAGGGTAAAGAATATCTTATGCAAGATGGAGATATTTGTTACTTTAGATTCAATGTTTAGTAGGGAAAGGAGGTGTGAAGTAGTATGAATAGAAAAGCAATTAAAGAAGAAGCAAAAGCTAAAATTAAAGGAAATTTATGGACTATATGGAAACCAATCTTAGTATTAGGTTTAATTTCAGGCCTTATGGGTGGTGTTTTAGGAGCTATTTTTGATACTGAGTCAACTGCATATTCAACTGTTAGTGTGGTATTTGAATTACTTTTAATGCCAATTTCAGTTGGTGTAATTGCATATATGCTTAAATTTACTAGAGGTGAAAAACCTGAGTTAAATGAAATATTTGGTTACTATAAGTACTTTTTACCAATTGTTGCAATTACATTATTAGTTGGTTTCTTTACAGGCCTTGCAACTATAGCATTTATTATCCCTGGTATCATTGTTGCATTAATGTTATGCATGTCAATGTATATAGTCGCAGATGGTAAAACAGATGTATTTGGCGTTCTTAAAGAAAGTAAAGAATTAATGGCTGGTCATAAATGGGAATTTTTCGTATTTATGTTAAGCTTTATAGGATGGATATTATTAGTTTGTATAACATTTGGTATTGCAGCAATTTATGTAGTACCTTATATGCAAGTAGCTGAATGTATCTATTATGATAAACTAAAAGCATTAAAGAAATAAATAAAAATTTAGAAGTATAATTATTTACATTATACTTTTAATTTGCTATAATACGTGTGAACTTTTAAAGTTCCTTGCTTCATTTATGAAGCCGTTAGACCAAAAGGAGGTGTGAGAATGAACAAATATGAAGTTATGTTTATAGTTAAAGCTAATCTTGAAGAAAAAGATGTTAAAGAAACAGCTAAAACATATGAAACATTACTAAAAGATGTTAAAGCTAAATCTATTAGTTTAAAAGATTTAGGTTCTAAGAAATTTGCTCAACCTATCAAGAAAGAAGTAAGAGGTTACTATTATTTAATTAATGCAGAGTGTACTGCAAAAACAATCGCTGAACTTGATAGAAGAATGAGAATTGATGAAAAAATCTTAAGACATTTAATAGTAAAAGAAGAGGAGTAATATGAATAAAGTATTATTAACAGGAAGATTAACAAGGGATCCAGAACTTAGGAGTACGACAAGTGGTTTAGAAGTGACATCTTTTTCAATAGCAGTAAACAGAAATTTTAAAAATAAAGAAGGAAACATTGAAGCTGATTTCTTTAACGTTTCAGTTTTTGGAAAACAAGCAGAAAATGTTGCAAAGTACTGCTTTAAAGGAAGCCAAGTTGGTGTTGAAGGAAGATTACAATCTAGAAGTTATGATGCTCAAGATGGAACAAAAAGATATGTTACAGATGTTGTAGCGGATCGTGTAGAATTTTTAAGTCCAAAGAAAGATAATAATCAAGGTTATGTAGCAGATAACAATTATATGGATCAGATTCCAGAGCCACCAATGGATGTTCAAACTAAAGAAATTGAAATTCCTAACGAGAATCCATATGAAAATTTTGGTAATGAAATCGCTATTACAGATGATGATTTACCATTCTAATTAGGAAGGAGAAAAAAATGGCAGAATTTTATCAAAGAAAGAAAAAAGTTTGTCAGATGTGTGCTGGCAAATCTGTTGACTATAAAGATGCTCAAGTTATGAGTAAATATGTAAACGAGAAAGGTAAAATATTACCTAGAAGAATGACTGGTGCTTGTGCACTTCATCAAAGACATATTGCTAAACAAGTTAAAAGAGCAAGATTTATGGGAATTTGCTAATAAATGAAGTAGAAATACTTCTTTTTTTATTATCAACTATATATTTTAAAAAAGATATGTTAAAATAGTAGTTAAGGATAGTGATTAGTGTGACTATAGTTAATTTGTTATCATATCAGGGGAAGGAATTGAATGCTATTTATATTGTTGCGGTTGCTTTATTTGTAATAAGAATAGTAGTACCAATATTGCTAATAGTAACTGCAAGTATTGATTTAGTTAAAGCAATGGCAGAAAGCGATGAAAAAAGCATGAAAAAAGCGATATACAATCAATTGCCTAAAATAGTATCAGCTATAATAGTATTTGTATTACCATCAATACTTTTGTTAATATTAAAGATTGTTAATGCTGATAATGATTTCAGTAATTATTCTAAATGTTTGTTAAAACCTTCAAGTTGTGATGTAAAATTATGGGAAGAACCACCAGCAATATATTTCAGTTGCTCTCAAGTTACAGGAGAATGTGATGAGGAATTATTAAAACTATCAATAGAGATTTATAATTCACTTACAAAAAATGTTAATGGTATATATACACCGGATGAATCGTTTTTAACTGAAGAATATGTTAAATTAACAACAAATGATTACGTTGCAGGCGGAAAGGCTGTTGGAAACATAAAACAAACTGCAAGGCCAATAACTGATTATGTTAATGTTGATGAAGTAAACAAGAAAATTGCAGATATAGTTAATAAATATGGTAAGGGTTCAAGAGAGGCAATAGTAGAAATAGCAAAATTAATGGGGTCGTTGAGTGAAGAATACACTGTACCATATCAATTAGGTGGATCTTATCGTAGTGACGCGACAGATCCTACAAGTTATCTTGGAATTAATCCTAATTGGGGAAAATTAGATAGTAATGGTAATTTAATAGGTATGGATTGTAGAAATTCTGTAATTTGGATTTATGGTCAAGCTGGGGTTGGGCTAATTAGGGGATTAGCATATCAAGGTGAAGGCGAATTGATTAAAGACATAAAAGGAGGAAAACCAGGAGACGTCATAGATTCATTAGGCCATATCATGTTAATAACTGATAAAGATAGTGAAGGCTATACTGTGATGGAAGAAAATGGAGGCTATGGTTGGGTTCAAAGAAAATACACATACAATGAATTAGAAAATAGTTATGGTGAAAATGGTTCGCTTGATTATCACGTGTATGATATGACAAAAACAATAGATGGAACTAGCAAATATTTAACAGAAGACAAAACAGGATATGGAACTTTACCAGTAATAGGAACAAAAGAGGATGAAGCAAAACGAAAAGAAGTATATGGAGAAGTAAATGTAAATCCAGGTGAAAATTCAAGTTCAAGTTCAAAAGCAAATTCAGATTCAAATTCAAGTACAAGTAACGTTAAAGAAGTAGTAGGAAATTCTATTAAAACAGTTATAGATAAAGCCACAAATTGGCTAAAAAAAGTTATAGGTGCAAATTAATCTTTCTTACTTTATAAGCTATTATTTATTACAGTTAAGATAATTTCAAATTGCAAAATAAATTTCCACTAGCATAGCTAGTGGTTTTTAATTTACGCCTAAAAGGCTTTACTATTAGCCATCACTAAAGTGATAGTTTGACTGCCAAAAGCGTTTATCACCCGCTACCCTTTAAAAGGGTC
>Ga0310694_10000249_pt1 | contig 78468 bp, 39 predicted proteins | sample 174DNAGHGhighgp2_FD_203884 | JGI IMG/M metagenome (GOLD analysis project Ga0310694, IMG submission 203884) | Sheep rumen microbial communities from Palmerston North, Manawatu-Wanganui, New Zealand - 1742 DNA GHGhigh gp2 (v2) (version 2) | ecosystem: Host-associated > Mammals > Digestive system...
CACCAACGTGAGCAATGCCATCAGCAGAAACAGTCTAACCTTATTCATCTTTTCCATCATTTGATAACGACCTTTTCATTGTTTACTATATAGACTCCACTTGCAAGTCCATGCATCGAAGTCGCATTCTTCTTTACCAGCGAGCCTCCGACCGTATAGATGTCTGTTGGCTGGCTGAACTCCGTATCAATAGCCATGATTCCCGTTGTGTTGGTCATCGCTGGTTCATACACCACTGCCTCTTCGTCTGAATCAACAAACACTACGTCTTCTATCATGACATCACTGTTACCACTCAACTGAAGGCTGATAGGACGATTGTTTTTGAATACATCATTTTTGCCAGAATAAACCATCACTTTGTAACGACCATCTGACATTCTTGTGACTTCCGACTGGTGATCATTATCAGATAGAACATCATTCAAAACGGCATTTCCTTTAAGTGTTACAACGAACTGTGCTGCAATATGCCTATCAGCTTCGGGAACACTCATCGAAATGATATTCTTATCTGTCTTATCGAGTATCAAACGACTGAATGATGCCATATTATTGCTTTTTGCTGGTGCATATTGTGGTGTGGACATGATAATATCCACCACGTTCACTAAGTCCATGACGTTTATTTTGTCGTTTTCGTCCATGTCAGCAGCTGCAAAGACGAAGTCACTTGGATTCCTGCCCATGATATAGTTCACCAGTTTCACGACATCCATCACGTTCAGCGAACCGTCGCCGTTCACATCGCCTGGAGTATAGTCGAGAACATTGATGTTGAAGTCAACATCTGGCAGGTCGATACGCTTTTCATCCTCTGTGGAGAAGAAGACGTTCTTCAGCTTGGCTGTATAGCTACCATCATCCACACCCTCATCAGCAATCACCGACAAGCTGATGAAGTCGCCCGAATTGCCGAGGATGGCTCTGTTCTGACCTGAGTAGAGAAGGAAATGATAGACTCCGTTGCCTTCGTCTGTCACCATCAGAGTATGCTTGTTGCTTCTTCCGCTAACAAGATTTGCCACAGGGTCGCCGTCCTCGTCCGTCTCTATTCTCATTCCTGCTGGCAGCTGCAAGCGGAACTCTCCAGCTACGAACGTGTTCTCGTTGTCCAACTGGAGGGCAATGGTCTTATTATTGCCTGGACGAACGGTCACGTCGTTAGCATACAAGCTGTTCTCACCATCCATCTCAATGATTTCCTTGAATTCCTTCCAGTAGTCTGCTGCCTCGTATGCAGCCTTGCAACCGTATGGAACATAAAGGGTTCTATTATAATGTGAAAAAACATTATTTGTGATATTGATTGGTTCTTTCCATAACGCAGTTACTGTTTTGAAATAAGAAGAAGAGAATCCATAATTACGTATTTCTTTGACAGACTTTGGAATAACCAAACTATCAATTTCCATTCTGCTACAAGCACCCCATTCAATCTTTTCTATAGTAGAAGGTACAAAAGATTTAATTCCAGCTACAATCAAAGTATTACTCTTTGTTTCTATCAAAGCGTTGCATTCTTCGCGAGTATCAAAGTGTTGATTTCCTTCTTCTACAATAATTTTATCTAGGGTACATCCTTGGAAAGGGTTTCCATTGATTGATGTAATAGTCTTGGGTATAAACAAGTTTTCTAAACCTGCATAAAATAAAGCACTTGTACCAATAGTTGTCACGTTAGCAGGAAAACGTATTGACTTTAATTCATAGCATTGTGCAAAAGCACCTGTATCAACTTTTTCTAAAGATAACGGAAGTATTATACTACTAAGTTTCCTACAACTAGAAAATCCTTTCCAATAAACGACGTATGAGTTCTCTGCTTTCTTAACTATATGTTCTCCACCGATTCTATCTAATCCCTTGAAATACTGGAACTCATCAAAGGAAACAATGTCACTGTTGTAAAATTCCAAGTCTATTTCTTTCACCGCAGCTGCCTCACCATACGACAACTCACCATCGCCATTGGTGTCCCAGTTTTCTACGCAAATGCGCTTTACCTCAGCGTCAGCGAATTCAATAATTGTTCTTTTGATGATATATGCATGGAAAGGTTTGATATTGGTTTCTTTCATTTCAACAAAATTTGTTCCTTCTTCATTCATAACCATGACGTTATTCACTTTCATACTTGTGGTAGTCCCCGTTATCTTAAAAACCCCTCTTTCAATTGACATATTTGCATTGGGCTTTAATAAGGCATTACTACCATGAAATACCATCTGCTTACCAATTAAATCCCACATTTTTCCCCAATAACTATCAGGAACTGTAAGGATATATGGGGTGTTGGCTTTGAAATCCTGTACATTTTCAAATATTATATGCTCTAAATCCTCCATATAAGTATCGGAAAAAGATCTCAACCAAAAGTTCTTTCCCGTATCACTATCACTATGAAACCAATCGATCTCACCATCGTTTGTTGTTACTTTTTTTACATCAAAAGGTAAAATTATGGTCTCCCATCCATGACTCATTCCCCTACCACATCCTTTTGTAGGTGTCATTGAGTAACTAATATTATTTGCTGTGAACATCAAAGGAACATAGAAATCATAACCTTCAGTCAAAAGGATATTTTCAGCCAAATCTCCAACCACAACATTATTAATAATGCCCGATGGAGCATTCTCATTACTATCGATATAATATAAAGTATTGGGATTGTTGTTAGGTGTTACTCTGATATTAGTAGTATTTCCTTTAATATATATATCGACAGCATCATCTGGTACAAAGAATGAGCCTATGCCAGAATAATTAGTCTGAGAACCATCTTTCTTATATGCTACTATGCTATATGTATCTTCTCTTTCCACAATATTGAGGAAATTCTTCCAACCTTTGGCTTGTTGGTAAAGTTGTCTTGTGCCAATGGGAACATATAACGTAGCCGTCTTGTAGGTAATTTCGTCAAATACATCATCGTTGATAGCGAATGGATTGGTAATGCGCGTACAGACTGACTCTATTCCCGAACAATCTGCAAAGGCTCCATTGCCTATCGAAGTGACAGAGGCAGGGATGGTGATTGTAGATAGTCTTGCGTGCCCCTCGAATGCATATGCCTCAATAGCAGTTACTGTTTCTGGGATAGAAGTGTTCTTACAACCATAGAGCAATTTGTTCTCAGCAGTGAGAATGATAGCATTGCAGTTGTCACGCGAATCATACATGCTGTTTCCTTCTTCCACACGCATAGTTCGGATACTTGGACAATAACTAAACGTGCGTTGACCAATGCTGTTGACAAGACGAGGAATCACCACATCATAATCCTCATCGCTCGCCTTATACCCGATGATTTCCAAATTGGCAGATGGTGGGAATACAACCCCCAGATTCACACCTGGGATATATGGGCAACTCACACTTGTTAACCCACTGCATCCCACAAAGGCACTTTCCGATATGCCATAAACTGTTTCTGGAATCTGGATGGTACGCAACTTCGTACAACCATAGAAAGCATAGTCGCCAATGAATCGCAAACTGTCTGGCAACCATACTGTGGTCAGTTCAGCACACGAGTTGAATCCACTACGACCAATGCCCACCACCGTATAGCCATTGACAAATGTAGGAATGGTGACAGTGCCAGCCGTACTGCGGTCGATGGAAACAGTGTCATTACCCACCTGAACCGTCTTTGCCACAGGATCCAGTATCTTGAACACCATCCTCACACCCTCAAAGGTCAATGCAGAGAATGTGCTATCATCAATCATGGTGATATTATCACCGCCAGGTACGTCGCCATCCATTTCCACGATGTTTTGGAATTTTTTCCAAACATTAGCTTGCTGATAGGCTGTTTTGCAACCTTTTGGAACATAAAGGGTGGCATTACTGTAATGATTGCTTTCAAAGGCTCCATCATTTAAAGTTGCTGGTGTTTTCATCAGAGCATAAATAGTTTTCAATTGGCTGCAACTCATAAAAGCAATATTACCAATACTCGTTATCCCTGAAGGGAGTGTTATCGTTGAAAATTGGCATCCAAAGAAAGCATCATTACCAATACTGGTCACAGTATTTGGAATAATTGTATTATTACATCCAGAAACTAACCTGTTCGTAGAAGTTTCAATAATTGCATTACAATTATTACGTGAATCATAAACAGTATTTCCAGTAGCCACTGTAATAGATGCAAGACGTTTGTTGCAAGAAAAAGTATTATCATCATTTGGATACAAACTATTAACACTGGCAGGGATATGAAGCGAAGATATTTGGCAGTCTGAAATGGCATTCATTCCTATTGTTTCTATTCCCTCTGGGAGAACTAAAGATTGCAATTCAGACCATCCTAAAGCGTCATCACCAATAGCAGTTACTGGTAAACTGAAAAGTTGATTTGGAATCGTAATGTCAAGGTTAAAATCGTCCGTATGCCCTGTAACTGTGTAAGCATTTTTAGCACTATTCAACTTATAAATGACCCCTTGATAATCTGTATAAGTAGATGGCGTAGTTTCTAATGGTAATATCCAGTGTGTGCTCTTGTCCTGTATCTCGGCTAACGACATGTTTACAGATAATAGCATCAAAGAAAGAAAACAAAGAAATAATCGTTTCATATTATTGAGTATTAAAATATTGTAAAATTATAGCTAAAACTCATTCTCCTTGAATTGAATGATCCATTCTCCTTTCTCATTTACATAACCAGCATACATGCTATCACGGCTAAATTCATGCGTGTTGTTGACAGGAGCAAGACCTTCAGAGAAATAGCCAGTCAGTCCACCTATGATAAGATCCCCATTTTGTGATAATAAACCTGTACCATTAGGACCGAGGTTTAAATATATTTGTCCATTGGTAAAAGAGGTACCAATGCTATAATCAGCATATCGTTCAAATTTGTTGTTGTTTATGATATCGTATCCTTTTTTAAAGAAATGCATTCCATTATCTCCATGCTCGTTAGCGTGGATGATGTTTTTCCCAAGGGTTGCAACTATATTGAATTTGCTATCTATAAGATAGGTTTGGTCCTCGCCTGAATGAATAGCCCATTTACCATTGTTATTTGCGCTATCCATCAAATATTCAGTGTATAAGGCATGTCCGTTATAAAAAGGTGTAATATCACTATAGGTTTTACTAACCGTTTCACCTTTCTTGTTGATAAACGAGCAGAGTCCGTCCTTGTTGCATACCATGGCTAAACCGCAATTGTCGAATTGTGAGGGTTGGTTGGTATATTTGGGGGGAATAACCATGTTTCCTTTTGTGTCAATGAATCCCCATTTGTTAACCCCCTCCATATTCACCAATACGGCAGCCATCCCATTTGAGAAATCTTGTACTTGCAAATAGATTGGTTGAGTGATGATATTGCCTTTACCATCTCTAAATCCCCATAGACTTCCTCCCATGAAATCTTTCTTTACGGCATAGGCAGCAATACCTTCGCGCAAAGGTCTTATGTCTGTATTTTGTAAACAATAGTCAGTTGCATTAGCCATCTTTGATAGATTGGGAAAAACCTCATTCCCATTGATGTCAATATATGCGTCTTCGGTAGATTTAATAAGTTTTCCCGTGTATTTTGAAATAATTGCTATACCTCCTTCAAAGTTTGATACAGATGACACTTGGGGAATGCGTTTGATGACATTAAAGTTGGTGTCGTATATCACAGCAGTTCCATAGTATTTGTATTTCTCTTCTTTCTCTACGATAATGAACCGACCAGAATCAAATTTTGGATAGTCGACACCATCGAATGTGTTAATTCCTGTTAGTTCATCACCTCTGGACCATTGTTTGATGATATTGCCCTTTTGATCGATACACATCATGCCATTGGCAGAAGTATGTACAAAGGCACGCCCATCATGGAAGTAACCAAGCTGGATGCCGTTAAGATGATCTACAGTGATAGTTTTCGTTGAAGCTGTAGTCCTGAATTGACAAAAATCCTTTGCAAGAGCTTTGTGGTCATCCATATATTCATACATGTTACTGGTGTGTCCTTTGGGTGTGTTCTTTTTTTCCCAAACAGGTAATTCTTGTTCGGTATATTCTTCTGACTTGACATTTTTACTTGCTTTACGTTGCTTATCAGTATTTTTCTTGTTAGGATTCAATTCATTAAGCTTCTTATTTACCTTCTCCAATTCCTTAGTTCCTTTGTTGATGGCATTACCAACCTTTTTTAGGAATCCTTGGGCAGAAGCCTCTTGTGGCCCTCCCGTTAAGAGGAGGGCTACAAGTGCGAGATGATATAATTTAGTGTGCATCATCATATAGTTGATAGTTTTATTAAGTTTTGATTTTGAGATATTATAGGGCTTTTAGAGAGAAGCGTTTAATGACCGTCTTTCCCTTTTCTGTGTCTGTCACTTTCACCATGACGATGCCATTGTGCAGCGCATGGTTCAAAGGGATTGACAAAGTGTTTATGTCTTTCTGCCATTCTGCTTTAGCTATAGTCATTCCCGTGATGGTATATATTTCGATATGGCTGTTTCCACGGGTGCCGTTACTTCTGTCGGAAACGAAGCAAGTGCCATCTGCGAAGCGAATGTCAATAGGCATTTCCCATGTCACCGATGCTATGCCATCGTTGACGGTGATGGTAAACGGTTCACTGCGCACCATCGACCATTTGCCATTGTCGTCCTTGGCACGGAGAGAGAACTGGTGACTTCCTTCGCTTAGTCCGTCTATCGATACCTCAAAGGCGAAAGGTTCAGAGGTGTTGCTTGGCACAGTCACGGCCGTAGCCATCCCTTCACCTGGGTCTTGCTTGTCGAAGAAGTATTCTAAGGCAATAATCTTTCCGTCAGCCTTGCTGGTAATGTATAATGGGCGAGCCATTACCATCGACCATTTCCCTTGTTTGTCTTGCGCGCGCATATATAATATATGTGCACCTGCATCTATTCCGTCTAACGACATGAGATAATTTTGTTCGCCCTTTGAAGGTGCTTGTAAAGCAGTTCCCATGCCATAGCCAGGGTCGGTATCGAAGAAGTATTCTAAACGAGCCACTTGCTGCCCTTTCACGGAACATACGTAGATGGGACGTGAAATCGTCTGCGACCAATGGTTTTGGTCATCCCATGCACGAAGACAAAGGATGTGAGCACCAGGAGCCAGACCTTCGAACGACATTACGTATGTATTGGTTCCCGTATTTGGACGCGACAATGGTGTGCCGTTACCATAGCCAGGGTCGGTGTCAAAGAAATATTCCAAGCGAGCTAAGTCACCTTCTTCCACTATTGGGGTGTCGGGAATTACAGGTTCATCTGGGTCTTTCTTCTCCACGATTTTAAATGTACGAGTCATCACGTCTGTCCATTGGTCATAACGATCGAGAGCACGAACAGACAATTGATGGTCGCCAAGTGCCATGCCCGTAATGTCAAGCGAGAGGTCGAGCGTCAGGTTTCCCTTGTATTCTACGTCGGGTAATGAAACGGAAGTTGCCTTGCCAATGCCAGGGTCATTACCGTCAAAGAAGTATTCCACGTACACGATGTCTTGATACCGGTCGATGAAAAGTGGGCGGCTCATGGTGGTGGACCAATGTCCTGTAGCGTCTTGGCTACGCACATACAGCACATGTGCACCGTCCTTGACAGGTGAGAGGTCGAACGTTAATGCGTTATCGCCTACCTGCAAGTTGCTGATTATTGCCGCCAAACCATATCCTGGGTCTTCATCCAAGAAATACTCCACTCTCACGGGTTGCTGTGCCCACACCATAGTGGTTACAAACGTGAGACAGAGTGTTAATAATCTCGGTATGTTCATTTTACCATTCCAATTTTAACGGTCACATTCAATTTGCTACCCATCTCGACCGTTGTAGGAACAACAAGGTCTTGAATTACTGGACCTGATGGAACACCAGCCAAAACGTATGGGCTATCACCAGCGAAAGCACCATATTTACTTACAACATCTGCAGGAATTTCCAAAGCATAGTAGTCCTTGTCGATGAAATCGTTTGTGGCTTGAGTGTGTATGATATTTGTTTCATAATTATTTGCATAACTATTGCTACCATCATTGACATCTTTTATAGTTTGTACTATGTTATTTTCAAAAGTGGAATTATTGGTGCCACCTACATATAATTGTGATGTACGGAATGTATTATAAGCAATGTGACTATTTGCAAAACCACCGAAACTTGAAGCACCGGTACTCGTGAAAGAAAAAATATTATTAGTAATTTGAATGAAATTAGTTCTTACAGAACTTCCACCCCTTGAAGTGAGTGCACCACTAATGAAATTTTGACTTATAACACAGTTGTCTGAACCTTTCTCCAATCCAATGCCTGTACTTCCTATTTTACACCTGTTGACTATAACCTTTGGCGCTTCAATATACAAAGCATCCAACTCAATACCTTTAATTACTGTACCCTCTGCTTTAACATGAAAAAGCTGAACTTTTGATGACCCCATTCCTTCGTCCACAATCCCATTCTCCCTAAGCCAATAACCAGCCCCTATTATAACCAGCCTCTTAGTTAATGTTGTGGTATTTGTACCATATCTTATATTGGAAACATCAAGCATAATAGTGTCACCCGAACTTGCTGCATCGTGTGCCGCCTCAATCGAAGAATACGGTGCCGAACTACCACTAACATTACTTACTCTGAGGATTTTCGCATTGGCAGCGGCTGTCATGCAAGCGGCTGCCAGAATTAACATTACTTTTTTCATAACTTGAGAATTTTAGGATTAAAAAATTAATATTTCTGTTGCAAAGTTATTAGTCTAAAGTCCTTTCTCCAAACAATTTCATGTGTATGGTATCAAAGGCCAGGATTAATGTATGAAACACCCACTTTTATAAACTTTCCCTAAAATCCCATATAGTGGCGTAAAGACACGAAAATGAGACTAAGGCTTATTACTCATCTGAGGTTCTGGAATACCTGTACGCTTGTAATAAAACAATAGTCCCATATAATAACTTACCCCTTGCATAATGCCAGAAACACCACGCAAAAAGGTATGCATATACATGAAAGCCGTTGCTTATTATCCAAGCGTACTTGAAATTTTCCAGATTTCAGATTGAGGATAATATCACTAAAGCTTAAACGCTTTGCATTCAACATATTCACCCAACTTCTTGGGTTTATGTCGCAAAAATAAAGAAAAAAATAGAATTACCAAAGAAATCTTTCAGAAAAATAATGGTAATATTCAATAATTGTGTTTTTCCTTCAATTTTATTCTTTAATCCGTGTCGCAGATTAAGTAAACTATGACGCAGTTTTATTAATCTGTGACGTAGTTTTATTAATCTGCGTCACGGATTAAACTTTTCTTTTATTGTTATTACAATTTATTTATTGTCATCATTCAAAATATATCATGACACAGTTATCTTTAGTAGATGGAGTAAGGCGCTTAGATTCATAAATGTATTGAAAAATTTAAGGTCACAGAGTCAAATATAAGTTAACCTATAAGCGTTGTCGTTGGCTTTGTTTTGAAGCAATATCCAGAACTGCCCCCATTGATATTGCCCCGTAATTAAAAACCATTGGCGTTACCCATATTCGTTAACCCACTATTGACCCTGATGACCTACTGGACAGGGATTGGTCGGTGCATTCAGCGTACTTGAAATTTTCCAGATTCGAGATGGAATACATCCATGATGCCACCCTGCCAATGATTGGCATTATCTATATATTAAGCTAATGCTTTGCACATTCCGTCTGAGAGCAGTTTACTTTCAATGTCGCACCAGCTCCCGTTTGCTCATTGCCTACTACATCCTTCAGCAAAGACTTGTCGAGAGGTGAGTACTTGTAGTGTTGGGAAGGGATGAAGTATTCATTGGTTCCCATACGGTCTTGCACATCATCGATGCCTGTACAGTTGGTGAAGGTGATGTTGTAGTTGGTAGTCTTGCTGGGATTCTTGTAAACAGTCTTTCCCTTGCAGAAGAATGTGTTCTCCACGTAGATGTTGCTCTCAATCCCTGTACCGATGCAATAGCTGTAACCCTCGTTGGTATATAGGCAGTTGAGGATGTGAATCTTTCCGAATCTCACACGTGGACATCTCTCCCTGCATCCCTGATCCCACCAACAATTGGCAAAGGTTACTTTCAAGTGTCCTGCATCTTTCGTACTTTTGTCGCTACTGCCAATGAGGTTAGAGAAACGGTGGTCGTTGGAACCACCAGAGCCACCAGCCTTGGGAACTTTCAGGTAACGGAAACGACACCATGTGACAGAGATATTATCAGAGCCGTTGTTGATGTCGAAGTTACCATCTACACCATCTTGGAAGTCGCAATGGTCCACCCAGATATAATGACCGTCTTGGATGAGGAAGTTGTCGTTGCCATCAACGTCAAACGCACCGGGTCCTTTGAATGTCATGTTTCTCAGAATGATGTTCTGGCATTTGTTGGTAAACTTCAAAATTCCAGAGGTTTCCCTGGTTTGTCCCATGTTGGAAAACGTAGCACCAGGCAATCCGATGATGGTCTTGTTGCATACGCCATTGTAGGTAACCAGACGGTCAAACACAATCTCACCCTTGACGTAGATGATGCGTTTCACCTGCGTATCCTTTTTCCCGTTTACACGAAGCATGGCATCATCAAACTCCTTGAAGTTGGTCACAGTCACCGTCTCACCGCCAACACCTCCAGTGACAGAGCCATCTACAGTAGCCCACCCAATGGGTTGACCTAAGTCGTAAGGATTACCAACCTGTTGAGCGTAGGCATTCATCGTGGCAACCAGTGCCAAGGCGATGAATAGAAATATCTTTCTCATTATGTTATAGATTGAATCTCTTCTTGAGTTCGGCAAATTGTTTTTGAACCACGTCGATACCTTCTCCCAAAGCAACCTTTGCCTTGTCTATTCCCTCCTGTAAGTCTTCCTTCGCATCGGCAATCTTTGCCTCCACGTCCATTTCCTTCAGTTCTTTCTTGGCTTTCTCGATTCCCTCGTCGATGGTTTCCTTTGCTTTGCTGATACCCTCTTGGAAATCTTCCTTCATGTCAGCCACTTTCTCGTTGACATCCACTTCGTTCCATTCTTTCTTGGCCTTTTCCAACTGTTCCTTTGCGTCAGAGGTTGTCTTGTCTGCAATCTCCTTGAGGTCGCGTTTGATTTCGTCGGCATTGTGTGTGTCGAGGTAGTTTGTCAAATCATTGTACTTCTCTTGAGCATCTTCTGCAAGTTCGCTCAAACCCTTTTTAATTCCTTTCAATAAATCGTCAAAATCGCTCATATCAAAAATGTTTTAGTTGAAAAATATATTTATGGCGTTCAAAAATACGAATAATTATCGATACACACATCATTAGAAGTTAAAAACAAAGTTAAAAAGATGTACTTTAATATATCTTCTGCCAATAATACAACTATTTTTCAGGTTTATTATGTACATTTGCAATGTATAAACACACACCAATGCGAATGATACTCCCATCGTTCTTATGAAAAATGATTCAAGAAATATGAAAAGAAAATTCTTTGTTCTCAGCATGATTTGTGCCTTGACCCTTACGGCAAACGCACAAATCCAAACCAATGCAGGCGTTCAGTATTTGATGAATGCGCAGAAAGACATGTCAACCGATTTCTATGACTTGTCAAACACCTATTTCCTGGCAGACAGCCTTTCGTCGTTTGATGTTTCAAAAGGTATCGGTACCGTGAATTGGAAACGGTATCGCCTGTCGCCTCGTCAAGCCTTCAATACCAATGGCTATTGGCCCGTGCGTATGCAGATGCTCGACTTCCCCGATGCTGCATACGATAACGATCCCAATTTGAGTCTTCAGATACGTTTCGTGAGTCCGAGGGCGTTGAGAATCACCATGCTCACCAGTCCTGTCGCACCTACCGATAAGGATGAGGATGACGTGATGTTTGCCCCTCAGTTTATCTCCAAATTGGTGAATGGCGGCATTGCCTCTGCCCAACAAGATTGGAAAGTGACGGAAACCTCCCGTGCCATTGTCTATCAGAGTGCTTACGGTAGTCTGGAAATACAGAAATACCCGTGGCGACTGGTGGTGAAAGACGCAAAAGGGAAGATACTCACGCAAACACGACATATCATCGACAATGATTCATCGCAGGTGAAGTTGTTGCCATTCTCCTTTATCAAGAGAGGCTCAGACAACTCGCGCAGCATCAACCCCGTGTTTACCTTGGCACCGAGTGAGAGGATCTATGGTTGTGGTGAGTCGTTTACGCAATTAAATAAGGTGGGACAAAAGGTACACCTGTTTGTCACCGACCCCCAGGGACCAGAGACGGACGGACAATACAAACCAGTACCTTTCTTCTTCTCGAATAGAGGTTATGGTATATTCATGCACACATCCGCGCCCGTTACGTGCGATTTCGGTGCTTCGTATATCGGTGCCGACCGCCTATTCATGGGTGATGAGACGATGGATTATTTCATCTTCTTCGGTGAGCCCAAAGACATCTTGAACGAATACACCGAGGTAACGGGAAAGTCGCCCATGCTTCCTCTGTGGACCTTTGGCACGTGGATGAGTCGTATCACCTATTTCTCACAAGAAGAAGGATTGGATATAGCCCATCAGTTGCGCCAGCACCAAATTCCGTCAGACGTGATTCATTTCGATACGGGCTGGTTTGATGTGGATTGGCAATGCGACTATGAATTTTCAAAGAACCGTTTCAAGAATCCCGTGAAGATGCTCAAGCAGATGGATGATATGGGATTCCATACCTGTCTGTGGCAATTGCCTTATTTCACTCCGAAGAACAGGTATTTCAAGGAGTTGGTAGATGGAGAAATGCACGTGAAGAACGCTACGGGCGGAATGCCTTACGAAGATGCCGTGCTCGACCTCTCCAATCCCAAGACCGTAGAGTGGTATCAGGGAAAGATTGCAGGATTGATTCGTCAAGGTGTGGACGTGATTAAGTGCGACTTCGGTGAGGCTGCCCCATACAACGGATTCTATTATAGCGGTAAGGGAGGATTATACGAGCACAATCTTTACCCCTTGCGCTACAACAAAGCCTTGTGGGAGGTGATAGAACGAGAGAAACCTAACGAGGGAGTGATTTGGGCGCGTTCCGCTTGGGCTGGAAGTCAACGCTATCCCTTGCATTGGGGAGGCGATGCTGCCACCACCAACACGGGATTGTTAGGCGATTTGCGAGGAGGCTTGTCGTTTGGCTTGAGCGGTTTCTCTTTCTGGAGCCATGATATGGGTGGATTCGTAACGGCAAGTCCTGAAGATATCTACCGTCGTTGGTTGCCCTTCGGATTCCTCAGTAGTCATACCCGTGCGCATGGTGCCCCACCAACCGAACCGTGGTTGATTAGCGAATCGTTTACGAAGGCATTCCGCGAGAGTGCCGAGATGAAATACAAGATGATGCCATACGTCTATGCACAAGCCAAGGAATGTTCTGAGAAAGGTTTGCCGATGGTAAGGGCATTGTTCGTTGAATTCCCTGACGACCCAGGCGCATGGTTGGTAGAAGATGAATATATGTTTGGCAGTCAGATATTGGTAGCTCCCTTGATGGAGAGCGGTAGCAGTAGGATGTGCTATCTTCCGAAAGGAAAGTGGATAGACTATCAGAATGGGAAGGTTTACGAGGGCGGTTACCAAGAGATTTCCGCTGGTAAGATTCCTGCCATCATCCTCGTCCGCGATGGTTCGCTGATTCCTCATGTGCCATTGGCGCAACGCACAGATAAGATAGAATGGGACAAGATAGAGTGGAAAGCCTACAGCGCAGATAAGAAAAAATGCAAGGGATGGTTCTACCGTCCAGGGGATGAGAAGATACAGGAGATAGAGAGGTAATAATGATTATTAGGGAGAATAGTATTGCTAGTATTTCTAGTAATTCTAGTGTTTTTAAGGATGGTTTTACTGGCTAAGTCCAAAAAGACTTATCGCCAGTAAAGACCATCTTTCCATTGCATTTAGGACATGTTTGCTTATCCCAAACCTTAATTCTGTCGCTGCCACAGTTGAGACAGAGCCTGCCCACCTCACTTCTGTATGATGGGGCAACATCGGCAATGATGCCCCCTACGACAATATTTTGGATACTGTGACAGTCTGGACAACTAATGGAGGTGATGCTTTGTCGAAACAATCCCTGTCCTTCATAATCCTCTGCCTCGTATCCACACGATTCACATCGATAAGTCTTTTTCCAAGCCATTTGCAGACAAAAAGAGAATGTATGATGTGTTATTAATTGAAATAAACGTAAAGTCCGATCATCACGATGATAAGAGCTACCCACAATCCTATCACAACCTTGGAGTAATCCTCGTGGATGGGAGAGGGAATGTCGTGTATTTCCCCATGTTTGTCGGATAAGGAAATCACAACCATCATCACGACCAAGATGACGAACAAATAAAACGACAGAAGCATGAAGTGTGGCCAGAGTGCACTTTCTGGTCCCCATAGATACAATATACCTACAATCAGGCAGAAGGCAGTACCAGCTGTGAGCGCAATGTTGGCTGCCCGTGTAGTGGTGCGCTTCCAAAATACGCCAAGAAGGAATACGGCAGTCATGGGCGGTGCGATGAAACCCAAAACCGATTGGAACACATTGAAAAGGTTAAGCCCTTTGATACTGTCGATGGCGATGGTCAGGGCGATGGCAGTGATGGCTCCGATGACGGTGACAATTCTTCCCACGTAGTTGATTCTTCTTTGTGAAGCGGTGGGATTGAATTTCTTCACGTAGATGTCGATGGTGAAGACAGTGCTGAGAGCGTTCAGTGCAGACCCAATCGTAGAGACAAGACAAGCGGTAAGCACGGCAAAGACCAGTCCTACCATTCCCATGGGAAACAGGTTTTCTACCATTGTGAGATAAGCCTCGTCAGGGTTCTTCAAATCGGGGAATAAGGCAAAGCAAATAACACCCGGGAGAATGTAAAGAGGCACGTCGAGAATCTTCAGCCATCCCGTGAAATTGGTTCCCAATTGCCCTTCCTTCAGATTGCGTGCTGCCAATACGGGTTGCACCATCGACTGGTCAGTACACCAGAACCATACTCCCATGACGGGATAGCCTAAGATGATGGGTAACCACGGGAAAGCCTCATCGGTATTGGGCTTGAAGAGAATCCAGTAATCAGCAGGAACCTTCTCTACCAATGCCGTAATTCCTCCCACATGACTGATTCCAACGATTGTCAATGTAGCCGATACGACAATCAGCAGAATCATCTGATAGACATTGGTATAAGCAACGGCTTTCAATCCTCCCATCATGGTGAAGAAAGCAGATATGACAAGCAAGATAAGGGCAGACAACCACATGGGGAAGTCGAACACCTGTCTGATAAGGATGCCACCGGCAAAGAGCGTGAGAGCCAACCACGATATGATGATGGTGACGATGGTGTACCAAGCGAGGATGTTGCGCGTGGACTGCCCAAACCGTAATCCCATAAACTCAGGTAATGTCTGGATGTTGGCTCCCAAGTATAGGGGTGCAAACACAAAGGCAAGCAAGGCGATAAAAACAAACGCATACCAGGCATAGTTGCCAGAGACAATACCCGTGGTGAATCCTGCACTCGCACTGGCGATGAGCATGGACGGTCCCACGTTGGTTCCCCACATGGAGAATCCGATATGATGCCATCTTAACGTATGTTCTGCAAGAAACAAGCTACTCTCTTTCTTTCGTTTCAAACTTGCCCAGATGCCGATAGCGAGCAAAATGACAAAGTAGATAATCAAGATAAGCCAATCAAGGCCTTGCATATAATGAGTGTTCATGGTGATAGATTTTTAATGTGTTATAGGTGGTAACCTGTAAAGGTGGAATCAATTTTGATGTCTATGCTTTGTGAGAGATCCATTTCGTCAGTGCAATCCACGTTGTATGGATACATCTTGATACAGGAGTTAAGGCGAACAAAGATAGGCATGAGTTCGAGAGGCGTATGTACGTTGTAATACCATTTGCCACCTGTCATTCGTTCACCGGTAAAGAAGTTTACCCATTCTCCTTCAGGAAGGTAGATGTCTCGTTTGTCCTGACTGTTCATAACGGGACAGACAAGAAAATCGTTGCCAAAGTAATACTCATCGTCGATGTGCCAGCACTGGCGGTCGTATGGATGTTGAATCAGCAGAGCTTGCAATAAAGGTAGTCCACATTGGCAAGCCTTTTCACTTTGCTCAATGATGTAGGGAATAAGTCTGTAGCGTAAGTTCCACCAACGCTTGATGATGGGAGCAATATTCGGATAGTGCCAAGGTTCTCGCTTGCATGTGCCATGATAGCGAATGTGCGAGGTGAAAACGCCAAATTGTGTCCATCTTACATATACCCGTTCATCTAAAGGCGAGTTCATGAAGTTGGGAATGGAATGAAATCCTGGTACATCATGACTCCAAAAAGCGAAACCACTCAGTCCGAAGTGCAAACCGCCTTTCAGTGAACCAGCCATTCCATCCCAAGAACTGGCGCTGTCTCCTCCCCAATGTAAGGGATAACGCTGACATCCTGCCCAAGCAGCCCTTGCCCAAATACAAGTACCCTCCTGTTTCTTACCGTGTGACGTGACGGGAATCTGAGATTCTTGAAGGGCTTCGTAGGCTGCACGTTGGTAGAGTAGGGCATAGATATTGTTCAATCGCTCCGCAGGCATACCGTGATATTGATGGTTGATATGAATGTTTTCACCGAAGTCGGTCTTGATGCAAAGAATGCCCATGTCAATGAGCGGTTTGAGTAGTTTTTCCTTATACCATTCAACGGCTGCGGGATTGGTAAAATCGATGGTTCCCGCATAATCGAGGGCAGAGAAATTAGAAGAATTGTCTTCTCCTTTCATATCTTCTTTTGATGAAGAATGAAGCGGACTGCTTATGTAGTGATGGGCTTTAGCCTCTTCCAACTGTTCCGCTCCGTATGCGATATAAGGCAGTTGCCACAAGGAAATCTTGAAACCTTTTTCTCTCAGACGTTGGATGAAATCCTGTGGATGTGGAAATCTTTCGGGATTGAATTTCCATTCGCAGAGCCAGTCTTTTCTGAACCATCCTGTATCAAGATGAATCACGTCGCAAGGGTAGTGTTCGTCACGGAGTCGTTCACAAATCTCGTTTACTTCATCAGCAGAGAAGTAAGTCATCCTGCTCATCCATATACCGAAAGACCATAGTGGTGGCATAGAGGGAAATCCTGTGAGTTGACGATAACCACGAAGAATCTCCTCTGGATTCTTGCCGCCAATGAGGAAAACATCTATCGTAGCCCTGTCGCACATAAATTGTACAGAGCGTGAGGAATGGTCGGCTAATGAGAGTTTGCAATAGTCGCTTGTGTGATAGAATGCTCCATACATACGACTTGACAAATAAAAAGGAATGTTCTTATAACATCTGCGGTTGTTCACGCCTTGTCCGTCTTGGTTTTTCAGTTGGAAAGTCTGACCGCTCAAATCTATTTTCCTGAATCGTTCACCTGTGCCTGCAAAGCACTCGTCTGCTTCACATTTGAAGCTGATGGTGGCTCGCTCATTTTTTTTCTCGCTTGTTATGTCTGTTGTGATGGCATCACAACAGACGAAACCGAGGGGAAGAGCATCGTAACGAGGCGGAGAGAAATGGTCGTCACTGAGGGCAATGGGCTTGTCTTCGTCGCCGTCTGGGTAAAAGGTGATAAATGGAGCTGGCTGAGTATCGGGAAGCAGGTCGCTCCAGTGGTCCAGCACGGGAGGACGTAGGTCAATGACTCCCCTTTTCTTTCCGTCAGCATCTATGATGTGAGTACCGTCCAAGTGCAGATGCATTCGTTTCACTTGCATTTGCAGCATGTCATCTTCTTCTGACATCTCGTCGTGAACCATTGATGTGTAGATGCGTAAGATGTTCGATTCGTATGCTCGTATGATAAGTTCATAACACTCTTGTGGTACGTCTGAATCAGGAGCCATGTCTTCCTGATGTTTCTGTTCTTGATAAGGTATCGAGATGATAATGTCACCATCTTGTTCCTTGACAGATTGTGGGGCGTACGCTTTCCATAAGGCTTCGTCTTTCTGCATATCAGGGTCGAAGTCCATGAAGTCGAAAAGGTGATAGTTGGTTTGTTTCATTTTACTTGAATACGATATTGGGACCAGGATGATTGTCGCCGATTTCATCACGACGAATCAAGCGTCCTTCAGTTGTGTTATTCTCTATTGTGAAGCCATTGGTGCGGGCATCGAGATAGATGCAGAACCCACGGTCGTTAGTGGCGTATGGTGCAGGGAAGGGTCGCGATATTTCGTTGCCCTTGATGGTGGAGTTGGGTTGGTTCGACAGCGTATAGATACCTCCGGCATCGTACAGTTGACGGGCATAGTGGCTGACTTTATTGCCCACGATGTGGTTGTTCTCCATACCCGTATCAAGAGGTGTCCATCCCCAGCCGATGCAGATGCCGGAATAGTTGACACGGGTCACATAGTTTTTGCTGACGGTGCAGTGGCGCACGTACCCTAATGCGATGGCCACGGCTCCCCAGTCCTCGTTGGCAGCATCGACGATGAAGTTTTCAGTGATGGTCAGCCGTTGACAATGTTCGGCCAAGTCGGTGTAGGGACGGTGTACCTCACGAGGGCTCTCTGCAAAAGAACCGCCCATGATGGCTGTGCCACCAATGTTTCCGAAGGTGCATTTCTGTACCTTACAATCGCTGATATTATCGACAAAGTCCAATGCTGTGGCGGCCAGATTTTGGAACAACACCGAATAGAATTCTATGTGATGGGCATTGCGCACGGTAACTGCACTCACAGGGCGCTCTATCCAGGCTTGGTTTTCGAGACCTTCGTCCCAAGACAACCCAGGGTTCTCTTTTAGCTTATAAGCATCGATGAGGGGAAATCCACCCTGCAGGGTGACGTGACCTTTATGTAGCGGACGGTTCCAGCATGTTTTATCTATAGTTATTCCTTCGAAACGCACATAGTTGGCACCGTCAACGATAACCAGCTGTTCGATTCCGTCACGTTGTTCGGTGGTGCGTAGCAGAAAACTGCTATTGCCCTTCTCGCCTCCGATAACGGGCTGAGGCCAGGGATGTTCAAACTCCAGTCGACTCTCAGGCTCCATAAACGATATGATGGTCTTGTCGCCCTCAACGGTCATTTTCTTAACACGCAGAATGGCGATGGCCCATCGTTGGTGTACTACCATTTCGAGCGGGGTATTCTTCGAGGCGAAATATTGAAGCACAGAGTCTGGTGGAGTAGGGATGGTAATGGTGCGAGCCTCCTTTTTAAAATCTATCATACGCTCCATACCTTGTTGAGGCCAAAGCTGTGTATGCTGTTGTCGGGCATCGCCACAGATAATGCTCGTGTGGTTCTCTCCGATACCACGAATGACGAGCGGCGACTCCTTTGTACCACTATCCTCAGGACGAAGAAACAGCGGTTCGTACATATAGTAACGCCCAGCCTCAAGTGTAATGGTAATGCCTCCCTGACAACGAGGGTCGTTGGTACGTCTCCATTCGCGAGCTTGTCGTAGAGCGTTATGAATGCTTTCTCCTTCATGTACGATGATTTCCCCAGCAAACGAGCAGGTGGAAAAAGTTAATAGAAAGATAGTTAGAAGTTGTCTCATAATGATTCAATCAATTGTTTGATAGGTTCTTGTTCGTTGAGATGTTCCCGATGTACGGCAACCCTGATAGAAGTGTCGTTTAATAATCCCTTAATCATGTAATGATGGTTTTGTATCTTGAAAAAGGGTTTGGTTAGCGACTCTAAGAAAATGAAAGAGCCAAGAGGACGAAGAGCCAAGATGAAGTCACGACTAACCACACGTTCCAATTCATATTGGAAAGCTATCCATCCTGCTTCGGTACAAGGTTCTGGCGATCGTGTGATATTCGTGATTTTCATAGGCTATGGGCAATTTCTCGAATGGCATTGACAAAGGCTTCCAATTCTTCATGCGTTGTGAAATGGGATAAACTCACTCGTACAGTACCGTATTCTGACGTTCCAAATTGTTGATGGATGAGCGGAGCACAATGTAAACCCGTTCGCACGGTGATATCATAGCTGTTCTGAAGAATGTAACCCACATCGGAAGGAAGGAGTCCATTTATGCAAAAACTGACGATAGGTCCTTGATAGTCTCCTCCTTTACTATATAATGTCACTTTATCAATTCCGCGTAATTCATTAATAAGCCAATTTGTTTCTGATTGCAATTTGTGGAAGATGATGCTAACATTGTTTTTCAAAACGTATTCTATACCAGCTTTCAATCCAGCAATGCCCACGACATTTTGCGTACCTACTTCGTATTCCCATTCACCATCTTTATAGAGAATAATACTACTATCGCGACCCGTTCCTCCAAATTGTGTTGGGCGAAGATTGATGTTGCGATGCACGTAATATCCTCCTGTTCCCGTAGGACCAAATAAAGACTTATGGCCCGTAAACACTAAAATATCAACCCCCCATCTATCAACATCAATGGGAATACATCCAGCACTTTGTGAAGCATCCAGCATTACGAGCATTCCTTGTTGATGGGCGCGATGAGTGATTTCCGCCACGTCAACGATGTGACCTGTAACATTAGAACAATGATTGATGATGAGTAACGAGGCTTTAGGAAGTGTGTCAGATGGAGTAATGGGAGGAATGATTGTCCCTTGATGAAGTCTGTTCATCAAGGGTCGAAGCACGCTATTGTGGTTGTCGGAAGTGGCAACAATTGTCTTGTTCTCTCCTGCTAATATGCGATTGATGGCATCGGTAGCACTGCTACAGAAAAATATACGTTCATAATCGCCTATATTGAACAACTTGCCAAGGAGTTTTCTCGTGTCCATCAGTAAATCGCTCTCTTGTGCATTGCTACGAAAAGGACTTACTGGAGGATTCTCCAAAGCCACCGTCATTGCCTTGATTACTGACGGCGGCTTTGGATAACTCGTTGCGGCATTGTTCAGATATATCATTGATGCTCCATCACTTTGAATCCCATCACTTCACCAATCAGATGAATCATTTTGGTGTAATCGCCAAAGATGAGAACCTGATGGTGTCCGAAACCTGCCAATTGGTGCATGAAGCCACGGGCATCATTCATCTTAATATAATAATATGGTGAACAGTAAACCGCCTCAAATTCGGATTTAAGCACTTCGCCTCGTTTGATGCTGATGGTATCTGCCAGAGGATTGAATCTTCCCAATGTGATATATTGGTCTTCGTTCTCTGTGAAGTCAACCTGTAGTTTTCCACCAAATCCTTGTCCTGTGAATGCCCATAGCTTATACTTCAATGGTTTGGTACCATAGCCGTTCATGCAGAGTGCGGGTACGGCGTGGTGAATACGCAATAGTTCGTCGGTTTCCATATTGGGATTGCCCATGAAGGCTGGACGCATGGCAGCAGCTTGCATGATGGTCATTGCCAAGAGTGCGTTCAGGTCTTCCTCACAACCACTTGGATAACCCTCGTCTTTCAACAACGAGTGACAAACGCATGGCGTGAACTTCCTGTTTTGTGGAATCTCCGATGTGCAAAGTTCATGACAGGCAGTAGAGAATGCGTTGCAATCATATACATCCATCATCTTCTTGGCTGCCAGATAATACTTGATGTCGTTGATAAACCAATCTTTGTTGACTTTCGTTTCCAACGATCCTCCGATGATACGTTCTGCGATGGGACGTGCCTCTTCATCCGTCACCTCATCCATGTATTTGAAAATGTCGCGGAAGGGCAACTTGACGATTTCCATTCCATAGCGTTGGCGAATCAGTTCTGGGTCACGAATCACGCTTTGCAACCCGAATGTTGGCATAGAGCCATGTGTCAGTACAAGGGCACGGGTGTTGGCAACCACCTTTCTCACCCATAGTGCATGAGCAATCTCGTTGAGGTCTTGTATGTCCATGCAGACGTAAGCCTCTACGCCAATGGAACGGCAATAGGCAGCAAAGTCAATGCCCTCATTGCCATTTTGCATGATAACCACGGTCTTGTGGTAACGTTCCAACTTAGGAATGCGCCAGTTCATGCAAAGGAAGAAATCCACACGGTCTAGGTCTTCCTCTATTTGTGCATATATTTCACGGCTCACCACAAACTTCTCGTCGTAGCGGGCATCGATAGCTGGAAGCATCTCTATTTCAGGAGTGGCTTTCTTCAGTTCTTCCTTGGCTGCTTCAAATGCGGCAGTGGCTGCTGCATCTTCTGCCTCTGGTGTCATTTCGTGAGCATATCCAGCCCTACACGGACCTTCCCAAAAATGAGAATGTGTAAGGCAACCTACGATAGGGCGTACCACCAGTTTTTGGTTCATTGCTTTTTCTTTCATGTTATTTCTTGATAAATTTCTTTCCGTTTTGAATGTTGATTCCCTTTTGTGGCTGGGAAATGTGTTGACCAGCTATGTTGTAAATAGGAGATGACTTTGAATGATCGTTGTCTTTTACTTCGACAATCCCTGAGAGATTACCGCCAATGGTTGCAAAATTGAATTGACGAGTAAGTGTGATGTCTGTATTTGGGTCCTTCACGGTTACTAAGATAAATTCTCTTCTTGAAGTATCTGTTCCGAAAAGGTCTTGTACTTTGAGAGTAGTACCTTCGAAATTCCACACAAAACCATTAGTAGGACGAACAGAATCATCAACTACTTCAAAGTTTTTATATCCTGCAAAATAAGGTTTTAAGTCGATGGCTTTCTCTTCGGCACCATTCAAGATGAAATTGGGTTCAGCTATCCAGTTGAGATATTGTTCCAAATCGGTATAATAATTGTAATCGTCGTGGCATTCGTTGTTGTTGGGAAGGTTAATGTCAGTTCCCGTTACTTTCTCATACCAATTGGGAATACCGTCTTGGTCGGTGTCCCAGTCAGCCTCACGTTGTGCTTCGATGATGTTCAAACCAGCAAAACCTTCTGAGTCATCCTCATGGTCGATGATGCCTTTTCTTTTTCCTTTCGAACCAACGGTAGATGTAGTACCAAGCAATGTTTCTTGGATGATACGTGTGTCATGGTTGTCCAATTCGGGTTGGTTGCAACCTACGTTGCACAGTACGTTCTTGAATGCAGCCTCAGCCGTTTCGATGGTTGCATAACTGGGGAAGAATGGTTCTTTGCTCCAGGGCTCCCAATCCAGTACCTGGTCGTTAGACAAGTCGTAGCGATAGGTGGTTCCTTCCTTGTCTTGCGTCAATCTGCCACTGGTCTCCTCACGGATATTTCCGCTCACGTAAGCACGTTGCGTGCCTTGCCCTGTGCCTTCAAATTGATGACGCAAGATATAATTTTGAGAAGTGGCTGGTCCTTTCTTGTAATAGTTGTTGACGAAGTTCAGTTCATGAGTGCCACCGTCGCAAGCACGTCCACCCCAGTTATAGACCACATTGTTGAAAATGTCGTGGTGACCGTCATAATAACCCTTTCCATCCAATCCACCAGAGATACTCCAGTTGCGCCCCTCGTTATGAGCCAAAAGATTGTGGTGGAACGAACTACCTACGGCACCGTATTCGCCGCCGCCGATGGTTGCCGCATAACCATGTCCGCTGCCTTCGCTGTAATTGGGGTGACCAGCAATATTCAATGCCTCAGAGATAAGGGTGTTTTGCAGGGTGATATGCTTGGCGTTTCGTGATGAGAATGCCTCATCGATGGTCCAGGAGATAGAACAGTGGTCCATGATGGAATGGTCGTTGCCAGCCATTCCTAATCCGTCTAATCCCTTGTCGTCACTGTCTTCGCTGCTGATATGTCCGCGACGAGCACGGATGAATCGGGTGATACCGTCACTTTGCATTCCGAATGGAGCACCACGGAACATGATACCACGTCCTGGGGCTGTCTGGCCGGCAATGGTGACATATTTGTCTGAGCAGGTGAGGCGAGCCTTCAGGTGAATGGTTCCCGCTACGTCGAAGACAATGGTTCTTGGACCGTGGATATTGCTGATGCCATAGCGGAATGTGCCTGGTTGGGGATTGGTAGCATCATCATCCAATGACGTAACATGATACACGATTCCTCCACGTCCACCTATGGCGAAACGACCATAACCTTCAGCACTTGGAAACGCCAACCTTCGGGGTTGGAAACACCATGTTTTGCCTTTGTAAACATTACCTTTTTCATCTACCTCGTCCACACGCCACCAATATTTCTGCAAAGGTGACAATCCCGTGGCTTCGTATTGGGCATTTTTACCCGTATATTGGTAGGCGGTAGCATTGGCTACTTCCGTGGAATCAGTGCCAAACACCAACCGATGCGACACAGCTACGTTTGCGGGAGTCCATCGTAGGGTTACGCTCTTAGTTCCTATCTCATTCTTTCCGTCAGCATGGAAATCGTAATTGTCTGGAGTAGGATCCATCGCAGAATAGGGATTCACGTCAAACTCCAATCCATTCAAGGTCATACAGGTAGAACCGTATGTCTTTCCGCTAACGGGAGTCGTGGAGTATTTGATGACTACGGGTTGGCCTTCCACTGCTGTAAACTCCACGAATGACGAACCCGTTTCAGATGGCTTTTGTACGTTGCACGAATATTTCACGCCAGAAGCCAATACTTGTCCGTTTACTTCCACCTGAATATCTGGCAATGTGGTGTTGCCATCCTTGTAGTTGTGGTAAGCAAGCAGAGAGTGTTGTCCGGCTTCCAGTCCTTCTATGGTCAACATAATGGCTGTGCTGCCCTCTGTGATGTTGGGCGTGTTGTTATCATCGTCCAGCACAAATGCCTGTACGCCGTCGCCCAACAACCGTAGTCCAGTAGCTCCGTTCTTTCCCAAAGTGACAGTGTTCTTGTTCCATTGGGCACGTAATACGTTTGCTCCGTCGCAAGCCGTTAATGTTAACGTCACACCGTTGTCAAGTGTTTTCGATTCACTCTGCACCGTGTTTACCGGCCATGAGATATAATTGGGCTCATTTACTTCCTCCATCGACCGATTGGTCATGTTGAAGTCGATGCTTTGTGCCATTGCACTGAGCCCTATCATGGTCAATACATTTGTCATCAATAATTTTTTCATCTTGTTATTTGATTTGAGTTTGTAGATTTGCCTACAAAGATACGTAATTATATTGAAAAGTTGAACAATTATTATTTGTTTTTTATTGACGGTATTTGTATTCGTTTGTTTCCTTGTATGGTGACCATCGGTTTCTCATAGAGTAACCAGTGGTTTCTTATATGGTGACCGATGGTTTCTTGCATAGTTACCTTTGTTTCCAAACACAATGACCGAATGTGAAAAGGAATGCTTCTCCTCGCCACATTATTCGAGAGTACAACCGTTGGGAATGGTGATGTGGCGTTTTCCCGTCTTTTCATCATAATCGACAATGATTTTTCCGTAGAGTGTCTCGATGGAAGCACGTACTTGATGGATGTCTCCAACGGAATGGGGAGTGATGACGAGATGACGCATACCATGAGTACCATGTTTCTGTTTGATGCCCACGAGAGAGCGGAAAAGCCACTCGTCTATCTGTCCCATCATGAAATGATTCCATGAAGAACCTTGTCGGGGGTCCCATTGCTCAGTGAGCGTAGTGGCTCCCTGCATCATCTGAAAACCATAACCTGGTGTCTCGTAATGGTTGAGCATCTTGAAAAGCAATTCGTCTTGACCATTGTCTGCCAACACACGGAAGAGATAGCGATTGCCAACGTCGCCCGTGGTGAGACGGTCGCCATGAGCATGAATGTCATGGATGAGGCTCTGCAAGACAGCCTCCTTGTTTTCACCGCAGATACCTAAGAAAAGGGGTAGGGCATTGCTTGTCTGACTGCCAGTGCCGTAATAACACGAGTCGGGTTTGTAGAAATGACGGTTGAAGGCACTGACCACTTGCTTGTATAATGCTTGGTATTTTTGTTCGTCAGCATGATGTCCCACCATCATTGCTGCCTCGCAGATGAGTTGTAAATCATAGATGTAATGAGCGGTAGCCACTAAAGGAACAGGTGTGTTCTTGGAGAATCCTGCTCGCCAAGGACCATAGTCGTACCAGTCGCCCAATCCATGACTGACGATTCCGTCAACTGAACGAGAGGTGAGGTAATCCACGTATCTGCGCATGGCATGATAATTGTCAGTAATGAGTGTACTGTCGCCATACATGTCATAATACATGAATGGGAGAATGATAAGCGTAGAACCCCATTCGGGAGAATCGTCGAAGAGATTGCCGAAGGATACATATTGTGGAGCCGTGGTAGGCACCATACCATCATCTTTCTGCGTGTCAACGATGTCTCTGATGACTTTCGGAATCAGTGTGGTCATGTCGTAGTTATACAACAATGAGGGACCACAAAGATGGTCTTGTTCCAGCCATCCCAATTTCTCCCGATGGGGACAGTCGGAAAGTACTGCTTGCATATTGCTGCGTTCAGCCCGTTCAATGAGACGATGGGTCTTGGTGAACAGGTCGTTGTTACACCAGAATGTAGAGGTCTCAGGGGCGGAATTGTAGATAAAGCAACTCTGTAGGTTGTGAATGATGGGTAATTGCAAGGGATTGGGTTGTCCTTCCAAGACTGCACCCTCTACTTGTATGTATTGGAAACCATAATAGGAGAATCGGGGTTGCCATGTTTCTAAGGAATCCGTTTTGTCATTCGAGTCTTTACCTTTGAGCGTGTATTCATAATAATGTTGGCGACCAGTTTGAGATTGGTCACAAGCTCCTTGTGGGGTGAGTCTTTCAGATACAATGAGTGTGATCTTTTGTCCTCTTTTTCCTGAAACGGTGATGGTGGGAAAGCCAGCAAGGTTTTGTCCCATGTTGCAAACAAAGGCTGAGGAAGCTACGGTGCGACGAGTCTTTTGCGAGGCAGCATCAATGGAGTCTTTGGGAATGGCTTTCCATGATTGGATATTGAAGTGTTCCATGACCTTAACGGGTAAGGCGGTTTGTGGACGTAACTTTCCTGTTGGTCCTTCCACGATGATTGCCGGTCGCCATTTGCTGTCTTTAAAGTCAGGACGGTCATGTCCTGGTTGTTCTAATCGTGCATCGTATGACTCACCTCCATAGATGCTGTTGAAGGTGATAGGACTAAAATCCCACTTCCAGCTATCGTCACTGATTATTTGTTCGGTGGTATGGTCACTATAGGTGATGTCTAAGCGGAAGAATAGTTGTGGAGGACCAAAACTGGTTTGCAGCTTGCTGTATCTGCCACCTCGCTGTACATTGAAGAAACCGTTGCCAAGCAAAACGGATATGGCATTGCTGCCCGTGCGTAATTGTTGGGTTACGTCGAATAGATTATAGTAAACCGTTTGACTGTATTCACTCCATAATGGCGCAAACTCACTATCGCCAATTTTCTTACCGTTCATACGCAATTCATAATGCCCAAGTCCACATACATACACCACGGCATCAACAATTTCTTTCTTTACCTTGAACTCTTTTCTGAGGATGATGCTTTTAGTAGAGAGTGTATCTACGTCTTTCCATTTGTTCTTGAAAGAATCTTGCTTAAAAACGGCGTTGCTCCATCTGCCATCGGGAATCTTTGCGTCTTTCTTGGTGATGGCACCTATCCACTTGGGAGATCGAAAATTGAAGTTTGAAGATTGAAGATTGAAAATTGGAGCTTGAAGATAGTTAGGTGTGACACGAATGATTTGTTCCTTGCTCCAAGGGGAATAATGGTCTTTTCCTTTTTTATGATGATCTGAATACGTGGTAATTCTAACTTTCCATGTGTAACCGTATTGGTTGGGAGTTAATGTAGGGATTTCAATCAACTGGCTCTCATCAGAAATGACATTTCCACTATCGTATATCAAACGACGAGTAACTCGTTCGTGAACTACGATTTGATATGATTTCTGCATAAAGGATGCATCTTGGTCATCAAGATATTGCCATCCCACACGTATCTTTCCTTCTGCTATCGCCATTTCTCCACTTTGATAATTGCAAAGTGTTTTTGTAATGACCAGTTTGGCACAAGCGGAAGTCAAACAGAATACAAAGAGAAAAACACAAGTACATATTCTTGAAATCGCATTCATATCTTCAATTTTTAATCTTCAATCACAAGTCCGTTCACGATACTTGCTTCGATAACCTGCCCGTTGCTACCGTGAAGTTTGAAACTCACATTCCATTCCTTTGGCCATGCAGGGAAAAGAATGGGAGTGCCATTGGGGTTTTCTTGCAAGAGCATTTCTTGTAAGCCAATCATGGCTGAGCCACCGCGATTGTGGTCGGGAGCCCAATCAAATCCTGATTCCCAGAAGGCTGGAAAACGATAAGGACCATCGGCGAATTTCTCTATGGTGAGTTGTTTGGCTTCATCAGTGAGTCCTAAGCAAGCTGCCCAAATATTGTCTTGCTTCCATCCCTTGCTGCTGCGCATGGCAATGACGTGAGGGTCTTTGTGGTAGGTGTTTCTGCCAATTTGCAGTTGTGGTCTTCCCATTCCGTAGATGCGCCACGGAAAGACAGGATAGAGCTGAGGTGTTTCCACGTTTTGTATGCGAGCCCATGCAATGGCTGGTGCAATGCAAGTGTCTCCGTCGATGGTTCGCAATGGTATTTCTGGGATTCTATTAGCCAATGAAGAATGATATTGGATGAAGGAGGAATCGACAGAAAGGGTTCTCTTTTCTTGTATTTTCATGAATGCTTGATTGACCGTTTGTAAGGCGGCTATCGTACTGGATGGGTTGTATGCCATCTTGTATGTCTCGCAACCAGAACCTGGAAAGATAACCAACTTGCCACTATCGGTCAAAGCTTTAGCTCCTATCTTCTTGGCTTGGTACTGATAGTGTTCGTCAAAGAACTTTAGACATTGCTCGATGAGAGGAACGTATTTGGGATAATCGAAAAGATGACCTTGTTGCTGAGCTGCCTGAAGTATCATCATGCAAAATTCAAGGGCGGTATCCCATTCATATTCCAACCATGCGTTACGCTCAACGCCATAGTCGCTTCCTTCAGGGTGCTTCCCGTATTCAGCTGGATTGGGTAAACCGAAGTTTTCTATTTGTTCGGTGAATGATGCGCCATCGTGTCCCCAATAATATTTGGTACGAGCAGTAGCTGTAGGCAGAAGTCTCTGGTAAGTATCGAATTGGGCTTTCATCATGTCGATGTCACCACTTTTCAACATGGGCCAATATACCAATCGTTGGTTTTGTGCCGTCATTGTTCCTCCGCCCCATTTGCGATAGTCTGGGGTGAATGTTGAAGCGGAATCTACATAAACGGGGTCGAAGGTAAATAATCCTCCATTAAACTTTGTTGGCCATTGTCCGTATGCGTTGCACGCGAGCATATAACGGAAGAGTTCGTAATTACGGATGATACGTGTGAGTTCGGAATTTTGACTGTCGGTCTGAATCCAACTTCTTTGCCAGTAATCATGCCACCACTGACTACTTCTTTTCCTTGATTCGCGAGCATTTGTCAGAGGTGAATTGTTGTTTTTTCCCTTTTGCTCATCTACATGGAGAGAAATGGTGAAAGTGGCTTTCTTGAAACGTTGGTTTTGAAAATTCCACGACTGATAATCGGTGGATGCGTATGTGCCGTATGTGGTTCCAATAAACTGGAAACCTGGGACGGTCATGATACCACGCATTTCTCTTCCATCAAGAGGATTATATAATTGTGCCTTGATGTCATCTAAATGTTCCCTGTTGACGGTAAAGTCAAAAATAGTTTGTTCCCTGTTTTGATGTGAGAATGATAATCGGTTGCCATCTACTTGAATACTATCGGCAAAAGTGGTGCAATCTTTGGGTAAAAGCCATTTGTACGAACATTGTTGGCATTCTGCTTTACTCACAATCCTGTCCTTGTACCTCCAACTTTCATAACTGACGGTAGCCCGTCCAGTATGTTGAGATGCCATCTCAACATATATCATCGGAGAAAATACGTCTGCCCATATCCTCACTTTCGTATCGCTGATGGTTATGTAAATAGCTCCCTCATCGAGACGTAAAACTTGGCGAAAGGGAATGATTGATTGATTGAGTTGGTCGAGATGAATCCTCCATCTGCCTGCTTTTAGTAGGGTGTTGTTTTCGTCAAACCATCCGCTTTGAGCTGCATAGAATAAGATGTCACCATTTTCCACCCATACATTCATTCCTATATCATGACCGCCACATGGCATCGACTCGCTGGAGTTCTTACTTTGTGTAGTCCAAACATAGTCCTTCGGAATATATTCCGTTGCTTGTAAGGTGGTCGCAACAAACAATAAGATGGATAATAATGAACTCTTAACCATAAGCACTAAACACTAAACTCTAAACACTCAACACTAAACACTCAACATTCCTACCAATTATCTGTTCTGAAAGAACTCACGGGAAGACCGTCGTGCATCAGGTCGCCAATAGTCCAGTTCTTAAAAGCATATCGCACGGCAACAGGATGGCTTACCTTCTCGCTCTTGACATAAAGGCGATTGCGGGAAATCCATGCTTCGGCTGGATAAAACACTTGGTCGTTTCCTGCTATTTCGAAGTTGTCGCTATGAGGACCATTTTCAAAATACACCCATTCCTTAGAACGGTCGAAGGAAATTACAGCCGTGTCTCCATGAAATTCTACTTGACTATAGGTTGCAAAATCGGGCAGCCCTTTCATTTGATAAGTATTGGCGAGAGCCAAAATAGCCAGTCGCTCACCAGCCTCTCTCTTCTTGCGGGGATGAATGCCGTACTCCAAGCCAGCATCCATCAATACTGCCATCCTACAATTGTCAACCATGTTTTCAACTTTTGATTGTTGTTCTCGCAATAAGGCACTGTTGTATTGTCCCCAATCAATAAGGCTATAATCGTATGGAGCAATCTGACAATAATAGAAAGGGAAATCACCAATCTTCCATTCCTCTCGCCATCCTTGAATCATGCGGGCAAAGAGGGGAGCATAAAAATCGTAACGTGGTACATTGTCTTCTCCCTGATACCAAATGGCACCGCGGATTCCATATCCGATAAGAGGAAACAACTGCCCGTTGTAAAGTGCGGTAGGACAACGTTGGCGCAACTTGTTAACGTCATCTTCCGTGATGGTTTGCTGTACTTTGGGAAATGCCTTTAACCAGTCAGCTTTCATCCATGCCTCACAAGCCGAACCTCCATAACTGGTGCAGATAAGTCCGATTGGAACTCCCAATGCTTTTCTCAATGCCTTGCCGAAAAAGTACGCTGTGGCAGAGAAATCACTAACACTGGCACTGTTGGCAGATTTCCATGAACCTGTCAGATCATGTTGCAGACTAATGGAAGGCTTTCTACCAGCATAGAAAAGCCGCATCAATGAGTCTCCACATTGTAGCAGTTCCTTGGTTGCTTCTGCTACGGGTTGCCCCTTGAATCCTTTCATTTGCATTTCCATATTCGATTGACCGCTGCAAATCCACACTTCTCCAATCAGTATGTTACTTAATTGTCGTTGTTTGCCATCATTGAAAGTGATGTCGTATGGTCCACCGGCGACGGGAGTTTGCACGATGACTTCAAAACGTCCATCAGCATCACTCTTCGTTTGATACGATTTCTTGTCCCATGAAGTAGTGACGGTGACTCTTTTGTTGGGTGTTCCGTTGTAGAGTTTGTCTATCCATCCCCAAAGACGAACTTCGGTTTGCTGTTGTAATACCATGCCATCAGCAAAAAACGCTGGCAACTTGACTTCTGCAAAGGATGTGATGAGAGACAAGTGATATACAATGGATAATAATAGAATGCGTTTCATATACTTCTGTTTATTGTTTATCATTCATATTCAATCTTCAATGATCATTTTTCGATTTTCAAGGCAATAGGACCCTGTAATCCAGCGGGTAATAAATGATCGCCTTTTGTTCGATATTTCGCATTTGTCCAAATGCCATCGTAAGGAGCTTTTCCTTGGTCTGCGCCACGAAGGGCATTATGCCATGTGTTGACCACCTCAATCTCCAGTTTGTTCTTTCCTTTCTTCAGTGCTTTCGTGATGCTTACCTCAAATGGAGCAATCCAAGTAATACCACAATCAATACCATTTACCCAGACATGAGCAATGTCTTTTACATCGTTGAGATAAAGATACACTTGCTTTCCTTTCCCTTTGTATTTGAAAGTGTTGGAATAGCGAGCATGACCACTATAATATCGAATGCTGTCATTGGAATGTGTGTTCCATAAGAATAAGTTGTCTGTGGTCATCTGGATATTGTTTTCCTTGAAATGTATTTTCCATTTAGGAAAAGAAAGGGGAATAAGTGAATAATTGGCGCGAGAAGACTCTTCCATTATTTTGTTGCTATCCTTTTCCTTATTCTTTGTCAATATCACAAAGCATGAGCCGTAGCCTGGCAATTCCAATTCTACCGTCGGTCTTGGTGTGTTAACATTCAAGAGGATAGAATGTTCTTTGCCTGTTATAGAATTGATGAACGCAGCATGTTTTTGGTTGTCATTACGGAATGAAACTTTGAAATTCCGATAATCTTGGCTTTGGTTGGCAATGAAATAAATGTCATCTCCATCATCAGTCTTTCGATGTGTATAGGCGATTCCTTCTGGAAGGATGATGTCTGGTTCCAAACCATATTGTGTGAAGTTGGAATCAGTAAATGGTTGTTCGATGACAATAACACCTTGCTTTCGTAATGTCTCAATGCGATTTCGTACCTTATGAGAAACACGCACGTTTTGCGGAATCACCAACACCTTGTATCGGAAAGGCTGATAGAGTAGGGCATCTTTGTTCATGGAATCATATTGATAACCATGAAGAGGATTTATCCAATGCTTCAAGTCGAGAATACCTGCAGAATGATTGACACCGACAGGACTTTCTTCCATCGGATTACCAACGTTGGCAAGTCTTTTTTGCTCAGACTTAACACGTTCTTCACCGAAAAGACCAGGGAGAATAGATACTATACGATCAGGAGTGAGTGCGCGACTTGGCATTTCTTCACCTGTGTAAACGGCAATGTCAATGACAGGACTACCTTGTTGCAATAGTTCTTGGCAACGTGTGATATAATCCACGAATCCCTGAGCCTCTTGAAACCATGTCTGATCTCGTTGGAAGAATAGACCTATTCCATCGAGTGTCATACCAGGTTTTTTATCCATCCACGGATTGTGGGTAAACACATGGAAAAACAGCCTGTTCATGCCAAGTGCAAAGTTACGGTCAATTAATGGTTTTATCATGGCTGGTGTTTCGTCCCAAACGCCACGCACTTCCGTAAATCCTTCTGCTTGGACGATGTTCTTTCCGTAGATGTGAGCACCGCTGATAGCATCCAACATATCATTTGGCTTGTCGTGTGTAGGAGAGTTCAACCAATATTCGCCCATAGGAATGTCAACGTACTTATAGTGTTCGATGCCATCAGAAATCATGGTTGGTGCAACGCTCTCGGAACTGAGTTGTACTCCGTATTCTTCCGCTCTTTTCTTTACTGTAGCGAAAAATACATCATTGATGAGATCGTTAATGGTTAGTCTGATGTCACGTAACACTTGCTCATCATTCTCCATGGGAATACCTGCATATACGGGCATATATGGTAGTAGGTCGTAACCACGTCGTTTCTTAAATTCCTCAACGAAATTGTTTGACCAATTCTGACAACCACATTCCCAAGAGTCAACGTGCATGTATTTCACTACATCTGCATGTGGGCGCTTCATAAACTCCCCAAACCAATGGTCTATTTGTTTGTTGATGGTATTGGCAGAGAATTTGTCACACTCTAATCCTCTTCCTCCTCCTGCCGTGGCATTGGTGTGTCCCGTTGAGGTGTGTCCAAACCGAATAATGCGCCAATTACCTGATGGAAGTTTTAATGAAGAATCTTTTTGAAATGAAGAATGAAGAATGAAGAATGAAGAATTGTCAGGTGCAAACCTTTCTCCATCAAACGATTCTTCATTCTTCATTCTACATTCTTCATTTACCTTCCTCCAAACACTACCGTTCTTCGCCTCAAATTGGTCTATACGAGGATCAGAGGATAGCTTGATGTCTTTGAGCTTTAATACAGCACTCCATTTAGCAGCATCTAAGTCTTCACTGCCAGGTTCTGTTCCTTCTGGAGTCCAATAGAAACGGATATGCTTGGCTGTGGTTTCGGGCAAGGAATAGGTATAGTTTTCATCAGTATTTTGCCATCCTTGACGAGGAGGCGTGAGTTGTCTGACATTGTAAAACGTCTCTCCATCATCACTTGCCTGCACTAAAAGGCGTTGCGATTGAATGTTGTTTCCACTCGGGATAATCTCAACACTACGCACGGTTTGCTTTTCGTCGTAATCAAATTGGATATATCCCGCATCCTTGGAACGGAATACCCCGTTTTCATTGCGTATAATAATACCTGATTCATGCTGTGCTGGCAATGGGGAATAGGCTTTTACCGCATACGTGGCAATATCCTCGTAATACCCTTCATAGCCTTTAGCAGGTTGGGGAATGATGACCGTTTGGTTCTTGTTGGTGATATTGATAATAGTATCACTCCAAACCACCTTCTGCATCGACTCTTCGGGCGAAATCCATGGTCCTCCAGCCAATGCAAATCCATCGCAGACATGAATGCCTAATCCCAATTGCAGAGAGTCTGCTTGTTGCATGGCATAATCTATCATCTCCCAAAACTTGGGTGTCAGTTGTTGTGCTTCTCCTTGATATTCGGGCTTCTCCGCAACGCCTCTGATAGGCATGAGGTAACATCCTCCAAGTCCTACGTCCTTCATGGCTTGCAGGTCTGCCTTGATGCCTTCCTTCGATACGGCACCATACATCCAATACCAGAATGTCCAGGGTTTAATGTTGAGTGTCGAGTGTTGAGTGTTGAGTGTAGAATAGTTGTTGTTGAGTGTTGAGTGTTGGGTGTTTAATGATTGGGCGTGAAGACTATTAACGCTAAACATTAAACAAATGCTCACTAAACACTGAACACTAAACACTAAACATTTACTCATTAAACGCTGAACACTAATCATAACAACTATTCACTAAACACTAAACGCTAAACACTAAACAATCTACAAGCAATTCTCATTCAAACCATAGTCTTGCTTGATAAATATTACTTCCTTTTTCCCAGTGTGGTTGGGCAGATGGTCCATTGAGGTCTGTAGTATTTACTTTGTTTCTCACGGCAGGAATCACCTTGAGAAGTGAAATGCCTGTTTGTGGTAAATCGTAAAGGATATGGTCTCTTCCGTCACGAGGAGTGTAAACACCTACGAATGGACGAGTGTATCGTAATTCATTCCCGAAAAGTTCTGCCTTTTCAAGGTACATCCAGTCATTATTGGTTTCATAGCCATTGGTTTCAGGATTTTCCCAAATGTCTTTTGGCTCAATGCCGATATGTCCTTCCGTGGTCTCTATCTGCATCCAATGAACGTCGGCGAAATAACCCTTAAACTCAGGATATAACCACGACTCTCCAGGTATTGGGTCATTATAGGATGTTTGCCAATAACCGTATTGCGGTCCTTCCATACGGTTTTGCCAAACACGATAAGGACCACGCCCCACCCAATGTTTGCCCTTCACTAACTGTTCGGGATAGTCGAATGCAATTCCCACTAAGTCAACTACACCGTTGAAATTGGTAGAAACGGCGATGTCTGCACTGCCATCATCATGGAAGGTCCATCTCACATTAGTCAGCGAACCGTGGAGATAGCGAGCAGTAAGTATGCCAGAGTCAAATGAGAAACCCACGAACTTGCCCTGGTCGGAGTATTCTGTATATTGAGTTTTCTTTTGGAAAGCCTCTTTGTCGTCATGATTGTAGAAACCATCGTGAGAACGGTCAGAGCGACGAACGGCTACAAAACGAGGACCATTCGTTAAGGAATAACTATGCCCTGTAGTCTTAACTTGTAATAGTCTTCCATCTTTCTTGGAAAAACGGTAACTGGTTTTTCCTGCCGTAATGGTCAGTTCTTCTGCTGTCTCAGATGTTATTTCTCCTGTTCCCTTTCGATTGTCTTCAGAAGAAGTAGCTTTTTCTTTGATAATAGGAAACGACCAGTTGAAAATCTCCTCACCGTATGGATTGGCTGCTGTGATGCTTAATACATCACCTTTCATGATATGATTGTCATTGGAATCAAAGTCATATAGCCATGAAGTGCCGCCAGGACCAACTTTCGGAGATGGAATTGTAAACTCCTTGATTGTGCTTACCTCAGTCTTACCATATTGAGGCATGGAGAGAATTTTCCCCGTAAACTTACAATCGCTCAGCGAAGTGAAGTTGTAGGCATTGCGTACTTCGATGATACTTTTTCCCTTGCTGGCATTTGGTGGCAAACCGTAGCGTAATTGTACAGGACTCCATATCTCTTTGATTGTGTAGTAGCTTCCTTCCTTTTCCCCATGGGGTCCGACGATTCCGTCTGCACCGAAATTCCCTACGCAATCAAGAATGCCGTTCTGGTCGGTACGTAAGACGGCTTGGTCCATCAAGTCCCAAAGGAACCCACCAGCGCACCTTTCATTCTGCATCATCAATTCCCAATAGTCTTTCAGACCGGCACCATGTCCTCCATCATACAAACCATGAAGAAATTCGGTAGGCAAGAAGATTTCCTTTTGTCGCATATAATCGGCAGTCTCTCCCCAAGAGCGATAGTGTTTTGTCTCAAATCCATTGCGGTTTGCCCACGGGTATAACACAACACGGCGTTGTGGGTCTAATTGGGTGAAGAACGGTTCCAGTTCATAGTTGAAACCACCCTCATTGCCATTGCTCCAAAAGATGATAGACGGATGGTTCACGTCACGAGTGACCATCTCTTCTACCAACCTACTGCCAGTGATTGTCTCGTGGGCTTGATGCCAACCCGGTAATTCGCATTCCACATAAAGACCTAAGGAGTCGCAGGCATCCAAAAATTCCGGGTCGGCAGGATAGTGCGACAATCTTACGGCATTCATGTTCATGCTCTTGATGAGTCTAACGTCTTCAATGTTCTTTTCTTTCGACAGTGTTCGTCCACTTTCAGGACGAAAAGAATGACGGTTAACGCCTTTGAAGATCACCTTTTGTCCGTTGATGAATACACCGTCATCCTCTCCACCATCATAGCTATGTCTGTATTCGATGGTTCGGAATCCAAATTTCTGCTGTTCTACATGCAGCGTTTTTCCCTGAGGGTCTTTCAGGGTAAATGTAGCTGTATAGAGATTGGGTTGTTCTGCATTCCATAGCTTGGGGTTCTTGACGGAGAAATCCACCTTGGCATAGTCGCTGGAGATGGGGAAAGGTTGGCTCGTGCCAACTTTCTTCCCGTGTGTGTCGATGACATCGACACATACACAACTGCCAGGGGTGGCACGGTTGAGGTAAACGTCTGCGGTGAAGTGACCGTCCATCTGGGCATCGATAGCTACACGATGGATGTTTCTCGTAGGCTTGGAGATGATGTAAACAGGTCGCCAGATACCACCGAAGTTCCAATAGTCGGCTCGGCGTTCAGCCATGTTTACTTGTGGGTTGGCACTCTCCTTAGATACTTCCACTTCCAAACGGTTCTTCTTTTCTCCCGTGAAAATACGGTCAGAAACGTCAATGGTATATCTTGTGAAACCTCCCTGATGCAGTCCGTTGCCAGCCTTTCGTCCGTTGATGGTTGCCTTGAGGTCGGTCATGGCAGCCTCAAACACCAAGAATATCTGTCTGCCTGCCCACTCCTTGGGTAGCGAAAACTCGTATTTATACAGTCCTTTTTCATTGGCAATGCCTTCGGGGGTTGCCTTTCCATAGAAACGCATACCATATTGATAAGTACCGAATCCTTGCAATTCCCAACAAGATGGTACACCAATCTTCGTCCATTTGCCAGAGTTCCTACCGTCAGTACAGAAGAAATCCCATTCCACCATATCATCGCATCCTGTACCGCTCAAATATTGCCTATGGGTTTGCGTGTCTATCGCTTGAGCATGAATGCCTAAGTAACAGATGGCAAATACCATTATAAATAATATCCTTCTTTTCATCATATACCAGTTTGTTCAGTTGATTGTCCAAAGGAGAAAGAGATGATGCTCCCTTTTGTGCTCCCTTTATTATAAGACTCTAAACTTCTCATTTTGTAATCATGAAAAGTATCAAATATAACGATACATGTTTGATGTGTGAAATAAAAAGGTAGCACATGATGTTTCCCAGCGGTTCCCATACTAAGAAACCATCGGTTACATATATAGTGACCGATGGTTTCTTATATGGTGACCAATGGTTTCTTGCATGGTGACCGATGGTTCCTATTTCTCCAATGGGATGAAACGAATATGTAGGGACAATGGTGTGTTAGTTGGGATGGCGTATTTGGTCAATACACCAGGACCGCAAGAACTGTTACCAAGTCCCATCACGGCTGCATCTATATTCAGATATACATGTTCGGGGTCAGTCACCAAGTCGCAGTCGTGAGTAGTCTCATAAATATGTTGTGTGCTATAGGGTAGGGCAGAAAATGAGAAAGGTTTGTCCACGCATTCAATTCTCCATCCACGACCATTCTTGTCAGTCAATTCTACGTAAACGACGTCATCGTGGTTGCCACTATCTTGCGGACGAGGATAATGCACGTATTGTTCATCCACCGTGCTATTCCAAAGGTTGATGGTGGTAGATGCGTGACGGTCGGGATAGTTGTCCCACGGTCCTCTTCCGAAATAGGAGAGTTGGCGCAGGTCTTTGGGTAGGGTGAACGTGGTTCCCATACATGGCAAGGGAGGTAGGTTTCCATGAGGCATATATTTTGCCTTGAAATCAACGCAACCATTGGGCATGATGACATATTTGTATTCGGTGGTAATATTTCCTTCCTTTGTACAATAAGCGATGATGGCATGAGCTTTCACACTTCCATCAGGAAGCGTATCCTTGGTCCAAGGAGAAATGATAGAATCGCGTAAGTTGTCAAGATGATGGTTCTTCCAGTCTTTGGCAATCCAATTTCCAAACCCTTTGTCATTATCCGTCGGGGCACGGAAGAAGTGAGGTGCTATATTTTGAAATGAAGAATGAAGAATGAAGAATGAAGAATCGTTTGGTTGAGAATGGCTTGCGCCCAGCAATTTTTCATTTTTCATTCTACATTCTTCAATCAACGCGTGAGCCCATTCTTCATTCTTCATTCTACATTCTTCATTTTTAAAGAATTGTTGGTGACAGACGAGGTGGTCCGCTTTTGCCCATTTCGTGTCGTGTTTCAGTTTGGCAAATATGTCAATGAAGTGTTGTGATTCAACGGTTTCTATCTCATAATCGTTGATGCTACACGACATATCCATGAGATGAGGAGTCACTTTCCCATTCTCGTAGATGAAACGGATGGGAGCATAAACCGCCTTTACCTCTTCGTATTTCGGTGTTTTCTGTCGGTCACTGCTGACAATTCCTTTCACGCAAAACGCCTTGAGGTTAGGAACATCGCCGAAATCCCCACCATACGCAACCATCTGCTTTCCATTGCGTGTGGTGAAGATGCCCTCATCTGCCCATTCCCAAATAAAACCACCCAACATACGAGGATGACTATAAATCTCGTTCCAATAGTCTTGAAAATTGCCCAAAGCATTACCCATCGCATGAGCATATTCACTTGTGAGAACGGGTCGGTCATCTATCGTGTCCCGAGCGATAGACAGCAGTCGTTCCCATCTGGCATTCTCCGGGCGTTCCATGTTGTTGTCTTTCACACCAGGATTGAGATACTCATCTTGCGTACGTGGATAGAAACGGGAGATCACGTCAACATAATGAGGGTCTAATCTCTTGTTTCCTGAATCTTGCTTCATACTTTCTCCCTGTGCTCCTTCATAGTGTACGAATCGGGTTGGATCGTATTCATGTATCCATGCAGCAGTCATGGCAAAATTCGTTCCCCATCCAGCCTCGTTGCCCAAGCTCCAGAATACCACGGATGGATGGTTTCTGTCACGAATCACCAAGCGTTGTGTTCGGTCTATCCATGCGGCAGCCCATGAAGGATCACTTGCCAATAGTCCGCGCAATCCATGTTCCTCAATGTCAGCCTCGTCCATCACATACATACCAATACTGTCGCACAGTTCATACCAGCGTTCAGCGTTGGGGTAATGGCAAGTGCGCACGGCATTGATATTAGCCTGTTTCATGAGGATGAGATCTTGCACCATTCGTTCCTCGCTGATTACGTGCCCTGTTAAGGGATCCATCTCATGGCGATTGACACCACGAAACCTTACGGGAGTGCCATTGACGAGAAAAACCCCTTGTCTGATTTCCAATTTTCTGAATCCCACCTTGGTCTTCACCTGTTCTATGGTCTTTCCTAAAGAGTCCACTAACGACAGGTGCAACGTGTAGAGATATGGATGTTCGGCATTCCATTTGTGTGGATTCTTGACAGATGCTGCCATCCATCCCCATTTAGGATAGCCACGCTGAGGATTGCGGTCGTTCATGATGGCAGCCTTATGGTCTAAATTGAGCATGGTAACAGCATCTTGCCTGAGCACACTGTCAAGCACCATCTTTCCGTTTTCATCAAACAGTCGTACCTCAAGATGATACCCCTCACCTCGTTGTCCTTTCGATACCTCTAATTCCGGATGTATGATTAACTCTGCATCTTTGTAATCATCATCGAGCAAGGTTCGTATGCCTATATCGCGGATGCGGATGCGTGGTTGGCAAAAAAGAGTGATGCTGCGATGGATACCTGCCAATCGCCACATGTCTTGGTCTTCCAAATAACTGCCATCTGAATATTTGAATACCTGCAAGGTGATTTGATTGGATGAGGAAAGATTGACGTAATCGGTGATGCGAAACTCCGCTGGTTCCATGCTACCCTGTGAGTACCCCACCTTTTTCCCGTTAATCCACAGATAGAAAGCACTGCTTACAGCTCCAAAACGAATGAATACTTCTTGTCCTTTCCACTCCTTGGGGATGGAGAAGGTACGTCGATATACAGCCGTGGGATTACGTTCAATATATGCCGTATATGATTGTTTGGGCGTACCCATCACTCGTGGCGGGTCAATCTTAAAGGTATATCCGCTACTGCTGTAAATGGGAGTGCCATATCCATTCATCTCCCAATCACCAGGCACAGGGAAAGATACCCAATGACTGTCATCATAATCGGAAAGGAAAAAGTCTTTTGGTTGTTCATCAGGTGTCTTCGTCCAATGAAATTTCCATGTGCCATCGAGAGACAATTGGCGGTCGCCAGGCTTAGTCTGAAAGGAAAAGAATGATGCACGTGGTGCTTCACGATGGATTTGCAAGATATTTTGGTCTTCCCAATCATGATGTTCTTGTGCCACGGCAATACAGGCGAGGGCAGATAGAAAAAGGGTGATGTGAAGTTTCATTTTCATTGTATCTCAATGTTTTGAAATTCGAGTTGCTTGTTGTCCACCGTCAATAAATAAGTACCCGCGTTGATTTGCGTACCCGTGGTGGTGGAAAGCATTTTAAACTTATTGGGAGTAGGTGGGAAAGTGATGTCTCGGTCAACGAGCGTGGCTTTCTTGGAATCCACGATTTTCATACGAGCGATGATGGCTTTGCCCGTCGTGTTCTTATATCTGAACCGAATGGCATATTCTTGTCCCAATCCAGGCTTTATTTCCCATGTACCTTGCTTCACAGGCTCATATACGGTAGCAGGGCGAGCTTCCGTATCTTGCGGCAATGATGTTTTGGGTAATTTGGCAATGGTATCAGTGTCGCAAGCCCTCCATGAAAACGAACTGAGTGGACATTCGTGCATACTGGTGTCGATAGGTGATTTTGTTGCGATGGCAATGCCACAGATGATGGCTTGTCCAGCTTTCACTTCGGGGAAGGAAATACGTAACATCCCATTTTTTGACTTCGCATAGACGATGCGTTTCATAGCTCCGCAATAACCTGCTTCAGCCCAGAGGTCAAGGTCATTGATGACGGTGTTGCCATTCACGGCTACATCAAAGATACGCATACCTTCATAATCGTCATTCTCTCCACCTCCCTTGCCGTGCCACGGTTCCAAGAAATACAATTCAATGCGATAATCTCCATTGGGAACATTGAAATCATACCACAGACGATGGCGACCAAAACGGAAGAACTGGAACAACTCTTGCGACTTAGTTCCTTGTATTTGTTCCGTGATATGACGTTGACTTGCCTGGTAGGGTGATATGTTCTCGAAATCGTTTCCCCAAGAATGGCAGTATTTGTGCGAATCCTGATGCCATTGCTGTCCAAACTCATCAGTATAGCAATCGCCACCACAATTGATACGATAGAGATAGCGCCAGTCTTTATCTCCTTTCACAAGGTCAACGTTACGAGAGGCTGCCGTAGGGATAATGGTATCTTTTCCAACATAACGATGACGGTACATGTAATAAGCAGGTGTAGGTTCTTCCCAGATGGTAGAAAGACCTTTGTAGTTGATGGGACCAATTTTGTCTATCAGACGATAGGCACCATCGGGTTGCACTCGCCCAGGATTGTCGTGAGACGTAAACAACCATTGGAAATGACCGCAGACGGAGTCTTTCACACTTTCTGCCAATCGCGCTTTCGTCTCCAACAATTGAGTAAACGATTCTTCGCTATATTTCTCTTTTCCGTGCATGTCTATCGTTCGCCATGCACCATATTCTCCATTCAGCAATTGTTCGGGAAGTGTGAGTTCCTTGTCATAGTTTTCGGCAGAGCCTCCATACGTACCGCTCCAGTTTTGTATGACGTTCCAATCCGTACCTTCACCACCATTACAGGTAGTGATGGGTCGCATGACGGTAGCCGTAGGGTCGAGTTGGCGAATGAGCTCACTACATTCCTCAGCAAAAGCTTTGGGAAGAACACTCTCGTTTTGTAATCCCCACATCATAATGCTGGGAGAATTGCGGCGTTCCTTTATCCATCGTACCAACAATCGTTTGAAATTGCTGCGGAACTCAGGGGTATCGTACCAGATATGTGCAGAGAACTGACTCCAAAACAAGATGCCTTGTTGGTCAAGCAATTGTTGATAATAGAGGTTATGTGGTTGGTGAGCCTCGCGGAAAGCATTGAACCCCGCGTGGCGAATCTGTTTGATGCGCGAGGCTATTTGTTCGTGCGTAAAAGCATGACTTGCTCCTAACAGATGTTCGTACTCACAAGTGCCGTTGATGAAGATGGGCTTTTCGTTGAGGAAATAGCGATGGTCGGTAGGATGATGTATAGGCCACGACAAACTACGAATGCCGAAAGGCGTGCGACATTCATCCGTTGTCTTTCCATTGCGCTTGATCATCGTGGCAAGTTGGTAGAGGTATGGATTGTCAGTGTTCCATCTAATCGGATTGTCAATATGTTCTGCATGTCGGAACACTTTTGTTTCACCAGGTTGAAGCGATGCGGTAATAGCATGACGGAACACCTGCTTGCCACTCTCCAATGTAAACTTATTGACCAATTCTATTTCTTGGATATGAGACGTGTAATTCTTGACTTCCGTATCAATGAAAACCGAATCACAAGCGAGATTGTTCCAGATATGTACGCCAAATGGTTCGATGCGTATCTCATCGGTTTCTATCAGAGAGATAGGACGGAAAATGCCGAATGGTTGTGAACCTTCACTAAATCCCCATTCAGAAGAACAACCACCACAAACCCAAGGACTATTGGTGAGCATGGCTGGATGGTCAACTAGAATACTTAATTGGTTGTGTCCATCACGTAGGGCATCTGTAATGTCGATGGTAAAAGATGTCCTGCCTATAAGTTCTTTGGGGTAGGAATGACCGTTGAGGGTAATGGTGGCAAATGTTCCCACACCTTCCAACATGAGGAAATATCGTTTGCCGTCTTTTTTCGTGGCAGTAAACGACTTCTCATATTTAGCAGAACCATGAAGGTTACCATGTCGTAGTTGCCTATACCCGTAATAGTCATCCAAATTATGTGGAATATTGACCGTCTTTACTTCATTGTCTCCAATCATTTGGCAATTCCAATGGTCATTGAGTGAAGTGATGGTACGTCTTCCCGTAGGTTCTGGTTGAGGGAATGACACGTCTGAACGTCCCATCGGTGTACTTGTAGCCACGGCAATGCCCCGTTGTCCGGCATGATTTACCGCGCAATAGAAATGATAGACCACTCCTTGATGATGGATAACACAACTCTTGTGCGCAAACATCTCATCGTAAGGCTTAGAAGGAATGATAAGGTCGGCACCATTCCAATCGGTCCAGTTAACCAAATCGTAACTTGCTGCAAACGTATTATAAGCATTGTATTTGCGAGTTGGATTGTAAGCGGAAAAATAATACATCACCCACACGTCATTCATGCGTACGATTTGTGCATCGCCAGTGATGGTGCCATCCGAATCATGGGCAAAGACAGGATTCCCTTCAAAGCGTTTCCACTTTTTCATGTTCTTGGAAAGGGCAATGCCAATACGCTCTCCCTTGGGATGCGTGTCGTCTTTGCCACCCGCATTATAGAACATGATAAAAGGATATTTTTCCTTTCCTTTGATTCTGTGTTTTTTGTCTTTCATCCAATAGATGGTACTTTTATACTGGGTAAGATATTCCCACCATTGTGCATCTTTGTCGTTGTAACTCATTAATGGCTTTTTTTTCGTATTCCATTGGTGAGGAATGGAAATATCTCCCTTGGTAGAGGCAATGCCAATACTCAAAGGAGCGTTGACAGCTTCATATCCCGTACCTGGTCCTCCGATGTAAGTCAACCAATGTCTTCCCTTGAACGATTGCATTTCGTATGAACCATTCCATGTATAATCTATCAGAGCGGGGAAACCACCACGTTGGTTCTTGTCCCATAGAGAAGAAATGGGATTATCGGGTAAGGATAGAATACGACCTAAGATTTGCCAATGCAGCAAGTCGTCACTTTGAGCTAACCATGTTTCATACCCACGACCGTCTGTTCCGTCTTTTCCGTCATAACATACAAATGACATATACCATTTGTCGTCTTGACGAAAAACAGTGGGACAATCGTATTTGTTGAAATTAGATGATGGGGCTATCACCATTCCATATTTATAAGGAGTGCGTGAAGCCTCATATATCTGTTGCATTTGCTCTTGCGAAACCACTTGCGCAAAAGACGTGACGCAAATAGAAACAAGTGTCAGTAAAATGTATTTTCTCATCTTGTATTATTTCATAAATAACCAATCCACTTCGTCGCCGGCACTTTGAAGTCCTGCATCTCGTTGCTTGATGTCGGAATTAGTAAATCCCACGACACATATTATTCCTTTAGGAAGATTGATACTGTGCTTTCCTGCTCCAAACTGATAAGCATGTATATGCACAGGAGGCATTTCTTTCATGTTGATGGCATTGTAAAGCACGGGTTCTGCTTGTCCGTATTCATTGCCCAACGCATCGGTTTCCAACTTGGGAGCCTTTGCCCATTTAGGGTCATCGTCTTGGAAGAATCCAACGAGCATCTTAGTTGGTTCTTCTGTTGAGAACTCAATGGTCGTTCCGTTGATTCGAGTACTGTCTCGGTTTAATACCAATGCTCTCAATCCTTGCAATTCGGGAGCGATGGCATTGACTCTCGTGTCTTTACGATTCTCGAAAAGTATGGCATTCTTACGTAAAGCTGTGGTTGTCTTAGGGGAGATGAGGGTAACGTTGGAGGGCGTTACTCGTGGATGTTCTTCATGAAGGGATAAGTTGTTTCCTTTTCTCCTTTGTCGATGGAGTTTGTTGGTGTTCTCCTTCAAGGCAATAAGTTCTTCCTCATATATAGGTAACATTTCAGACCATGTCTTATACTTGCCGTCATTGCCTCCGATGGGAATACGGCGTTGGGCAGTCTGCATCGAATTGGCATAAAGATAATGATTGGCTGTTTCCTTGGATAGTTCTTTCCATGTATTCAAACTCTTTTCCAATAAAGGAATAGCAGCATCTAAATATTTGATGTCTTTAGACCATTTGTAATTCAACACTTGTTGGGCTGCCAAAACCTTGTTATAAAAAGACTCGGCAAACAAACTGTAAAACCTGAAATCATTGAAGACCCGTTTTAATTCGTCTTGGTGTTTGGTTGGAGTGTAAGAAGCCATGAAATCCGTGATGTGTTGGATGGCGTTCTTACCATGATTCACACACTCCGTGACAATGTTGATAGGCAATTCACCTTCGTGTGGCAATCCTTTCCATTTTTTTTCCACATATTCAATGAGCTTTTCTCCCATAGGACCACAACTTTCATAGAAACCTGGATAAATAGTGAACTTGTAAGGATTGACCAACTGAGCCATTTTCATACCGAGTAAGAGTGTTTGCCTGTTGCCTTCCGTAATACCGAAACGACGGAGAAGTTTCGGAGCTATCTCTCCAGTTTCTTGATACGCTTGAAGAATCATGTTGGCAGCTATGGTGTCAATGCCGTAATAGTTGGCTATCTGTTGTTTCCAGAATGTTTGATCGTTGTCACGATGGCAATTCCATGCGTATCTTCCCCATGCCTTATACCACATCCAGTCACGGTCAATTTGCAGGAGTCTTTTGTTATTCTCCAATTTGTCCGCCGTATATGGCCAATCCCAATATGATGATTGAGGATATAGATGTAAGCCCTTGGAATGATGAACCTGATGCATGGCTTGCACGGTCTTTTGAGTAAATATAGGCGAAGACCAACGCCACGGTTCTAAATTGGCTAATATGTGAACATTGTCAATGTGTATGGGAGCGGCAGCTGCCAATTGCTGATGTGTCTCTCCCCAAGGTCCACCTGGTTCGTAGGTAGTCAGACTCTCACCCGTATATTTGCTCATGGTATAGATGTTGGGATAATAGGGTAGGGAAGCCTTCAATACAGCTGGTCCGTCAGTGTCATGGGAACGAAGAATAATGGGAGGTGTGTCTGTACGACCAGACGCTTTCAATCCATCCTTAATACCAGGGATAATCGTTTCGGTCATCCATTGAATATCTGTATCTATACCTGACATTGCTTCACCGAGACAAACGAGGAATCCCACGTTTGGGTATTTCTGGACGAAAGCGGAAATACTCTTCCGTGTATAATCTGCTATCAGTGGAGTGATGGGACGATTTCGGTCTTGTGTCTTCAATCCATAGTGATCTGCAAAAGGTTTTGACAAAATAATATTATAAAACATCTGTATGACACGAATGCCCCTTCTTTCTGCTTCTGTTGTAAGGAAGGAAAACATCTCTTGATTTTTCTGCATGGTGATGTCGCTTACTTCTGTTGCAAAGGGATAATCGTCTAACTTCACCAAAGAAGCAAACGGGTGGCCGTTCCATAGATAAACGGTATTCATGTTGTTGGAAGCGAGTAAATCGAGATACTTAATCCATAATTCCTTATCATAAAACCACGGAAAGTTTTCGGGCGTATAGGGATATTCGTAAACCCTATGACCAGGAAGGTAAACGGTCTTTTGCAATCCAACACAGGCTCCACGTAACTTCATCTCTGGTACTTCCGTTATCGTGGGCATTCCTTTGAGTGTTTGGTGAGCTTCGTAGTATTCCAACAACTTGTTCGTTCCATAGATGATTCCGTTGGCATCATTGCCACGGATGCGCACTTTCTTTCTCTTGCAAGAGATGGTAAAACCCTCTGCCTCCCCTTTGTTGATGTTGTCAATGACAATGGTGTAATCACCTTCAATGGGGGCTAAGCGAGAAACGGCATATTCCGCTTGTGGAACATGGCAATTCAGTTTGATCTTTACCTTGGCTATCGTTGGTAAAGTCAAGAACAGACAGACTATCCCAATAACATTCCTGTATGTACTAATCATAATCAATCGTTATTTCTTGTTGGGAAGGAATGGAAATCTCTTTCTCGTTGATGATAAGTAATCCTTTTCCTCCATCACTATAAACACTAACTTGCTCTCTATTCATCTTGAGGCGAATCATTCCAAATGGAGTGGGAACAGAGCCTTCTATCCATTCCATTCCTCCGAGTGTTGGCTTGACAATATATTCCTCATAACCAGCCTTGGTGGGAGAAATGCCTAAATAATATTTACCGATGAGATAAATAGGACTTGCTCCCCATGCGTGGCAAAGACTCTTGCCGTAAGGTCGGCCGTACATGGATAGATGTTGCGTTCCTTTTTCTGAGGGAACGTATTTTTCCCAAAAGGTGGTGGCTCCTTCGCGCAACATTCCACCCCAATAATCCTTTATCTCACATAATACTTTCGTTTGCAGTCCCATCATACATAATGCTTCCAACTCATAGAAACGCATGTAAGGAGTGGTGATTTGTCCTATTTCATCATTCAATAAGACACGATTTAATATATATGGTTTTTCCGAGTCGCAAACCATATCGTAAAGAATGGCAAACATATTCGGGAATTTCGTAATCATATCGTTTATGTTCCCATCCTCTATTGCGTGCATGAAAGCATGTTCTTCTCCATTCCAGAAAACAGCATTCAGTTGGTCGCGTAAGTGGCTTGCTAATTGTTCATATTGCTTGGTGTCTGTTAAGTAAAGTCCTTTCTGTTCGGGATGATGACAGTCGTCATGTAACAAAGAGGCACATTTGCTCATTACCTCCAATGCCTTACAGAAAAGAATTTGTTCAAAACAGAGTGTACCTCTCTTGTGCATGGGGAAATCCACCCAATCCACGAAGATCCAATCGTCGGCTTGTCCTTCAGCCATTCCTTCCGCATTGGTTCTCGATAGGCAATAATCCATCAAGGTTTTCATTCGCGGATACAATTCACGGATAAATTCTATGTCACCTGTATAGAGATAATAGTCCAATATAGACTTAAACCAATAGAAAGAATAATCCATGATGGTATTGATATGAGCCGTCACGGGATCTTTTCCTCTTAGTTGTCTGATGGTTCGTTTCACGCATTCCTTGTCGAAATGCAGATAGTAATTCATAAGGTAACTCTGAATGGCGTCGCCACTCCAAATCCAACGGTCTCTCTTGATTCCATCCAAGAAGAACTCACGGGTGGTGAGGTCCATCGTATAAGCTGCCGTTTCCCAAATGGCATTGACCATTTCGTCATTGCAACGAAACGTACCACTATGCTTGTCATCATGGGGAGCATATTCGTAATCCATGGAAAGATGGTCATACATGACATCTGTTTCAACATAGACATAACGGAAAGCCTTGCTTGTTCCGTATGTTGTAGTACTACCACAACAATCCAAACGGTCGAGTGTTTCGCAATGCTCTTTGTCTAAAGCCTCTTCCTCGCTCTCACCATAATATAAATATATGAAACCACTGCCTTTGAGCCCTTTAAACTTGAGATAACCGAATGTTTCTCGCCCAAAATCGTATAGGATTCCATTTCCCTTTTTTGTTTCTGATATGGGTTGGCGTTCTTCTCTCAATAATTGGTATAGGGATGGGGGAGTGCTGGCATGATTGAAGTTCCAACATGCTGCTGGAATATACACACCACTACCGTGGGCTTTACCGTTTTCGTCAATCCATATCTTATCTTCGTAAGTTACTGACCATGACTTGTCGCTATGGATAGTTTCTCCTTGAACAAAAAGGGAGGGTGGGGAAGATAGGTGATAAACCTTGAAATATAACTGATGCTTACCAACTGGAATCGTAAAAGAGGAAGGCATTCCAAACTGCAATTTACCATCCAGCATGAAGTTATAATCTCCTTCTGCGGCAATGGTGATAGTTTCTGACTTTTGTAAATCAACCGTTTTACAGAATACCACCGTTGCCCAATGACTATCTTGTTTCCAAAATGGCGGAAACATGGCTCCTCGTTCAGTGCGACGATTGTTGAAACGATTACCCAACCATATTTCAAAGTCGCCAGGATACCAAATCCAAGTGGATAGTTGTTGCTTAGATGTCATCTCCATATCGTTCCTTGGTTATTTCTTCCAATGTCTTTCCACGTGTGTTGGGTGCTCCAATCGTCCCTATCAATAGTGAGGTAAACAGCAAGGCTATCATGATGTAGGCTGCCATGCTAAATCCCTCTCCGTTTTCACCATAGATATAAACGAAACCAAGTCCCCATGCTGCTGACAATCCTCGTACTATGAAGAACATGATACCTTGGGCGGCTGCACGGTATTTGGCTGGGAACAACTCTGATGCCCATAACGCATAAAACGATTGTACGGAAATGCCACCTTGTAATCCCCATAGTAATGTGAAGATAAGAAGACCGGCTATACTGTTAATGCCTATGGTGATAATCAATAACCAAGCAGAAACGGCAAAGCTCACTCCGATGAAATATAACCATCTTTGGTTCACCTTATCAATAATCATTGAATAGACAAATGTGGTGGCGATAATGATGAGCCATTGCCCTACGCTCAACATATTGGCGTATTCATTGGAGAGTCCACCTGCTGTCTCGTAGATGTGTTGTTGGAAGAATCCCATGACCGAACTTACCAAATTCCATGTGAGATACATACCTGCAAGGAACAACATGGTACGAATGTTTATCTTGTTGGATAAGAAGGCGGAAATGGTTGGTGCTTGAGTTGTTTCCTTTGACTTCTCTTTCATGGTTTCCCATTCTTTCGACTCGTCAAGACGACGTTGCAATTGCCAGGCAATAAAGGCAACGATAAACAATGATGCAAAAACAATCCTACTACTAAATACGTGAAGGGAGGCTCCACTCATGTCTGCACTGAAAAGATGTGCGATTCCTTGCACCCATCCGAACAGTATTCCTTCTGTTCCTGCGCCTCCCGTAGGTGGGGCAAGCAAGGTTCCTAAGATGAGAATAATGGTTGGACCAATGCCCCAAGCCATCTGTGAAATGCCAATGTTTCGTCCACGATTCACCACTTCTGAACTCTCGGAGATATAGGTCCAAGAGGCTGGAACACCTACGCCTACCGAAATGCCCGTGATGAGAAATCCCAATAATAACATGGGAAAGTTGATTGAACACATGATGAGTGCTACACCTAACATATAGATGAGCATATTGTATGTGTATATGGCTTTGCGGCCATATTTGTCAGCCATGAATCCTCCGATAATGGCACCAATGGCAGCACCAAGACAATTGGCACTGATGGCATTCAGCCAACCAAGATGTCCTTCCGTTAGTCCAAGGTAATCTTTCCATAAGGTAAGTCCACTGGCTCCTGCCACGATGGCTCCTGCATCGAGATAATTGGTTAGAGATACTGCTATGGTGCTTTTAAGGCTGCTCTTCTTCTTTTCCATATTGCTATTGGTTTTATTTTTTTCTAGTTATCCTAGATAATCTAGATAATCTAGATACTAGGGTTTCTATTTTTTCATTTTGGCCCTGCCGCCAAGCGAATACTATCTGCCACTTGTGAGCCATTGTTCTCCCAAGTATTGCCTGGGCCATTTGCATTTTTGAGATATTTCTCCGATGGAGTCCAATTATTCCTAACGGTAATACCGCTGGAACCTTCGTCTGTATAGAGATAGAACCAGTGGTTGGGATCATGCACGTAAGTAGGGGTATAGATACTATCTACCACGTTCTCTTGAATGAAAGTATGAGGCTGACAACCCAATGTGTAAATACCAGCGGTGTCGTACATGTGGCGGGCATAATGGTGTATGTAATTCCTTTCCACACGGTTGTCTGCCATTGCACATGGTTGCTGGTTCCACCCCCAGCCTAAGCTGATGCCTGTATATGATACGTCACTTATCTCGTTGTTGACGATACGGATGCTACGTACATAGCCCGCACCAATACCGATACATCCCCAATCTTCATTGGCAGCATCGTTGATGTAATTGTTCGTAATCGTTAGGTCTGTGCAAATCATACGTCTATCGTTAGGGTCGAATGGTAGATGTGCCTCATGCGCCTCAGAGCCGAAAGAACCGGCGAGGATTGCCGTACCGCCAATGTCACGGAAAGTGCAATGGTCAATGCTTCCTCCTTTTATATATATATGATAGTCGAGTGCCGTTGCCCCCAAGTGCTCAAACCGACAATTCTTGAATATAATACCCTCGCCACCATTCACGCTGACAGCTGCTTCAGGTCGTCCTACCCATCCTTGATTATCCAGTTTGTGGTCACCATTGGGACGGGATAATTGTGGACGTATCTTGTAAGCTTCTTTCATATACATTCCGGCTTGAAGTGGAGCATGTCCTTTCAAGGAAGGGCGAAGCCAAGTGGTATGACTGAAACGTATTCCCTCGATTTGAACATGGTGCACCATGCGGTCTGGTGTTCCTTCTACCTTGAGCAATGTTTCCAAAGCAGGAGCTTCCACCTCTGCGTTACGCATATCCTCATGAGCACGTGGATAGTAGTAAATCTTGTGGTTGTCTATGTCAAGAAACCACTCACCAGGTTCGTTGAGCAAACATCGGGCGTTGGTCAGATAAAATGCCGAATTGTGCTTTCCGTCAGCAGTAACCATTGGCGAAGGCCAAGGGTGCATGAAATGTACGTGGCTCTCTGGATTGTGGAATGTGACAGCCGCACTATCTCCCATCAATTGAATACCCTTAATGCGAAGGTTGGCTATGCACCACATCTCATGAAGCACCATCTCTGCCCGTTTCTCGTGTAAGATGGATTTGACTGCTGTGGTTGGTACATAGAGCGTTTCCTTTGCCTTGTCCATCGACAATATCTTATTCATTTGCTCAAAGTCGTTCACGTCTCGTGCCCGAATGGCTTTCTTGCCGTTCACCCATAATTGCCGAAATTCTATTGGGCGACCATTCAATTCCGGAACGTCTGCCACCCATATCTTTCCTTGTCGTTTCCAACCCTTGATAAGTACTCCGCCACTGATGGTTACATCACCGTCGGCAATAATCGTTGTATGTTCATCTTCGGGACGGATGATGATGGGTTGCGATAAACGGTAAATGCCTGGCTTCAGATGTAATACGCTACGGTCAGTTTGATGATGTATCTTTTGCAGACGTGCTTGTTGAAGGGCACGCTCGATGGTAAACTCACCTGGCTCTACGTCCAAGGTAAATTCTCCAGAAGCTCTCACGCCGCTCAATGAGAGCAACCAGGCGCTGATGGTTATCAATAACCTGCGGGTATCCATACGGTCATTTCACTTTTTCCTCGATTTCCCCATGCGTAATAGGGTATCAAGCGGATAGTCTTACGTTGTTTTGCGGTGGAAGCGTCACGATAGAGCGTGTTGGTCCATTCGCCTTCTGTCCTTACCATGACCTCCCCTTCGAGTGCCATCATCCTACTGCCTTCAATCATGGTCTCCACGGGTTTGAATTGGGTGTTTAAGGGAATGATGACATTGTCGATGTCTATGCCGTTGAGGTCTTGGCTTTCCATGCAATAAATGATGGGACCACGCTGAATGGCTACCTGTCCGCGAGATTCTTCCACCAACGGATTGGCTTCAATGATGCGTGTCTTCATTTCCATGTTGAGCGAGATAACGTCTCCCTTTTTCCACGTGTCATCTATCGTCACGTAACCATTCTCTTTCAACGTGCTGATGGATTGTCCGTTTTTCTCTATGGTGAAACGGTCACACCAACCAGGTATGCGAAGTTTCAACTTGAATGGTTTCTTACCTTTCAACTTTTGAATCTCTAACGATACTTGTCCGTCCCACGGATAATCTGTTTGTTGACGGATACAAATCTCACCGATTCCTTCCATCTTGGCGTTGATGGTGTTGCTTCCGTAGAGATTCACGAAAATCTCTTGCTTTCCCAAAGAATAGGCGTAGTCTTGTGTCTCGCATAATGTACGAAGCGTATTGGGAGGACAACAGAAACAACTGATTAGTTTGGTTCTTTCTTTAGGCCAACGAAGAGTGTAAGGAAGTTCGTCACTCATACGTAAAGGATTGGTATAGAAATATTTCTCTCCGTCGAGTGATATTCCGCATAAGATACTGTTGAAGAAACAGTTTTCCACAATATCGCCATATTTGCCATCTCCAGTAGCTTGCAACATTCTCCAGTTAAACAACATGTTTCCGATGTTTGCACACGTTTCGTTGTGGGCTGTGGAGTGGGGCAGTTGGTAAGGGCGACCGTAGCTCTGGTGTACCTTTTGTATGTTGTCGGGCTTGTAGTCGGTACCGTCGGGCGACGTTCCATCATAGAGAGCGCCGCAAGCACCGTTGATATACATCTTACGATTGACAATGTCGTTCCAGATGGAAGTGAGGTTTTTCATCAATTGTTCCTCACCGTCTTCCAAGAACAGGTCTGCCACACCCGCATAAAGGTAGTTGGCTCTTACGGAGTGCCCCATCGCTTGGTATTGCTCACGGAACGGAATGCGGTCTTGGTTGTCATCGGTTCCGTTTTCCACCATTCCGCGAATGTCGATAAACTTCTTCGAGAGTTCCAGGTATTTTGGCTCTTTTGTTTCACGGTATAATTCGGCAATAGCCATGTAGTGTGAGGGACAGATGGCATTTCCCGCCAATTCCTCTGGCGCATTCTTGCAGAAGTTGTAAAGGAAATCGGCAGCTTTAACGGCTGCGTTAAACAACGTCGTCTTTCCCGTAGCTCGCTTGTGAATGATGCCTGCGGTGATTAAATGTCCCAAATTGTAGGTCTCGAAGTTGAGCCGATTGCCAAAAGCTGCATCGTTTTTCGTTCCCACAGCCGTTCCTACCACGGTGTTGTCGCTTTCTTTTTCTGCCGCTTGCTTGCGTTTGTTGATTTCTGCGATGATGACAGGTGTATGGATATATCCGTCTTCACGTTGAGCCTTAACCACGCATCCTATAAAGCGGTCCATGATTTTGTCCAACTCTGGGTCTTTGTTGATGGCATAAACGGCAGCTACGGCTTCCAACCATTTATACATGTCGCCGTCGTGGAATGGAGGACCATGATGCTCGCCCTCTATCTCGCCAGAGGCTATCAGGAAATTGTTGAATCCCTTTCCTTCCTTGCTCTGCCATGTTTGCCACATGCTTTGTAGGGAGGTCTTGCTAAACACTCCGAACCTTTCGCCCCAAAAACCATCAGTCCAACTCACTGCATTGATGGGAGTGCTGGTCATGATGGCATATTGACTGTTGTGTGTATCTGTGATTCCGCTTGTCTGCTGGACTGCCCGTTGAGCCATTGCTACGGGAGCGTTGCACCAAACCAAAGGTATGGCACAGACAAAGATATGCTTTAGCTTTCCTATACCTATCATTTCGCTTGTCTATATGATATGTTTATAATTTGTCGCCTCTGGCTTTCACTCTCTTATACCATTCCTCGCGCTCCTTGTTCAGGTCGTATCCTCGTTTGGAAAGGTAATTGTTGATGCGTCCCTTGTATTTTCCGAACACTTCATGTTTCTTGTTCGAGCTTTCTGCATCAATGGCCAGTTCCCTGGCTTCTTTCAACCACGTCAGTATTTGTGCTTTCTCTTCCTCCTTTAACGTGGGAATCATGTCGCATTGTGCATCGTAAGTTACTTTCACCACGTTATAGGTCATCACGTCCTTTACTTTCTCAATCTCGTGAGGCTTGAGATATTTGGATAAGTCAGCGTCAAATCCAAAGTGAGAACGATAGAGCTTTGAGTCGCAAACGGCTTCTGCCAATTGCTTGTTGATCCTCTTGACAGAGTCGCGTTCCGTATAGATTTCGTTCAACTTGAAATATCTGTTGGCTATGATGTTCTGTACGTTTTGCCCCATCGGAGTCCACGTGATTCCCAGTTCGTTGGTGGCTTTCTGAGCTCGTCCGATGATGGTGTTGACGTATTTTTGCTCTCTTCCGATGCTGTCTAATGGAACGTCGGGAGCAGGGTATGAGTTGAAGATTTCCTTCAAGTATCTCACATTGTTGCCATAGTTCATCTTGACGTTCCTTACCATGCTGGTATTTCTGCTTCGTTCCACGAAGAGCCAACCGCTCCATCCCATCTGGTCTAACGTCTGTTTGATGGCTGGCATATTGATGGCTGAGTCGTTACGCAACCAAACTTTGTCGGTGTTAGATGCGTGAATGGCAAAGATGTTCTTGGCACCTAATTTCTTCATGTCTTTGCAAATATCCCAACCGTTTTCGATGATGGTTTGGAATTTGTAGAAGATGCCTATTCCTTCGCTGTTGATTTCTTTTAATAGTTTTAGGTTTCCTTTTGCGTCAAGAGGAGTGTCTAATCCCACTTTCTTGCCCCTTGCCTTAGCTGCCTCACCTATTTCGTGCAAGCGTTTCACGATGATGGCTCGTTTGGCTTTGTTGGTGGACCAGTCGTTGCCGCTTCCTCCCAATGGCAAGAATGCCACCGTGGCATTTCCCATCTTGTCCATCGTGTCGAAGCAGTCTTCTGCCAACGACAGATATGTGTCTTTCTTACTCAAGTCTTGGGCGTAGAAACCGCTCATCGCTACCGCCCCTACCTTGATTCCGAGACTGTCGGCAGTACGCTTGAATATGGCTGTTTCTTTCGGGTCGCGTAGCTTGTTCTCAAACGTGTCTCGCTTGCCCAAAGCCCCCATGTCCATCTCTATTCCATCACAACCAAGTTGTCTTGCCAACTCAAATTCACCCAATTTCTGGCGTTTGAGAACCATCCAGTCACAAATGCCCACTTGATAGCGCTCTTGCGCCATCATTGCATCTGGCAGCATCATGTACCATGCAATGAACGAAAATAATATAATACGCATTTTATCCATACGTATTATAGACGAATGAAGTGCCTCTTTGTACTTATTGTTTTACGTAACTTTATAAGAATTTGCTGTCTTTCTTTTGTCTTTTATTTATCACTTCATCTGCTCAAGCAGGTTTGTCAATCCATTGAGGTCGCGGGCATCTACCTTTAGGTCGAGTAGGTTGCCGTTGCGGTCGAAGAGCTTGTAGGTGGGCCAGGAGTGTACATTGAGGTAGTGTTCAATGGCACTCTGCTGGTCGTTAGGCAAGTTGTAGTGTGCCACGTTCGGGCCGCTGACGTTGTACTCCTTGATGACGTTCTCCCATGCCGCCTGCGGACTATTGTTGGCAAGATAGAGGAACTCAATGTCGTAGTCCTTCAAGCGAGCATATTCTTCGGCGGAGTGGCTGAGTGCTTCCTTGCAGGGACCGCACCATGTGCCCCAAATATCGAGCAGCACGAACTTCCCCTTGTAAGGTTCGAGGATTTTCTTCAGTATTATCTCGCCCTCGGAAATACCTTTGAGATTGTCTGATGATTTGAGCACCAGTTTGTCGAACTCGCGGTTCTCGATGGCAAGGTAGTAGTCGTTTTGCTTCTCAATCATCGCGATTGCCACAGGATTGCTGATAAGTGCCTTCAACGTGTCGATTACCATTGGCGACAGCGATGCTGGATTTGCGTTAATCATACTATAGATTGTTCGCGAGAGACAAATGTCTTTGAGGTTTTGGTCGGCTCCTAACGAATCGAGGACAAGAAGTTCATGCCTCATTCTGAGAGGAATTTGAATATTATTCAACACTTTCATACCTCTCGGACCGTTAATGATATTGTTTACCTCTTCTAACATATCCGCATTATCGGCATTCAGCTGTTCGGCAAGTTTATGCTTTTCTTCTAAGGTAGCAGCTGCCTCGATTTTGGCATTGGCATTTATTACCCAGTCTTTCCATCGGTTCAGAAGAGACAGCTCCTCCTCGTTCGAAGCAAATTCTTGGTTGTAATCATATATATTCCAGTTCTCCGTCCATTTCCGTTTGTGCCCTATATCAATGAGAAAGTCGCGCATGAATGTGGAGAAATCACGATAGAGTGTGTAGGGCTTGATGGCTTTCTGCCAACATTCCTTGTATAAGTAATCCATGTATGCTTGCGGAATCTCGTGGTTGGGAAAATGATATCCTGCCTGCATCATCGACTCACCCAGAATGTTCTGATAGTATCCAGCCACATAGTCTTGATAGCGTTGTGAGAGATTCGGGTGGTTGGTTATCCATTGTTCCAGTTCGCTCATCTGTACCCGTCTTACGCTATCGGCTTGAGCCAGATAAGTCATGGGGTCAAGGTCATAGCGTTTGCGGTCTATGTCAGCCGAAGTCCACGAATAGGGATGAGTCATCAACTCGTTCTGCACTCGCACGTCATCACCCATCCATAGCATTTGCCCTGTCTTGAAATCGTTGAGGAAGAAGTAGGTCTTGCCAGGCTCCAGCACGGTACTTTGTGTCGTTCGTCTCCAGTCGAGGAACGCCTGTGAGGTATTGAACAATGGCATTTTGAGGGTAAAACGCCCTAAAGAGTCCATCAAAGCGTATGAGCTCTCTTCTTTGTTTTTGAGGAAATTCTCAATGCCAACCCCAAACTCACGACCATTTCGTTTCCAAGCTTCTTGCGGCATATCCTTCAGCCAACCTACAATCGTCACACTGTCGCCAGCTTTGTAGCCATTATCGACAAAGCCCTTGCGAGTGTCCTTCGTTGGATAGTCGGGGAGGGAAGTCCCAGTGATAGGACTGCATGTGATGGGTTTGGCGTTGCCAATGGAGATGGCGCGTTTGCCCTTCTTCATCTTCCCCACTTTGACCAAGATGTCATTGTCGAGCGTCAAGGTATAGGTGTCTTTCTTCTCCGTTTGGTTTAGGATGTTGTACACTTGTTGATGATAGATGACTTGCTTCGGAGTAAATCCGATGAGCCAGTCGCCCGTTGCCTCGTCGCGCCAGTAGGTATCGGCAATGCCGATGGGCTGATTGTCTGCATCGCGTACATTGGCTAAAATCCATCCATTAGGCTCTGCCACATCTATCATCCATGTGTTGACAGGGATAGGCTCGAAGATAAGGGTAAAGTCCACTTTACCATCTGCTGGTATTTTGTAAGGTTCGGTCAGGGAGATAACCGTTGCTCCCTTTACTGCGTATGTCTTTCCATCGGCTTGTAACGTGGGTTTGGTGGCGAGAGGAACAGTTTCGCCCACTGCCCGTTGAGGCACTTCCAAATGGAAGAAAACCTCTGTGCGGTCATCGTCAATCGACACTTTAGTGATGCTGATGATGGGTACGTTGACATAGCCCGTTACAATCTTGTTCCATACTTTCGTTTGTGCTTGAACAGCCATTACGACAAAAGCGAAAACGATGGCTAAAATGGTTTTCCTATTCATTGGTTCTTCCTTATAATTAAACGTTTATAGAATGCAAAGGTACATCTTTTTTTGGTTCAATAGATTTTTTATTAGGGTAAATTAAAATTAATAAAACAATAAACGTAATCTTCAATCTTCAATCTTCAATTTTCAATTTTCAATTTTCAATCTTCAAGAAACCAGTGGTAACATATATAGTAACCATCGGTTTCTTGCATGGTGACCGATGGTTTCTTACTATGTGACCAATCACAGCGTAAAAAGATGGATGGGGTAAAATGATTATTTGGTGGCTTGCTCGATAGATAACAGAATGCGCATTTTCAACTCCTCCTTTTCTTGAAAGGAAAGTTGCTGTACGTTGCATAAGTATTTCAACATGCTAACATGTGCTTTGTGTGAGGTGGATTTTGTTTCTGCCATTCTTGAAGTCTTTGCTATAAAGACAACAAAAAGGGGTGTTTGTACTCAATGAGTTGGAATGAAAATATCTATATCTTCACATCCAAGCTAAACGGCATCCTGCATTTTGTTTACTTGTTCGCGTAAACGACAGATACTCCTGTGCATCAGGTTACGAACACTTTGGTAGTTGATGCCCATAATCTTACAGATATCGGTGTACTTCCTATGCTCAACGTAATAAAGGTTGATGATTTGCCGTTGCCTTGGTGAAAGATTATTGAACAATTGCTTGATTTGGTCTTCCGCCAAGTAGAATGGCTGTTCCATCGTGTCCTCAATGATATTGTCATTGGAAACGAGAGCCGAATCATTCAGTTCGTTGTCGCAAAGAAAGATGTTGCGCCGATACTCGTCATTGATGCGATTGCGAAGGGATATAAAGAGATAACTCTCAATATTGTGAACATCTTTAAGCTTGTCTTTTCTGGTGAAGAATTTGACAAATACATCATGAATGCAATCCTTCAGCAATTCTCGGTTGGTGGTAAACCGCGAACCGAATGCAAAAAGATTGTCGATATTCTTGTCATATAATAGAGAAAAATCAATCATTTTAGGTTTGTTTGTTAAAGGTAGATTTGTTTGATAAGATGATTACCGATTGCAAAAATAGTATTTATTTTTGATTCTACCTTGCTAAACCTTTTATTTTTTTTGCTAATTTGCTAAATTTTCCTCATATTTGAATTATTATTCTACTTCATGATGATGTGTGTGATTAGTTGACAGGTTTTTCAGGCAAGATTATCTTTTCTGAATCCAGTATATCTTGTTGGGTGATGTATCTGTCTTTTCAAAGGTGTTTCCCAGTTGCACGGTTTTCTTCTCTACTTTAATCTCGCCCGTCTTGGCGTTGATTTGGTAAATCTGGTATTTACCTGGAATAACGTCAATGGCGATGCTGGACGATTGACTATAAAGAAGATAGCCCTTATCATTATTTCCTAATGCCACACATCCCTTTGCATTGATGGGAGCCATTAGGCAGACATCATGTAAAAATGCCTGTTGCAAGGTGTTGGTGGTTTCGGTGCGAATGGGAATGTTGGGCAATGAGCCACCGCCCATCAAGACTGCCCATCCCATTTGGGGAAATTGTTGTGAGAAATAGGTCACCGACTTGTCGGGATATTTTTCACGGTATTCTCTGACGGCTCTGTACACTTCGTCGAATCCCGTCTTTCCCACTTTCACCTTCCTCATCCATTGGCGGGGAGCCATGTTCTTTCCTGCTTCTGGTGCCCACAACTCTTGCGTGTTATAATGCCAATAGCGAATGTCGATGATGTCCACCACCTTGTTTAATTGTGGATTGGAGAGAATGGCATCTTGTGCGTCTTTCGTACAACTGAGCGCAATGAGTGGGTGTAAACCTGTCTCGGCTTCCCATTCTGCAATGGTTTCCAACCAAAACTGAGTGAAATGTAAGGGTCCCGTGTATTCGGCACTGATCAGATGAACCACGTTGGGATGGTCTTTCAGTTGCTCCAAACACATACGAATGTATTGCTTATGTAATGGGCGCAAGGTTTTGTCTTGCTCGTTATAGAATTGTTCGGCAATGAAGATACGCTTATCTCCGGCAAAGGGAACGGGTTCTGGAAACGTTGTTCCGTTGATGTTGTTTACGGGTCGCCACGGACAATCCACCCAATGAGCACCAGCCTCTAAGATATTGTGTTGGAAGTAATGCTCGTTAAACAGGATAATTCCTTTGTCTTTGCCTTTTTGCGCAAATTCGTTTAATCTATGCCAATACCATTGATTGGGCTTTGTCAGGTCGTAACGTGACAATCCATCCCAGGCGGTGCCTTGTCCGCTTCGGGCAAAGGGTTGCTCGTAGAACGGTACCCATACGTCGCCATCGGCTCTGCGCACTCGCTCATGGTCGGTACGCCGCAGATCATACCAAAGACCGTAATGATGGTCTAACGAACTGTAATGGTTGCTGCTGAGATAGTTGACTACGCTGTCTATCCTGTCTGTCCATCCTGTTGCTTCTCTGCCTGGTACGAAACGGGTGATGGCAGGTCTTGCGTCTCGTTGGACGAAATTGTCTTTCACGCGTCCGCTCCACCAGGGGATATTGTATTGGTTTCCTGTGAGAAGTAAACCGTTTAAAGATAAGGGAGAGCAGGAGCGAGATTTGTTTCTAGAATCACTAGTATTTCTAGTATCGCTAGTATTTCTAGTATTACTAGTATTTCTAGTATTACTAGTATTTCTAGAATATCTAGAATATCTAGTATTTCTAGCTATATAATGATTCCCTCTTATAAAAGGGATGCTATCTATCCATGCTTCCAATGTGAGCCTCGGAGTGCTTAAAGACTCCATGGCAAATTGCATGGCTTGCTCTACGGTAGGCGAGGTGCTCGCATTGGTAGAGCGGGGCAGTATATGAGCCAAAGACTGAACGTGTGTCTTGATGTTTGGAATAATAGCTGAGAGCCTCTTTTCCAATTGGTCATAGAATAAAGAGCGAGGAGAAACATGGTCATTACTGCTTGTCCATTCACCGTTTCCAGTAAGCGTTCCCCAACATCCGTGCGCACTGCAACGATTGTCCTCATTGGGAGAGTAACAGTAAATCGTTGAGGCTGTACATTGCCAAAACATGGAGTTGGCTGTGTTCCAACCCGTGCCAAATTGGAATTGCTCTAAGTTGGCAAACTTTAAGTCATGACCGTCAATGTTGACAATGTCGAACAACAGACCTGCTGCCCATGAACCAATACTGCCGCTAAAGCCTAATGACTCTTCTCCTTCACATTGCACGAATGCGTTTGGACCAGCAGCACAGAAACCAGCGGCAAAATCGTGAATGCCTTGACGAGAAACGCAACGTTGGAATAATGTTTGTTGTCCTCGTGTCAGGAAGACACATCTTCGCCAACCGCCAATCTCTGATGTGGGATTAGAGGCAATGCAATCTTCAACCGTGATTCTACTGGTGTTTTTCTGTAAGTTGACAGCCGAACCTGCCAAATGCTTGAAGTTAACGCGACTTACCCAACAATCTCTCACATCGTTCATGAAGATTCCGTCCCAACAGTGGTCTTCGTCTTTGGGATTCCAATCGTTGACAACCGACTCCAGCGTCATGTTTTCGATTCCACATTCAGTGATTTCATGGGTAGTAGATGCTTTTACAATCCATCCTCCTCCATATTCTGGTGAAAGGGCAGTGGTGATAGAAGCATCAATGGTGATGGTGTTTCCACTGATTTGCGTAATGGTGCGATTCCACGTGATGTCTATGTCGGTAGGTTTCCATCCCGTATAGTCTAACCCACCTCCGAAATCTTCCATCTTTAAGTGCTCAATCCAATTCCTGGTGCATGGTCGTACAATATTGATACGGTCTCCTACATGGAATTTGGAGATTGCCGATTCTTGAAGGGCATCTATGATGGTCGTCGTACTTCCTGCGGCAATCGGTTGGGTAGTTATCTTAAGCGTATCTGAAGAGTTGGGAACTAATGATGGCATTCCCTCATTTTCCACATAAATCATTGCCCCACGTTCCACACCGTGTTTTTGGAGAATGGTATGGTCTCTGTCCGTGCCTCTTAACACAATACCCGATGTGGTCATGCGCAAGGGGCGGTTCAGTTGAAAGGTTCCTTTGCCTAACAAGATGGTTCCTCTGTGTCCGTTGGCATTCATCTTCATCTTGGCAACTTGGTTGATTGCTTGTTGGATGATTTCCGAGCAGTCTCCTTCTTGCCATTCAACGAATGTGGCAACTTCCACGTCGGGAATCAATGCTTCTGAGGCATGGTAACCGCACGTAGAATAATCCATCGGGATAAACAACTCTTTCTTGGGTTTCTTTTGGGCGTGTGACTCGGCTATCAAGCAAACAAGAGCCAATAGCATCAATATCTTCTGAATGTTCATCTTGTCAGTCATTTTTTTATAAGACGCATGAGAGTTTTAGATGTACTACTTTAAAAAACAAAAAAATGGGATGCACCTATTCAATAGGCACATCCCAAGAACGATTTTCTGAATGTCGTTATTCAGGTACTGTGTCAGAGAGTGGGTCAAACAGACCATCTGCGTTACGACCTAAATCATGCCAACCCACAGTCTGGTGCAGGGTGGGATTGGTTTGCATGGCATTCTGGCGAAGTCCGAGGAAGTAATACGTAGGACGGTAATTGATGGTCAACGCATCATCGTTTCCGTCAAGGTTTACGTCTTTACGACCTAAGAATATCTCGTAGAACTCAGCCAATTCCCTTACCTTGTCGTCATTGTACGTACCGTTGATGTATGACATATCTTCATCAAGTGTAAGTGCTTTCTCAGGACGATTGCCCTCTGTTGGGTCTGTTTCAGAAACATCCAAGCAGTACAAGATGATTTGATGACGTTTGGTTCCGTTTAATGGTTTCACGCCAAGATAGGTACAGGTGTTTCCACCGAAGCCTGTCAATGCCCATGAGGGTTTGATGGCTGATTGTCCTTGTCCACCATCGAAGAGCATCCAACGGTGCATGTCGTTGTAACGGTGTCCTTCGTAAGCCAGTTCTATCTGACGTTCATAGAGAATGGCAGCAAATAGTTTGGCTCGGTCACTGCTGATATCAGTAGGCAAACCGTAGTTGTTGCTTGCCGTATATCCCACACGGGCACGAATCTCCTCCAATGCTTTTACTGCCTCATCATAATGGTTGGCTCCGCAAGCAGCCTCGGCGAAATTCAATAACACTTCTGCGTAGCGCATGGTGAGCAATGGAGCTGCATTCTTCATGAATCCCTTGGGATTGCTTTGGCTATTGATGTATTCGTAGAAAGGAGAAGTGTGCAAATGCAGGTCATCCGTGCGTTTGCGAACGTAAATAGAGTGGCTGCTTCCCTTGTCAGTGGATTGGGTGAGCAATTCGGGCCAGTAACCGCTTGAAGTGGTTACTTTCGCCAAGTCTTCTTCTTTGTCGTTCCACATATAACTCCAGAGGGCATAGTTCTTTCCTGTAGTGTAAACATCCGTTGGAATGATTCCGCTCAGGGATGGGTCAGTAAGACTCACTCCACCCTCACTCCATTGCCATTCCACTCCTGGGAAGGCGAACGTACGATAGAAGCGTGGGTCACGGTTAAGCCAGAAGTTCAACTTGTCGTATGGAATCTTGCTCTCTCCAGGTTTCAGTCCGTCTGCCATTGGGAAGAGGTCAACCATCTCTGCCGTTGGGGTATATCCACCACCACCATTGGTGTTTCTTGGACGAATGCTGTGTTCCCAGTTGTTGTACTTGCCATAGTCGGGTTGACCAGATACATTTGCCTTGGTATTGTGCAAGGTGATGAATACGGCTTCGTTCACGCTACCGTCAGAACCCGTGTAGTCCATCCACATCTTTGCCCAGTTGGCACCGTTCTTCTCACCGCCAGAGGTGGGATAAGCCAAACCGAAATTACCAGCCTTCAACTTTTCCAATGCTGTTTTGTTGGCTGTATAAGCTGCTTCCCAACGGGTAACATCATCACTACGGTTGAATACAGGGCTTGCGTAATAGAGCAACATCTTACCCAACATGGCTTGAGCCAAACCTGATGTGATGCGGCCAAAGTCTTGAGCCTCGTTTTGCCAACGGTCAGGAAGCATATTGGCAGCATTCTCAAAGTCTTTACAGATAAAGTCAACGCATTCCTTCGTGGTGCGACGTGGCTCGATGAGGTTAGAACCGTCACCGTCTGTACCCAAGATAGGATCTTGTACATGGTCAACGATAGGAACGCCACCGTAAATAGTTACCAAGTGATAATACATATAACCGCGGAAGAAATAGGCTTGACCAAGAATCTCGTTCTTCTGTTGTTCTGTCAACGAGGATTTCTCAACGTTTTCTATTACGTCGTTGCAATTGCGGATATGTCCCCAAGGACTATAAACGTCGTTTGCCACATAGAAGAAATCAAAGTTGGCTCCTGTGAAATTATAGGTCACCTCCTCTTCGGGATTCACGAAGATGGAGAATCCACCATACTCGTCAGTACTCTTCGACCATTTGTCGGGATTACCTACCGAAGTCCAGTCGTTCGGACTGTTGGTGCCATTTCCGTCTCCACTCCTGGATGTTGGTAATAGCCAATAATACAGGTTGTTCAAACGCTCCTGTGCACCGTTGTAGTCGCTATAAGCAGTTGTCTGGTTGAAGTTTCCATAGTTTTTCTTCTCTTCCAGAAAACTGTCGCTACATGCTGTCAGGCTCATGGCAATGGTTGTCAGTGCGAGAGCCTTGCTGAAAATATTCTTGTTGTTCATCTTGTAATTCCTCATAATAAATTAGAACGAAACGTTGATACCCATCGTGAACTTACGCAAGTTAGGATAACGGCCATAGCTGCCTGCCCATGATGCCCAACTCTTGTCGGGATAGTTGTTGATGAAGTTGATGGCATTCTGAACGGTGAGATTCAAGCGTACATTGCTCACGCCGATGTAGTTCACCCATTTCTTGGGGAAGGTATAAGCTACCGTGATGTTACGCAGCGTAATAGCTGTTGCATCAATGAGCCAGAATGATGACGCTGCGGCATTGACATTGCTATAGCGCATGTTTGGCATATAAGCATCAATGTTTGTGGGAACGGTGATGTTTCCGCTTGCATCATAGATGGCTTCGTAGTTGAACATGTCACTGAATGATGATGGCATGTTTTCATACTCATAGTTGTTAGCTGCCTGACGGAAATCGTTTCCTACCATAGCCTTGGCTCCCCAGCTTGCACCTAATTGTGCTTGCAGTGAGAAACTCTTGTAGCTGATACCGAAGTTAAGCGTACATCCGTAAGGATTGCTGGTGTATTCAGACAAGCGTACATAGTCGTTGCCTGCTGTCACCTTACCGTCTCTCGGTCCGTAAGTGCCGTCACCATTGTTGTCTCCTTGAATATCTTCATAGATAAGCATACCTGGACGCACCTCGCTCTTGGTCATTCCCATGTATTCGGTGATATTGTACTTGGAGAAATATTCCTCGATGTCTTGGTAACTGCGGAACATTCCCAAACACTTGAATCCCCACAAACCACGGTCAGTTCGTTCGCCATATACCTGGTCATCATATTCGGGAATGGCTTGGAAATTGGTCTTGAGTATCTTATTGTCACTGAAGCCTGTCGATAGCTTCACCCAATAGTTGATGTCTTTGCCTATCTTGTCTCTCCAGCCGAGGTTCAGTTCCCATCCCCATGCGTCGAGTTCGCCGTAGTTTTCAGGAGTAGCCTGCGTTCCTACCGTGGTGGGGAACATGGACGTACCGGTACGTGTGGCAAACAATTCACGACCACGATCGTAATAGTAGTTAAACTCAAGCGTCAACCTGTCGCGCAGGAAGTGAGCATCAATACCTACGTTGGTCTTATAGGTCTTGTCCCAATGTACGTCGCTGTTCACGCCAGCCTTGGGCATTACAAGGGCATAACCCACATCAGAGTTGATGCCGTTTGCACCGAAGATGGCTCCCTTGGCTGCATTGCGTTCATAGAGTTGTGTCCAAAGCCATGCACGGATGTTGTCACGTCCCATGAGACCCCATGATGCACGAATCTTCAGGAAGTCAACCCATCTGCCAATCTTGCCGTTTTGGAACCAGTTTTCTTCTGAGATAACCCAACCGGCACTCACTGATGGGAACTTACCCCAGTAGTTCTTGGGTGCAAACTTGGTAGATGCGTCTGCACGGAACAAGAATTCGAAGAGGTATTTGCTGGCGTATGCGTAATTAAAACGTCCTACGTATGAGAGCATACCACTTTCGCTACGGTTGCCGGAAGCATCTTTGTCTCCAGTACCTGAACTGAACTGACCGTCTTGGTAAGCAATCAAATCTGTAATACTTCCGTAGAGGTCTTCTGCCCATGCTTCGGTCTTTTCCAAAGAGAACAAACCACTCACGTCGTGCAAGCCAAACTGACGGGCATATTGCAAGGTGAAGTTGTATTGGTAACTGTCGCTGCGTGCCATGTCGCGTCTGATCAATCCGCCATTGCTGACCAAGCGAAGCACGCTCATGTTATCGTCATTATAAACGGCATCATGTCCTGTATATAAGTGATTTCCTGAGCCTGTGCGGTTCAGCATACGATAAACGTCTTGGATGGTTTGTACAAGGTTGTTCTTCGAGTTGCTGATGCTCTTTGAATAAGAAACCTTGGCAGACAATCCCTTTAATGGCTTAATCCAATCAAAGTCTAACTCAATGCTTCCGTTGATGTTCAGATTGTTGGTCTGGTTCTGTACGTTGTCACTGTGGTTTTGCACGGCAGCAAAGTTGTAGAGCTGAGTAGCACTGGTAGGAATGCCGTTTTCCATACCACTATGTACAAGGGGATAACTACCGGCGTAATCTGGCACAAATGGCAAGTGAGTCATCAACCACTTGTAGTCGAAGTCTGTTCCTCCACCTTGTGGTGTGGTAGAGTTGTTACGCTCGCCCCAGTCGCCACTCACCTGCAAGGCAGTCTTCACGTGCTTGCCAATCTTGGCGTTCACACCTGTACGGAAATTCCATCGGTCGTAGTCTAATCGTCCGATATTACCGTCTTGCTTGTAATAGGAAACACCTGCGAAATACGTAGCCTTGTCTGTTCCACCATTGATGTTGATGTTGTGTCGTTGTGTAAACGAAGCCTTCCATTCCTTGTCGAGAAGGTTGTAGTTCAAAAGACGGGCAGCTTCCATCTCGTCAGCTTGGAACAGTTGTGTGCGCATTTCCAGACTTTCTTGGGATGACGTATTGGCAGCGCGCATGGTGTTGTACACCTTCATGTAGTCGTAAGAACTGAGCATCTTGGGCTTATAGAGTGCATCGGTCCATCCCAATTGACCAGAGTAACTGATCTTGGGCGCACCGTTTTCACCTTGCTTGGTCTTTACCAATACCACACCGTATGCGGCTCGTGCACCGTAAACGGCTGCTGAAGCATCTTTCAATACGGTAATGCTCTCCACTTCACTGATGTCCAAATTGTTGAATGCGGTCTCATTGGAGATAAAACCGTCAATCACGTAGAGTGGGGTGGGGTCTGGAGATCCACCACGCGTAGCATCGGGAGTAGTACTTTTGGCGAGTACGTCACTTTGTCGGATATTCAATGATGGACTCTGACCTGGGCGATAGCCGTTGGCACTCACGCTTACACCGTTGAACATTCCTACGAGTGCGTCTCCAAGACTACCTACCGATAAGTCTTGAATATCTTTCGGAGTGATGGTTTCCACGGCACCAGTAATGTTCTTCATTTTCTGAGTACCGTAACCCACTACAACCACCTCTTCTAAGCTTTGACGGTCTTCTGCCATGTGAATCACGCCACCTGGCTTAACCGTTTGGGGTACGAATCCTATGTAAGTGACCGTAATCTTTGCATCGGCAGGAACAGACAACTCATAGTTGCCGTCAATGTCGGTCACGGTTCCTCCTGTCTTTTGTCCCGTTACTTGTATCGTGGCTCCGATGATGGGCTCTCCATTTTCATCTACCACGGTGCCTTTCACTGTCTGGTTTTGTGCCAACGACACGGATGGCAACAATGCCAATGCCGCTGAGGCGCATAAACTGATGATGAGTTTTCTTTTCATATATCGATTCCTTTCATTCGTTAATTATTCCACCATCTGGGGTCACCTGTCTTGCGAGCTACCTGCTCACTGCCGGTAGGCTTGAAGTTGCCGTTGGCTGCATCTTCAAAGGCAGGGTCTGATTGCAAGGCATTGCCTGATTTGTCATAGGAGTTGGTCGTGAATCCCTCTGTCTCAGGAGCACCGTTAAACCAATATGTGTTGTAAGCAAAGTTATTGGTTGCAGCGTCGCTGATACGTCCCGTGATACGGCGTGGCACTTGTCCGCTTCCGCAATCTACGAAGATGTTGTTCGTGATGTCGTAGTTAGAGGTGTTTCTTCCGTCAAATCCTCCGTGGTTAGCCATCTGTCCTTCCTTGGCGATGTTGTAGAACGTACAACTCTTGAAGTTGATGGAGTTGGTCAGGTAACCGGCACGGTCGCATCGACCTGAGTTGTTGTAGCGGATGAAGTATTGCACCTTGTTTGAGTTGGCACACCAGAATGTGCAGTTGGTTGCGGTGAAGTCGTTGATAAATCCACCGCCGTCATAAATCTGGAAATATGCAGAACTGCTCATCTTCTCATCGGGTGTAAACTTAACCACCGTGTTGGTGATGGAGAAGTTTTTCACGCAGTATTTCACCTTGTTGTCGTACATGAACGTTCTCTTCACGCTGTTCACCTGACAGTTCTGGAAGCTGATAGGCTCTACGATTTGGTGGTGATTATTATGGTCTGCATCAAGAATTTCTGGATTGGGCTCTGCACTCAAAGCGAGCACGGGCTGCGTGGAAGCCTCGCACTCGAAGGTGATGTATTTAGCCTTGAATCCACTGCACGTAGCCAAGCCTCCACCTTCATTGTATGTGATGATGGCATTGTTGGTCTTGTTGGTGGAGCGCAGCGTCACCATAAACTTCCCAAAGTCGAGCACGTTAGATACGGTATAGTGTCCGCCTGGTGTTAAGTCGAAGTTGAGATTCTGCCCAGCCGAAGTCTCTGGGATAGGATTCTTCTGGAAATACTCATACAAGTCGCCTTCGGGAATCGTTGCGAAAGATGCCTCAAATGAGTTGAACAGCTTCTCCGTGGCAGATGGTGCGTCAGAGTTGTTCAGCTTCTTGTTGCCTAACGTCCTGATGGTCAGTTTGTAGTTTACGTCTTCCTCACGGTCGTAGGTGTGCGAACATCCGTCGATGGTATCGCCGCTGATTACCTCGTCGTTGCTTAGGTCGTAGAGGAAGACCTCGTACCCGCCTGCTCCAAATACTACAGGCCATGTAATGGTCATCTTGTCACCATCCGTGTTGGGTGTAATCGTGATGTCACCCTCTGCAGGAGAAACAAGTTGGGCGTTTCTTACCCCACCGTCAAACGCATCGTTCCCGCTGTAGGTGTCAGCGCAAGATGATAGTAGCCATCCTCCTACGGCAAGGGTTGCCAAGGTGTACAGCTTCTTGCTTGATACAATTTTTGATTTGTTCATAAGTGTTAAAGTTATACATGTATAATAATTATTTTTGTTAATAGACGTTTAATCTCGAAAAATGTAATCAATCACAACCAAAACTTTTTTATCATGTCGTCAAAATCTCTTCATGGCGATAGATGGTGGCTCATGATTTCGGTACTTTGTAGTTCACTGCCAACATGGTTAGGTCGTCGCTTTGTTCTGCTTCGCCTACAAAGTCATTGATGGCTTTGTTCATGCGGGTAATCAGTGACTGGGCATCTTTTTCATTTTCTTGTATGTGTCGTTGGGCTGTTTCCACTACACGTTCTTTTCCGAATTGTTCATGCTCAAGGTTTTCTGCCTCGGTCAGACCGTCTGTGTAGAGGAAAATGTTGGTTCCGGGATAGATTTCTATCTCTTGCAACTGAAACTGCCATTGTGCCATGATTCCCAACGGTATGTTAGACTCGCATGGCAACCTTCCTATTTTCTTACCTATTAAATAAGGTGCATCATGACCGGCATTGCAATAGCGCAACCATCCCGTCTTGAGGTTTAGCTCTCCCATAAAGAGCGTTACAAACATCATGTTGTCATTACCTTTCGTCATGAGTCTGTTGAGCTCATCTATCACTCGGTCGGGTGATGGTGCATGTGAAGATACGGAATGGAATAAGGCGAGGGTCACCGTCATCACCAATGCGGCAGGTATGCCCTTCCCCGATACGTCTCCAATACAGAACAACAGCTTGTCGTCTTTGATGTAGAAGTCGAAGAGGTCGCCACCTACTGCCTTCGCAGGCGACAGGGTACCGTAGATGTCAATGTCGTTGCGTTCAGGATAGGGTGGGAATGTCTTGGGCAACATCGCCATTTGGATGCTATGCGCAATGTTCAGTTCGTTCTCTAAGGTGGCTTTGGTGGCAGTGGTCTCTTTCAGTCTTTCCATGTATGTAGATAGAGAACTTTGCATGTCTTCAAATGAGTCACGCAACTGCTTGATCTCGTCTTTTCGCTTGATGATGGGCAGTTCGGCATTGAAGTTTCCCTTCGCCACCTCATTGGCGGTGGCTGCCAGTTGTACCAGGGGCTTCGTGGCTTTGTGTACGACCCTCAGACATAAGAAGAATATCAATAGCAGACTGGTACTGAGAATGAATATCATCAGTATTCCAATGGCTTCTCCTGTCAGGTAGATGGTGAAATTGGGTACTACGATAGCCATTGACCATTTGGTGGTTTCCAGTTGGGAATAAAATATCGTGGATGAGATGCTGTCTATCACTATTTCATCACCGTAGAATCGCTTTTTGCCTTTCTCATAACTGTTTTTGCCTTCTTTCATTTCTTTGATGTTTTTGGCAAAGTGTGAGTCGTCGGGAGCAAGATACATGTCTATCTTTTTGTTTAAGATACGGCTTGAATCGGGATGGGCGATATAGGTTCCTTTCCTGTCGATGATAAAGCTATATGAAGCATATTTCTTACTGTCACTCAATGCCCATGACCTGTCATTGTCTCTCTTGTCTTGTTCCTTCAGTTTCTGGGTAAGCCATTCGAGCGACAGGTCTGCACCCAATACTGCCACCGTGTTGCCCTTTTTGTCGTGGATAGGATAGAGATAAGATACCAATGGAGTCGTGTGGTCAGAATTGTCAAAGAAAGGATCTGACCAAATGCCTTCCTTGGCTGCCAGTCCACTTTGAAACCATTCTGCGCTGAGGTAGTCGTAATCCTTGTCTCCTATGACCTTTTTCTCTATTTCTCCCTTTTCGTTCTTCGCGGCGTATGGAATGTACCATTTGCCCTTTTTAGGATAGTAGTTTTCAATGAAAGCAATGCCACAGCTCTTGATACGGTCGTTCTTTTCTACTATTCGGTACATGATGTTCAGCAGCTCGTCTGGATTGTTCAGCGAACTCACAATGTCGTATTCGTTGTTTACCACAGCCACGCTTACCTCCGTGAGTATGTGATTCACGGTTGTCTTCATGTTTAGCAAGTTGCTTTCGTAGCGTTCGCTGTTCTCCGTGTACATGGAAATCTTGGCTGCCATGTAGATGACATACATCGTACCCGACATCAAGACGAACAGTATCAAGACTATCCGAATGGTCAACCGTCTGCTTAAGGTTTGTTTGACAGAAAACATGGTGATAGTTATGTAGATTTATCTTCTTTTCTTGTGCAAATTTATAAAATATCGGCGAATAATAAAATATTTTGTTGAAATATCAAAAATTTTAACGATATTTGCATGGATGTTATTCTAAAATGAGTGATTATTGATAATCTGTTACACATGATATCTACATTTATGAAAAAGGCAATAGCTTGTTTTATCCTTTCTTGTATAGGAACGGTTGACATTCATGCACAGTCTTCTTATCATTACGACGTGAATAATGATGGGGAGGTGAATGTCATGGATGCTGTCTTGGTGGTCAACTACATACTTGGCAATCCTTCGCCTGAAGCCATTGACATGGGATTGCCAAGTGGCATCAAATGGGCAACTTTCAATGTGGGAGCCACAAAACCTGAAGATGATGGCAATTACTATGCTTGGGGAGAGACGGAGAAAAAGGAGGCGTATAGCTGGTCCACCTATACTCATTGTGATGGCTCGTCGAGTACCTGCCATGACATCGGCACCAGCATCTGCGCCACTCAGTATGATGTGGCTCACGTCGCTTGGGGAGGATCGTGGCGAATGCCCACCGCCGACGAGATGCAGGAATTATTGGATTACTGCAACTACGAATGGGTGGAGTATCACGGTGTGAATGGCCTCAAACTTACCAGTAAGGCTAATGGAAATATCATCTTTCTCCCAGCCGCAGGCGACCGTTGGGGAACCAATAGTGGCAACAAGGGCAGTTATGGCTATTATTGGACGGGTACCTTGAGTGAGGGCAGCAACGCCAACGCCTGTCGATTGAATTTCAATGGTGGAGCTGTATATAAGGGTGATAATTTCCGCTACCGTGGCTTCACCGTCCGACCAGTATGTGAGTAGTCGAAACTTGTTCGTATTGGGGTGGGGGAGGCTTATTGCCTTTGGCAATGATGCGTTTGTTGCGTTTAATTTGGACTTTATGTTTTCATACTGCATAAACTATGTATAAGCATTGCATAAATATTCTTTACCAACCGTAAATACTGCGTTTTAATTTTTTAACACGAAAATAGTGCTTTCTTAACAGATTTTCACACCTTTTGAAAGCCCGATTTTTGGTGATTGGGGATTTTAGAAGTAACCGTGCATCACGGTTAGAGAAAGAAAGGTGAGGAGAGAGAGGTGAGAGAATAGCCACGGCTGCTGGAAACTCAATCACAAACCTCAAACACGAAACTCAATCAAGAAGACTCAATCAAGAAGACTAATCTCTCACCTCTCACCTCTCACCCCTAATTATTAACAACAACACAAACACAAACAACAATGCTGAAGTACAAACTTTATCAAGAGAAACGAGACAATGCCTTTAAAGGCAAGTGGTACGCACGTGTGGCAGTAGATGAGACCATCGACCTCAACGGACTCGCCAAGCACATGGCAGACCATCACTCTCCCTACTCAGAGGGATTGATTACGGGAATCCTCAAAGACATGGTGAGCTGCATCCGTGAGCTGGCTCTCGACGGAAAGGCTGTGAAAATCCCCGACCTCGCCATCTTCTCACTCGGACTGGAAACGAAACCTGCTGACAAGGCAGAGGATTTCACCGCCTCGAAGAACGTTACGAGCGTTAAGCTCCGTTCACGTGCCACTGGAGTATTCACCCGCCAACAGTTGAACATCATCGCCCAAATGAGGGAGAAAGACATCTACACCGTGGACGGTGAAGGAGGTTGTGAAGGGTAAGAAGCAAGAAGCATGAAGTAAGAAGCATGAAGTAAGAAGCAAGAAGCATGAAGCATGAGATATGCTTTTCCGTTGACCATTGACCATTGAGCATTGACCATTGACCGTTGACCATTGACCATTGACCATTGACTATTGAGCATTGACCATTGACCATAAAGACTAATCTCTTGCCTCTTACTTTCTTACTTCTTGCTTCTCTTTTCTAATCTCTTGCCTCTTACTTTCTTACTTCTTGCTTCTCTTTTCTAATCTCTAGCAAATAAGCGAAGCAGGACAAATCCCACTTCGCTTATTAACTGTTTCGTTGATGGCAGCCAATCACGATGGAATGACTTCTATCATGGTTATTCCGAACCTCCGCCAAGGGCGATGTAAAGGGCGATGACGGCTTCGGCTGCATCATACATGTTCATGGCTTGACCAAGTTGTGCATCAAGTAATGTCTCCTGAGCCTTCAATACTTCAAGGTAGCTCGCCTTGCCGTTGTCCATCAGTTCGTGAGTGCCTTTGTATGCCTCGTGCAACACCTCTACCTGACGAGTGTAATACTGGTGCTTCTCACGGGCAGCCTGACAGTCTGCCATAGCCTCGTTGACTTGATTGCCGGCGTTGATGACAGTCTGCACGTACTTCTTCTGCATGTCTTGCTCGGTAAGCATGGCAATCTTCTTGTTTGCAATCAGCTTTCCACGAGCAAAGATGGGTTGGGTGAGCGAACCGATAGCAGTGAGAAGCAACTTGCCTGGGTCAACGATGATTCCTGCGTTATTCGTCCATCCTGCGGATCCACTGAGCGTGATGCTGGGGTAGAAGGCGGAACGGGCAGCCGCGGTGTTGTAGAATGCCTCTTCCATAGCGTGGTTTGCCATGCGGATGTCTGGACGGTTTTCCAGCATCAAGGCTGGCACACCAATCTTCAGGTACTTGGTGTCGAACATACGCTGTTCGTCGTTGCCCATTGCCTCTGCATGATGCAGGATTGACGAACCCCACTTCTGGCGGTTGATGTGCTGTGGGGTGATACCCAACAACTGGCAGATGGCATTTTCCACGGCACGGATGTTGCGGCGGTTATCAACAATCTGCGTCTTGATGCTCAGATAAGAAGCCTCCATCTGGTTGACAGCAGTGCTATATGCCTTGCCGTTTTCCCAAAGGGCTTGTTCTGTTTCAAGCGAGGTGTTCCAAAGACTGTCGGTCATGGTGAGAATCTCCATCTGGCGATCGAGCACCTGTAGCAAGAAGTATTGTTGAGCCATCGTTGAAATCAGGTTGGCACGTACAGCCTCTTGTTGCATCTGAGCCTGTAAGAGCACAGCCTTGGCAGCACGCTTCTTGTTGGTGATGGAACCGAACACGTCGATGTCCATCGACAATTGCAACGGCAGGTCGTAGGTCTTCGTGGCAGCACTGCCATCAAAGCTGGATAGTGTGCCCTGCGGAGAAAAGACCAGTGATGGCAAATATGCCAGCTTGGCTGCTTTCAGCGCTGCCTCCGACTTCTCCACAGCAATACGTGCAGAGTTCAGATCGGTGTTGTTTGCCAGCACCTGCTCGATGAGTTGTTGGAGCAGTGGGTCTGTAAAGAACTCACGCCACGACATCTGTGCAATGGATGTCTCGCCAGAAGAATGCACGATGTCTTGACTGGTGCCAAAAGCATCAACGGGTGCTTGTGTCTTCTGCTCGTACTTATTATATATGCCGCAGCCTGTGAGCAGAAGGCTCACAGCTGCAGCTACGAAGATATTGCTTATTCTTTTCATGATTTATTCCTCTGTTTTTACTTCAACACTTTTCATTTTCGGAGCCCCTTGGAACTTCTCATGCATCTTCTGGAATACGATGAAGAAGGCGGGAACGACGAAGAGCAGGGCTATTGTACCGATACTCATACCACCAATGACACCAAGAGCCAAAGCACGGTTACCGTTGGCACCGGCACCACCCTCGATCACGAGAGGTACCATACCGATAATCATCGTGGCCACCGTCATCAGAATCGGGCGCAGACGCTCCTTACATGCCTCGAAGGCGGCCTCGCTAATGCTCAACCCCTGCGCACGACGCTCCGTAGCGAACTCGGTGATCAGAATGGCCGTCTTGGCCAACAGACCGATCAGCATGATAACACCCGTCTGCAGATAGATATTGTTGTCCATGCCCGGAATTTCCATCGCATAGCCGAAATAGGCAAACACAAAGGCACCCATCAGTCCGAACGGCACACTGAACAGCACAGCCAACGGTGTAAACCACGAATTGTAGAGCGATGCCAGGATGAGGTAAATCAGGATGGCGCAGATGACGTAGATGAGTGCTGTGGCATTAGAGCCGGCAGTCTCCTCTACCTCGCGCGACATGCCGCTGTACTCAAAGGCTGCAGTTTTCGGCATCTCCTCCTTGAACACTTCGGCAATGGCCTTATGAGCGTCGCCCTCAGTGTAGCCGCTACCAGGTTTCACGATGCAAGTGATGCTCTGGAACAGGTTGAAGTGCTCGATATTGGAAGGACCGACAATCTGCTTCAGACTGACGAACTCAGCGATAGGAGCCATCTTGCCACCTTTCACCTGTACGAAGATGTTCTGCAGCGACTGCGGGTCGAGACGATACTCAGGAGAGGAAGCAGCCATGATACGATAAACCTTACCAAACTGGTTGAAGTTGCCAATGTAAGCACCGCCGCAGAAGGAACCCAGCGTATTGAGTACGACTGCAGGCGACACACCGGCACGGTCGCACTGGGCGGCATCGACATCGACCTGAAATTTCGGGAAACGCTCAGAGTAGGTTGACATGGCAGTGGCTATCTCAGGACGTTCAGACAGTTTGGCCAGGAAGTGCTCAGTCTGCTTTGCAAACTCCGACAGGTTACCGTCTGTGGGATCCTCGACAATAAGCATGACGTCGTTACTGGTGCCATAGCCTGGAATCTGAGGCATCTCGAACGGCAGCACACGCAAGTTCTTGATGTCTTGGCAGTCGAAGTAGAAACGATACATGACAAGAGTTAGCAGATGGTTCATGCCAGGACGCTCATCCCAGTTCTTCAGTCGGACGACCATCGTACCGTAGTTGGAACCGGCACCCGATATCATACCATAGCCACAGACTAAAGCGAAACTCTCCAGTTCGGGAATCTTCTTCACCTTGGCCTCAACGGCTTTCGCCATCTCACGGGTCTGCTTCAGGGTGGAGCCTTCAGGAGCCTGTATCTCAACCAAGAACACGCCCTGGTCCTCCTGCGGCACGAGACCTGAAGGCAGGCTCTTCATGAAGAACACCAGCAGCACGGCAGCCAGTGCCAGCACGCTCCAAGCCAAGATGGGGCGCTTGATGAATTTCTGGACAGCCTTGCTGTATTTATTATAGATGGCATTATAGCTGACTTCATACGCTTTTTTGGTATAGTAGGTCAGGCTCTTGCCTTCCTTCTTTCCTTCAGTGGCGCGCATCATGATGGCACATAGGGCTGGACACAGCGTCAGGGCCGATATGCACGACAGACCTACGGACGAGGCAATGGTGATACCGAACTGGGTGAAGAACGTACCTGAGGTGCCCGGCATGAAGGTCACGGGGATGAACACTGCCATAAATACTAAGGTACACGATACAACAGCCACCGACACCTCGTTCATGGCCTGACGGGTGGCTTCGCGGGCATCGCTGATGCCGCCCTCCATCTTAGCCATCACAGCCTCGACCACCACGATGGCGTCATCCACCACCGTACCGATCGCGAGCACCAGTGCGAACAGCGTCAGGATGTTGAGCGAGAAGCCGCATATTGACACGACGGCAAAGGTACCCAACAGCGACACGATAATCGAAATAGAAGGGATAATGGTAGCCTTGAAGTTCTGGAGGAAGAAGAACACCACAAGCACCACAAGGATAATGGCGATAACGAGCGTCTCGACCACGTTATGGATAGCAGCGAACAGAAAGTCATCACTGGTCATCAAAGTCACGAACTCCAGG
>Ga0310694_10000250_pt1 | contig 78343 bp, 68 predicted proteins | sample 174DNAGHGhighgp2_FD_203884 | JGI IMG/M metagenome (GOLD analysis project Ga0310694, IMG submission 203884) | Sheep rumen microbial communities from Palmerston North, Manawatu-Wanganui, New Zealand - 1742 DNA GHGhigh gp2 (v2) (version 2) | ecosystem: Host-associated > Mammals > Digestive system...
GTGTCGGGAACGTCGGCGATGAATTTCGAGATCTTGTCTTTTTCAGCTGTGGTGAAGAAGCGGTTCTGCGCCAACAGACGATAATAGCGGTCTTTCACATTTTCAAACTGTGTGGTGTCAACGTGCGTGGAGTGGAGTTGGAGGCACATTTCAGCAAACTCTTCGGCATATTGCTGCACCTTCTCTGGATGGTCGGCAGTGGCGCGCGAATAGGAGGTTTTGCCAAGGATGCGGTGGAAACGGATACCATAGCGGTTGTCGTCGGTCACCACATAGTCGCCCGGCTCTGGCGTCGGGATTCCCATTTCATAGACCTTTCGTGCCAGTCTCATCTCGTCCAATGGCTGCTGTATTTTCCCTGGGAAATAGAGTTTGAGCATGATGGAAGGGTCGGTTTTATGGTCGTAGCTTTCGCCGTTAGCACCGCCACCGGAAAGGATATAGTCATTTAATGAGATTTTGATGGCTTCCATGGGCATGATTTTTCGACAAAGATAGAAAAAAAACAAGAAACCAGTTGATTTTTACAAGTTTTCGTACCTTTGCATGGTTTTATTGGAATAAGTATTGTCCATGAAAAGGAAATCGTTTGCCAATCGATTAAGTTGGACCATCTTAGGAGTTGCGTCCGCCATTTTCGTTGTTTCACAATTGGCAGTGGCTATGGCTTCCAATGTCATCCTTGGCAGGGAAGTCCGTAGAACCTCGATGTGGCCTGAAGATCCTTTGAAGTTTTTGCTTCAATCATCAGAGATGCAAATCGCCTTGGTTGTGATTGCCCTGATGAGCCTTTTGGTGTTGTTTTTTGCCAGTCGTCGCATCATACGAACTAAGACGCGACCCATTACGGACGAATTGAAGACCACTACCACGGCCAACGAGCGTATGGAGTCAGAACTCAATATGGCGCGCGACATCCAGATGGGAATGCTGAACAAAGACTTCCCATCGCAGCTTTTTGCTCTCATGAATCCTGCAAAGGAAGTGGGAGGAGATCTCTACGACTTCAAACTCAAAGAGGACATCCTCTATTTCGCCATCGGTGACGTGTCGGGCAAGGGGATGCCTGCGTCGCTGATGATGGCCATCACCAATGCAACGCTGCACATTGTGGACGGTCTTGGCTTGCCGTTGGATAAGACACTTCGCCGCATCAACGATAGCGTCAGCGAGGCAAACAATAGTGGGATGTTCGTCACATTGTTTGTCGCCCGAGTCAATCTCAAGACCCGCCACATGGAGTATTGCAATGCGGGCCATTGTCCTATCCTCATTTTCCCTCCTGACGGCGAGCCATATTACCTCAAAGCCAAACCCAACTTGGCCATAGGCTTGTTTAAAGACTTTGCTTACGAGGCAGAAGAGATTGATTTGAAGGCTGGTACACGTATCATTACCTATACCGATGGCGTAACTGAGGCCGAAAAAAAAGACCTGAGCCAATATTGCAAAGACCGATTGATGCAATGGGCCAAACATATTGTAGAGACGTTTCCTGAAACGTCTCCGCATGCCGACAATTCCCGTGAAAAAACCATTGTGGAAGACCTTTACGCTTCCGTGAATGCTTTTGCCGCAGGTAATCCACAAAACGATGACATAACCATTATGAGTGTAAGAATAGAATGATTAAGAAACGATTCAACCCAATAACAGACAAGAGCAGTGAAATCATTGCTTTCCTCATGGCATCTCCTGACATGCCTTCAGATGAGGCTTTGCGTTTCAAGTTGCGGCTTTCCATCGAGGAAGCGGTCGAGAACGTGGTGCGCTATGCTTATGAGGGTGGTATAGGTTGGCTGGAGGTGGGAACCAACCTTGACCACGATTCGTTGATCCTGACTGTCGAGCTACGCGATGCAGGTGTGCCTTTCAATCCACTTGAGGTGCCTGATCCTGATGTGACACTTCCTGCCGAAGACCGCAAAATTGGCGGATTAGGGATTTATCTTTGCAAGAAGATGATGGACACCCTCAACTATAAATATGAGGAAGGAAACAATGTGCTGACGATGACGAAGAGAGTGGCTAGTTAGGAGTGGCTAGTTAGGAGTTGTTAGTTAGGAGTTTTTAGTTAAAAGTTTGAAAAATATGGATGTTACGATAAATAAAAAAGATGAAAAAACCTTTGTGACATTGAATGGGCGCATTGATACGACCAATGCCGAACAGTTTCAGCAGGACATTGCCCCATTGATTGAGGGCGACAGCCCTGACATCGACATCGACTGCACAGGCATGACCTACACTTCGTCTCAAGGGTTACGCATTTTTTTGATGCTACAAAAAAGTGTTATTGCCCGCAAAGGCAAGATGGTGATGCGCAACATGAGCCCCATGGTGAAGGAAGTGTTCGATATCACAGGATTCACCAATATCATCACTATTATTTAGCTGCCATGAAACTCGACATGCACTGCGAAATGATACTCGATGAGTATCGCGAGAGGATGCCTGTGTACGAGAAGATGCAATCCTTCATTATTGACAAGTTGCGCGCTTGCCTCGACGAAAACCATATTCTCGTTGCAGGTTTGGAATCTCGCATCAAGTCAGAGAGCAGCCTCATTGGGAAGTTGGAGTTGAAAGGCTACAAATACCGCTCACTTGAAGACATTACCGATATCCTTGGAACACGTATTATCACATTCTACAGCAACGAAGTTGACATCATCTCGGCACTCGTGGAACGATTGTTTGATATCGACTGGGAGAATTCTGTTGATAAGCGCAAGATGTTGGAAATCGACCGTTTCGGCTATATGTCGCTGCACTATATTTGCCGCATTCCCGAGACCATGTATAAAGATTCAGCAAAGCCTGAGCTAAACCAGATGCGGTTCGAGTTGCAGATGCGCAGTTCGTTGCAGCATGTTTGGGCCAATATGTACCATGACATGGGATACAAGAGTGAGGTAGAAGTGCCTTTGGAGTACCAACGCGACATGAATCGTTTGGCAGGTATGTTGGAGTTGGCTGACGAGCAGTTTGGACGCATCCGCAAGGAAATAACAGATTACCGTCGTAAGGTACAGGCTCTTGTGGCCAGTGGCAATTTTGATGAGGTGAAACTAGACGGAGACACTTTCCGCAGTTTCCTTGAGTTGAAGCCGTTTATGCGATTGGCCAAAAAGATTGCCATCATCAACCAAGGCGAGTTGTTTGAAGACAGTCTCATGCCTTATTACAAGATTTTGTTGCGATTAGGAATGAAGACCATTGGTGACATAGTGCGTTTGCGTGACGAATATGAAGAAGCAGCCTATCAACTTGCACTTTTGCAACTGGCGGGTACAGGCCTCGACATTGTGGCATATTCTGTGGCGTTGCAGAATATTTGTATCGTTTATATTCTTAAAAAAGGCTTTGGTGAGGCTGGCCTGACACAATTGTTCTCGGCATTATATGGGACCAGTAACTACAATGCGCAACGTGCCCATCGTATCTTCGAACAAGCTCAAAAGATCAACCTGATTTGACCATGAACAATCCATTGGATACTACCTTTTTCGATAAAGCTGTGAAGTTTGCCATCGAAGCTCATAGTGGAACAGAGAGGCGTGGCAAAGGCTATCCCTATATCATTCATCCCATGGAGGCCGCCAGCATCGTGGCTACGATAACCAATGACCAGAAAATGCTGGCTGCGGCCATCTTGCACGACACTGTCGAAGACACTGATATGACCATCGAGCAGATTCGGGAACAGTTTGGCGATAGGGTGGCTGAACTCGTCCAGCATGAGACGGCACCTATGGATGAAAGTTTGACATGGCGTGAGCGTAAGGCCATTCAGGTCAAGCAACTGTGTGATGCGCCATACGACAGCAAGGTGGTCGCCCTTGGCGACAAGCTCTCCAATATGCGTGGCATCGCCTTGGATTACCGTCAGGTCGGCGACGAGGTGTGGAGCCTTTTCCATGCCCCGAATGGCAAGCCTGATGTGGAATGGTACTATCGTTCTTTGGCTGAGGCCATGGTGGAACTGTCGGAGACGCTTCCTTATCAGGAGTTCGTCAGGCTGCTTGAAAAGGTGTTCGGATAATTCTTTTCTATTTTCGGAAAGCATGTCATCCCTACGCAGGTTGTGCGCTGGCATGGGATCTATGCTTTCAGAAAATGGTTCTTATGGAGTTGACTTCTTTATCCGCCTCCCATAGATTCTTTTCTTTCGCACACGCCCACGTAAGAATGACATGGAAGGCTGAATTTAGTAAAGGAAATATTTTGCCCTAATAGCCTTGAACGCCTCAAGGTCGTCTTTCCAAGAAGCACGGATCTCATCTGCGCTTTTCCCGTTCTCTATGTCGCGCTGCATCTGCTTGTCGCCCGAGAGCAAACGGAAATAATCCTTGAAGAAGCCTTTGTCTTTCAACTGCATATAGGCTTCGATGATCCATTCCAGTTGGAGTTGGTTGTCGTTGAGGGCGTAGTCGTGGGCATATTCAACAAGGTTTTCGCCACGGCAACGCTGACCTTCCAACAGGGGTTTGGAGGCACCGCTGGTGCTTTTGGGCGTGAAGGTATAGCTACCGCGCATGTCGGGATGGCCATAGATTTGGAAAGGTGTCTCAGTGCCACGTCCCACGCTGACATTCGTTCCTTCGAAGAGACAGAGGGTAGGATAGAGGTACACCGACTCCCAGTTGGGTAGGTTGGGCGAAGGCTTCACGGGCAGTTCGTAGATAGCATTGCGGTTATAGTCTTTGATGGGAATGACGGTAAGGTCGCAAGTGACGCCGTTCTTCAGCCAGCCTTCGCCGTTCACCATCTTGGCGTATTCCCCAATGGTCATGCCGTAGACGATGGGTACTTGATGCATACCTACAAATGAGTTGTTCTCAGGTCTGAGCACAGGGCCATCCACATAAAAGCCATTGGGATTGGGACGGTCAAGGACGACGACGGGGAGATGGTTTTCGGCAGCGGCCTCCATCACGTAGGTCATGGTGGAGATATAAGTGTAGAAACGTACGCCAACATCCTGTAAATCAAAAAGGATGATGTCGATGCCTTGCAGCATCTCGGGCGTGGGCTTCTTGTTTTTTCCGAAAAGTGAAATTATAGGTAGTCCCGTTTTCTCGTCTTTGCCATTGTTGATCCTTGCGCCAGCATCAGCTGTGCCACGGAAGCCATGTTCAGGTGTGTAGATTTTCTTTACCTCGATGCCCAACGAGAGCAAGGAGTCCACGAGATGTGTCTTTCCAATGATGCTGGTTTGGTTGCCCACAATGCCCACACGCTTGCCTTCTATCAAAGGTAGGTAGTCGTTAATTCGCAAGGCGGCGCTGACATAGTGGTCCTTGTCAATGAAAGCAAGGGAAGTGTCTTCTTCGACTATGGTTTCAGTGATTTCAGTATTCACCTTTTGGCCTTGGGCATGGCATTGGGGAAGAAGGGCGCAAAAGAGCAAGGCGATGGCAAAGAATTGTCGTTTCATTTCGTTTTTATTTTTTACTTTTGCAAAATTATTGAAAAACCTGCAAATGTCGGGCCCAAAATTCATAGCAGACCGAATTTTTTCGCTTTCGAAGGAAAATCTTTCTTCGACGGTAATGCGTTTGGCTGTCGCGAGTGTGGCTTTGGCCATCGTTGTGATGCTTATTGCCTGGGCAGTCGTGGTGGGTTTCAAGAATCAGATCCGCGACAAGGTCATTGGTTTTGTAGCACCGATTCATGTGCAGGCTTTGGACAAGAACGAGTCGGTGGAGGAGACGCCTTTTGTATTGGATTCATTGTTAATCAGTAGATTGAGTACCGTTGAGGGCATCAGCCATTACCAACAGGTGGCCAACAAGGCGGGTATGATCAAGACCGACGATGAGATTCAGGGTGTGGTGTTGAAAGGTGTGGATGAGAACTACGACTGGACGTATTTCGACAGCTATCTCCTTGAGGGAAAGACACCGAAATACACTGCCGACGAACGCTCCACCGAGGTGCTGGTCTCCAAGACAATTGCCGACAAGATGTTGCTCAATGTGGGCGACGATGTCCGTGTGTGGTTCATCGACAAGGACATGCAGGCGAGAGGCAGGAAATTTTCGGTTTCAGGCATCTTTGAGACCGGACTCGCTGAGTTTGATGCACGTTATGTCTTCGCCGACCTCAACCAAATCCGGAAGTTGAATGGTTGGGAGGACGATGAGGCAGGACTGCTGGAGATTGCTCTGAAAGATGGTGCTGATGTCGACCAAGTCAATGAAAAGCTTTACTATGCCTTGCCTTCAGAATTGGCTTCCTATACTGCCCGCGAGAGCAACCCACAAATCTTCGACTGGCTCGATTTGCTTGACACCAACGTTTGGCTCATCATGGCCTTGATGCTGCTTGTGGCAGGCATCACGGTCATCAGCATGTTGTTGATTATCATTATCGAACGCACTTCAACCATAGGCTTGTTGAAGGCCATGGGGGCGAGTAACAAGTTTGTCCGTGAGGTGTTTTTGCGCCGCTCGCTGCGCATTCTGCTCATAGGCATGCTTATTGGCAATGTCATTGGGTTGGGATTCTGTTTCTTGCAGCAATACACTGGGTTTATCAAGTTGGATGCTGCCACCTATTATCTCTCTGCTGTACCTATTGAGTTGCATCTCAGCACTGTGGTTTTCATCAATTTGGGTACATTCCTACTCTGGGTGCTGATGCTTTTGATTCCGACTTCGGTCATCAACCGCATCAGTCCCACCAAGTCGATTCGATTTGAATAAGCGAAAAAAACATGTTTTTTGCTTGGCATTCCAATAATTTGCCTATCTTAGCCGCCGAATCAACAAAGCTATGAAAGACTTTACCATTGTGCCGCTGAAAGGCTACGGCGAGATACCTTTCGGAATGACCCTTGACGATACCGTCAAACTGTTGAACATGCCTGACTTCTATGAGGAGTTGAGTGACATGGAAGAGACGGGCAACCGCTCCATCTATTACGAATACGATGCCATCCAAACGAACATCTATTTTGAAGGTGTCACCAAGTCGGTGGTGGCCTGCTTTGAGACAGAAAACAAGGCGGCTACACTGTTCGGCAAGAAGGTGTTCGACCTCAAAAAGGATGAAGTTGTCAAGTTGATGAAAGACAACGGCTTCAAGGGGATGGAGGAAGAGACCGAAGACGGCGAACTGCGTGTTTCCTTCGAGGATGCCATGATCGACTTCTTCTTTGAGGGCGACAAAATCAGCGCTGTGAGCTGGGGCGTGCTTGTCGACGAACAAGGAGACATCATTTGATGAAAACCAAGATCCAACAGAAATACGACGCTTTTGTAAGCTATTTCGAGGAACACATGCCAGTGGCTGAAACGGAGTTGGAATACAAAGACACGTATCAGTTGCTTGTTGCTGTTATTCTCTCGGCGCAGTGTACCGACAAGCGTGTCAATATGACCACACCTGCCTTGTTCCGGCGTTTCCCGACGGCTCAAGACATGGCAGATTCCTCGGTAGAGGAAATCTATACTTATATCAAAAGCATTTCTTATCCCAACAACAAGGCCAAGAACCTGTTGGGTATGGCTCAGACTTTGGTGCGCGACTTCAATGGCATCGTCCCCAACAATCTGGAGGACATGCAGAAGTTGCCTGGTGTGGGTCGAAAGACTGCCAATGTGATGATGGCCGTGGCCTTCGACAAGCCTGCTATGCCTGTTGACACGCATGTGTTTCGTGTCTCGAACCGCATCGGCCTGACCAAAAACTCAAAAAACGTCCTTGAAACCGAGAAAACTCTGGTAGCCAACCTTTCACAGGAAGTGCTGTCAAAGGCACATCACTGGCTTATTTTGCATGGGCGCTATGTCTGTTTGGCGAGAAAGCCGAAATGTGGAGAATGTGGGATCTCGGGGATTTGTGATTTTTACCAAAAGAACCAGAAATAAGAGCAATAATCATGGAAGAACAATTAGAAGAAATCAAGCAACCAAAAAGAAAGAGAGTGGGATGCAGAATCTTTGGCATTTTGGGACTGATTATAGTATTGGCGGCTGCGGGCTTTGTCTTTTTCAAGTTTTATTTCGTTTTCGGAAGTGGCATGAAGGCTGGCGAATTGAACCTTTTTGTCTATAAAGGCTATGTTTTCAAGACCTACGAAGGTCGTCTCATCCAAGCCGGTTATAACTCCAAAAACAGCAATGCCACCATCCAGTCAAACGAATTCAACTTCTCGGTTAAGGACGAGGGGGTGGCAAAGCAACTTGAACGTTGCGCGGGCAAGTTCGTAGAGCTTCATTATAAGGAATATTTGGGAGCCCTGCCTTGGCGCGGCATGAGCAAGTATGTGGTTGATAGTGTCTATTCTATCAGTTCGGCGAAAGAGCCGATAGACTTGCCAATCACTACTCCGTAATAAAGATTGAAGCAAATCAGTTGCTTCTCGAAACCTCCAGCTTCCCGATTTCCACTTCGTTGTTCTCGGAGATGATTTCAATCCAGGTGTTGTCTTCGCTGAACCACTTGTATTGCGAGCCGATGCGGAAGATGAAGGTCTTTTCCTCTTCAGTGGCAGCGATGGGTAGCACGAAGCCGCCGTTCTTGCCACCGGCACCGCCGAAGGAGACGATCATCGGGAAGGTCTTCTCAGGGTGCGGGTTACGCACCTTGATGATGATGTAGTTGGAACGGCGCACGGCCACATCGATCTTGTTGAACTCAAATCGTTTGGCTTCACCAGTGGCCAACAGCATGGGTTCGCTGTTCAGCTCATACAATTTGTTCTGCTCGATGATCTCGCTGATGCGGGCAATCATCTCGGTGGGGTAGGTCTCCAAACCAAGTTCCTCTGCCTTGGTGTAAGCCTCGATGGCCTTGTCGAAGGTGTTGGTCTTGAAGTTGGCGTCGCCTTCCTTGACGAATTTCTCGTATTGGCTACGAAGTGCGGCGATACGGTCGCTTTCCGACTTTTGGGCAATGGCCAATTGTGCCGTGGCCGTCGGGTCTTCAGGCTTGTATGCCAAGGCTGTTTGATACTGTGTAATGGCTTCAGCGAAGTTCTCTGCGGTCATGGCGCTGTTGCCAGCGCTCATGGCCTTGTTGTAATTGGCTTCCAACTCAGCAGCCATCTGGGCAAAGATGCCGTCGATTTCCTGGATTTTGGCGGTGGCGGCTGCATTACCTTCGTCGAAGGCTATTACCTCTTGATATTTCACCTTGGCATTGGCATATTCCTGTTGGTTGAACAAAGCGTCGGCAGCATCGAGCATGGTCTTGATAGTGGCTTGACGTTCGGCCTCGGCGGCTGCCAGTGCGGCTTGTCGGGCGGCTTCCTCTTCGGCGGCGATACGCGCGGCCTCGGCTTCGGCAGCCAGACGTGCGGCTTCCTGTTCGGCAGCGATACGTGCAGCTTCTTCTGCAGCTAAGCGTGCAGCTTCTTGTTCGGCGGCAATACGAGCTGCTTCTTGCTCTGCGGCGATACGAGCAGCTTCAGCTTCGGCAGCCAACCTTGCGGCCTCTTGCTCTGCGGCAATACGGGCAGCCTCGGCTTCAGCTGCCAAGCGTGCAGCCTCTGCCTCAGCGGCCAAACGTGCGGCTTCCTGCTCTGCGGCAATTCTTGCAGCCTCTTCAGCATCCTGCTCGGCGATGAGCTGGTCGAGGCGACCGATCATGTCCGTTGCGTAGGCGTCGCCTGCGACGACGGCGAGGGCACTCTGATACTGTGCCTTGGCTTCTCTGTAAGCTTTGTTTTCGTAAAGTTGGTCGGCAGCCGCGATGATACCGTTGTATTGGTCGGTCACGCCCTTGGCAGCTTGGTATTCGTTGCGTTTGTTGTTGGCCTCGATGTCGTTGGGGAAGAGTTCAAGGGCCTGGTTGATCTTCTCCAATGCCGCTTCGTAGTTCTTGCGCAGACCAAGCTGATGGCTTTCTTCCATCAATTTGTCAAAGCGGGCTACTTTCTCTGTGTAGAGTTGTTTCTTCTGTCTGGCCTCGGCCAGTTTCTCTTTGGGCAATTTGTCCTTGGGGAAGATCTCGCTCGCCGTCTCAAACTGCATGATGGCTGCATCGAAGTTGTCTTCGGCCAGCAGGCTCTCGCCTTGGCTCATGGCGGTGTCGTAAGCATCCTGTTTGTCTTGGCGTTCCTTGAGGATGGCGCGCACAGCATCGGCCTGACCGCCAACATATTTGTCCTCGGGAAAGACCTTCAGGGCTTGCTCGTATTCGGCAAGTGCTTCCTCGTATTTCTGTTGGCCATAGTATTGGTCACCGGCATCCAGATGGGCGTAGAACACTTCCTGACGGGCGCCGTCTTCTTGGATCTTCTTTACGGTTTCGGTCAACTTCTGCTTCGCAGTGGGGTCGTTGGCCTTTTGTTTCAATGCCATCTCATAGTAGGTTTTGGCACTGATGAAGTCCTTGGCATTGTATTTCTCATTGCCTTTCCTCATCAACGACTCGTATGATTCGGCGTTTTGAGCTTGTACGAAATTGGTGCTTAAAAGGAGCGAAGCACCAAACAACAGGGTAAATATGAGTTTTTTATTCATGAGCAAATTCAAAATTCAAAATTCAAGATTTAAAAATTGTGAATGGTGATTTGAATATTAATATCCATAACGAGAATTGGCTTATTATATTGTAAGAACTGATAATTTTGAATCTTTAAATCTTAAATCTTAAATCAAACAATTCTTCCGTCTTTGATAGTAATAGTGCGATCTGACATGGCGGCCAATGTCGGGTTGTGTGTGACGATGACGAAGGTCTGGTTCATCTCGTCGCGGAGGCGGAAGAAGAGCTTGTGCAGTTCCTCTGCCGATTTGGAGTCGAGGTTGCCCGAAGGCTCATCGGCTAGCACCACGGCAGGTTGGTTGATGAGGGCACGCACCACAGCGATACGCTGTTGCTCACCGCCCGAAAGCTCGGAGGGCTTGTGGGTCTTCCTGTCGGTAAGGTTCAGGTATTCAAGCAGTTTCTCGGCTCTTTCGATGGCTTCTTTCTTACCCATGCCGCCGATGTAGGCGGGAATGCAGATGTTCTCGATGGCAGTGAATTCAGGCAAGAGGTGGTGGAACTGGAACACGAAACCAATCTTTTGGTTGCGGAAAGCAGCCAATTGGGTGTCGTTCAGTTTGCCCACTTCGGTGCCGTCGATGATGAGCTGTCCGCGGTCGGCCTTGTCCAAGGTACCGATGATGTGGAGTAGGGTGGACTTACCCGCACCCGAAGCTCCGATGATGCTCACGATTTCCTTCTTGTTGATGTGGAGGTCGATGCCTTTGAGCACTTCGAGGCTGCCGTAGGATTTATGGATGCCTTTCGCTTGAATCATACCAAGTATGTTTTAGGCCGCAAAATTACGAAAAATATGTGTATCTTTGCAGACTTTGCAAAACGATATCGATTGTGGATTTCAAATTAGTTTCTGATTTTCAGCCTACTGGTGACCAGCCCGAAGCCATCAAGCAGTTAGTGGACGGATTGAAACGTGGTGACCATGCCCAGACGTTGCTCGGGGTGACTGGTTCGGGCAAGACTTTCACCATCGCCAATGTGTTGGCGCAGGTGAATCGTCCTGCTTTGGTGCTCAGCCATAACAAGACTCTAGCTGCACAGCTTTATGGTGAGTTCAAGCAGTTTTTTCCTGAGAACGCGGTGAATTATTTCGTCTCTTATTACGACTATTATCAGCCTGAAGCCTTCATTCCTGCCACTAACACCTATATTGAAAAGGACTTGGCCATCAATATGGACATCGATAAGATGCGATTGGCGACGACTTCGGCCTTGCTTTCGGGTCGGCGCGATATTATCGTTGTTTCTTCGGTGTCGTGCCTTTACGGTATCGGCAATCCAGATGACTTCGGCAAGAACATTATCTATCTGGAGCGTGGCATGAAAATCAGCCGCGATGAGGTGGCCAAAGCTTTGGTGGGCGCTTTGTATGTGCGCAACGAGATAGAATTCACGCAAGGCAAGTTCCGGGTGAAAGGGGAGACGATGGACGTGTTTCCAGCCTACACCGACTATGCCTACCGCATTGTGTTTTGGGATGACGAAATCGACAGCTTGGAGATGCTCAATCCTGTGACGGGTAGGAAGATGGAAGAGCTGTCCGAACTGACCATCTTCCCTGCCAATATTTTCGTGACCTCGCAGAGCAAGTTAAACTCTGCAGTGGCGGAAATACAAGACGACATGTTCAAGCAGGCCGAGTATTTTCGTGAGATTGGGAAGAACCTCGAAGCCAAACGTTTGGAAGATCGTGTGAACTACGATATTGAGATGATGAAGGAGCTGGGCTACTGCTCAGGCATTGAGAACTACTCGCGTTATTTCGACGGACGTAGCCCAGGGACGAGGCCTTTCTGCCTGCTCGACTATTTCCCTGACGATTTCATCACGATCATCGATGAAAGCCATGTCACTATTCCACAAATCCGTGGCATGCATGGTGGCGACCGCTCACGCAAGCAGACCTTGGTGGAATACGGTTTCCGCTTGCCCTCAGCATTGGACAACCGTCCCTTGCAGTTCGATGAGTTTGAGGCACTCACGGGACAGACCATTTATGTCAGCGCCACACCTGCTGACTTCGAGTTGCAACAGAGCGAAGGCGTGTATGTGGAGCAACTAATCCGTCCCACGGGCTTGCTTGACCCTGTGATAGAGGTGCGCCCCAGCCTGAATCAAGTCGATGATCTCATTGACGAGATCCACAAAGTGGTGGAGAAGAATCAGCGTGTGCTGGTCACTACCTTGACCAAGCGCATGGCCGAGGAGTTGAATACCTATCTCAATGGTTTGAAGATCAAGACACGCTATATCCATTCCGATGTGGACACCATGGAGCGTGTGGAGATTTTGCAGGGCTTGCGAATGGGAGACTTCGATGTCTTGGTCGGTGTGAACCTCTTGCGTGAAGGTTTGGACCTGCCGGAAGTAAGTCTTGTTGCCATCCTTGATGCCGACAAGGAAGGTTTCCTCCGTTCGGAACGTTCCTTGGTGCAGACCGCAGGTCGTGCCGCCCGTAACGCCGAGAGTAAGGTCATCATGTATGCCGACATGATTACTGATTCCATGCGTAAAACCATTGACGAGACGGCTCGCCGTCGCGCCAAGCAAATGGCCTACAACGAAGCCCATGGCATTGTGCCGAAGACCATCGTAAAGGCTATCGACAATTCGTTGGGCACCTTGAAGGGACAGCCTGCTCCCGTGTCTTATTCGCAGTCGGGTGATTCAACGATGGCTGCCGAGGGTCAAGCCAGATATATGTCGAAGGAGCAGATCCAGAAAGCCATCGTACAGGCTAAGAAGAACATGGAGAAAGCTGTCAAAGAAATGGACTTCCTGGCAGCAGCCAAGTTCAGGGATGAGATGCTCCAATTGCAGATTGAGATTGAGAAAATGCAATAATTATGTCCGCCGTCACCAGAGCTATATTACAAAAGTATTGGGGCTACCCCAGTTTCCGTCCCCTCCAGGAGGACATCGTCGACTCGGTGATGGCAGGGAAGGATACACTTGCACTGCTGCCTACGGGTGGTGGCAAGAGCATCTGCTTTCAGGTGCCAGCCATGGCGATGGAGGGCTTATGCCTCGTCATCACGCCCCTCATCGCATTGATGAAGGACCAAGTGGCACACCTTGTGGACAAAGGCATCCCCGCCGCAGCCATCTATTCGGGCATGCACCCCGATGCCTTGGAGTTGGCCTATAACCAGGCGGCATACGGTCGGATGAAGTTCCTCTATGTCTCGCCTGAAAGATTGCAAACCAATGCGTTCATAGAGGCGTTGCGGAAGATGAAGGTCTGTCTGCTGGCCGTCGACGAGTCGCACTGCATCTCACAATGGGGCTATGACTTTCGTCCGCCATATCTGAAGATTGCCGACATTCGACCCTATATGCCAAAGACGCCCGTCTTGGCTTTGACGGCCACTGCAACGGCCAAGGTGGTGGATGACATACAATTCCGTCTTGGTTTCAAGGAGAAAAACGTCTTCCAAAGCAGTTTCGAGCGCAAGAACGTGACCTACAACGTGTATCATGAGGCCGATAAATACGGTGTGTTGCGGCGCAAGTTGGAGGCTATGACATCAGGTAGCGCCATTGTGTATGTGCGCAACCGCAAACGCACGCAGGTCATTGCCGATTGGCTCAACTCAGTGGGCATCAGTGCCACCTTTTATCATGCGGGATTGGATGCCAAGACCCGTGACGAGCACCAAGATCTTTGGATGAAAGGCAAGGTGAAGGTCATTGCGGCCACTAATGCCTTTGGCATGGGTATCGACAAACCCGATGTGCGCCTTGTCATCCACATGGATTTGCCCGACAGCATTGAGGCCTACTTCCAAGAGGCGGGTCGTGCAGGCCGTGACCTGAAACCTTCTGAGGCTTTCTTGCTTGTCTCGCCTGCCGACATCAAGAAGTTGCAGGAAAACCTGACCCAGTCGTTCCCTGAGTTGGACCGCATCAAATTGATATATAATGCCTTGGGGAATTATTTCGGTATACCTGTCGGGGCAGGCGAGAATGTGTCGTATCCTTTCGTCATCAGCGATTTTGCCAATCGCTATGGTTTTTCCATCATTGAGGTGTTTCACACCTTGAAGATTCTCGAGAAGGAAGGATTCCTCGTGCTTTCCGATAGCTTCGACGAGCCTTCCAAAGTCATGATCAAGGCCTCGCGAGATGACATTTATGGTTTCCAAGTCAACAATCCACAATATAGCGAGTTGGTCAAGTATATGCTTAGAAGCTTGCCTGGTGTCATGTCGGATTTCGTGAAGATCAACGAAGAGATGATGGCAAAAAAAACTGGGGTACAGGCTGAAAAGGTCATTGAACAATTAAAGAAGCTGGAGGCCTATAATTTCCTTTCATACGCGCAACGCAACGACAAGCCCCAAATCCTTTTCCTTTCTGAATTTGTCGATGCCAAGCATTTCGGCTTGTCAAAGGAAAACTATTACGACCGCAAGAAAGATGCCGAGGAGCGCGTGAAAGCGGTCATCGATTTCGTGAACAACGATGAGGAATGCCGTAGTGTGCAGCTATTGCGCTATTTCAACGAGAAAACCCGCAAGACTTGTGGCCGTTGCGACGTGTGTCTGAAGCAGCAGCATCGTGTCCCCTACGATGCCATAGAGAATCGTGTGCGGAGTGTGCTGAGTGAAGAAAAGTTGCCGATGAATGTAGTCCTCTCCCAATGCAGCGACTTTGAAGAGTCACAGGTGCTTGATGCTATCCGTTTCTTGGTTGACAACGAAGTGCTTCAGGTGGAAAATGATGGCTTGGTGAGACGTAAGGACAACAAAAAAAGCCGTCAGTAAAACCGACGGCCTTTTCATTGTTTAGATATTGGATTATTTCTTCAGGATGTTTGCAGCGGGCTTGAACTTCACAACCTTCTTTGCCGCGATCTTGATGGTCTTACCCGTTCTGGGGTTACGGCCTTGTCTGGCGGGACGTTTGGTCACGCTCAAAGTTCCGAAGCCAACGAGGGCGATTTTGCCGTCCTTCTTCAGTTCTGCTTTGGTGACATCCATGATGGCATCGATGGCTTTTCTTGCATCGACTTTGGTCATGCCGGCCTTTTCGGCAACGGCATTGATTAATTCTACTTTATTCATATTAGTTAAAATTAGTGGTTAAACTTTTACACGACAAAAATAATGCATTTTTGAATAATGCAAGCTTTTTTTGGAAAAAATGTGCTTTTTTTTTGCAAAAAAAATGAAAAATAGGCAAAATCCACTTATTTTTCTCGTTCAGTGGAAGTTTTCCATTTCCCAAACAGCTGTGTTCCCCTTAAAAAATCGGTTATGGACATAGCTTTTTTCCCTGCTTGTTGCACTTGTGTCAAAAAGAGAAAACCATCGGAAAGGGAAATTTTTAGGTATTTTTTGTTGTCAGTGATTACCATGCCAGGGGCAACATTCGGTATGCAAGTCTCGATTTCGGCAGCGTAAATCTTCAAATCGATGCCTTCGTCATTTTCTGATTGTAGCTTGGTGTGAGCGGCAGGGTAGGGCGACAGACCTCGGATGTGGTTGTAGACGGTTTGGCAGTCTCTACTCCAATCCACATTGCAGAATTCTTTGGTGATTTTTGGAGCCGGTTTTAAGGGTTGGTTATTTAAGAGTTCATCTTGTGGTAAGGCTTGAGCGACACCGCTTTCAATCTTTCTAATGGTTTCAACGATGACCTTGTTGCCTAGCAGCATCAGTTTGTCGTGGAGTTCGCCAGCAGTCTCGTCGGGACGGATGTCGACTTTTTCGCGCATGATGATGGCACCCTTGTCGATTTCCTCATTGAGGAAAAAGGTGGTCAGTCCCGTCTCAGACTCTCCGTTGATAATGGCAAAGTTGATAGGGGCGGCGCCACGGTATTGTGGAAGAAGTGAGGCATGAAGGTTGAAGGTGCCCAATTCGGACATCTGCCATACCACGGCAGGAAGCATCCTGAAGGCAACCACGACGAAGAGGTTGGCATGATAAGAGGCTAGTTGCTCCAAAAAAGCAGTGTCTTTCAGCTTTTCAGGTTGCAAAAGTGGAAGGTTGTGCTCCAATGCGGTCTTTTTTACATCGGAGTATTGGATCTTGCGTCCACGTCCAGCGGGTTTGTCGGGCATGGTGACAACGACGGCCACTTCATAGCCGGCATGAAGGATGGCCTCCAGTTGTGATGCGGCGAATTCGGGAGTCCCGAAATAGGCGATGCGGATGTTCTTCTTCATAGGTATTAAAAATGCCTGACCTTTTGTGGCCAGGCATTGTTATATAAGTAACCTTATAATTATTTCATCTTTTCTTCCAGGTAGGCGATGGTCTTGCTAATTTCAAAAGCCTCGCTGCTAGTCGGGAAGTTCTTCTTTAAAGTTTGATAGGCTTCTAAAGCCTTGGCATAATTACCCATGATTTCGTAAGTCATGCCCAGCTTCACGAGATGCATCGGCGAAGTGAAGTCATTAGCGTTCTTGTTGGCGGCTTTCTCATAGTATGCCACAGCATTCTGTTGGTCACCAAGCTCGAGATAGCAGTCGGCGATAAGACCTAATGCCAAAGGAGCAAACACTTGGTCGTTGTTGTTGTATTTCTTGAGGTATTCGATGGCGTTGTTGTAGTCACCTTGCTTCAGATAGCACAATCCAGCGTAATAGGCAGCAAGATTACCAGCCTTTGTCGAGCCATAGTCCTTGACGATGTCCAAGAAACCGACCTTTTCACCATTACCGTTCAGGGCGGTGGAATAGTCTTCGTTCTGCATGTAATATGAGGCGAAGTCAACGGCTTGGGTGGCTTTTTCCTCGAAACTGATTTCGCTCGGGAAACTCAGGTTCTTAGCGGTTTCATTTCTTTTTGCCCTATATCTGCTAAAGCCATAGATGGCGAAAGCCACGACTAACAGCGCAATGAGGATGATCCAAAGGGTCTTCTGGTTATTTTCAATCCAAAGTTCGGTTTTACTTAAAGCTTCTTCGACGTTTTCAAGTCTTTCGTCTCCTTGTTTTGTGTTCTGTTTTGCCATATCGATTCAAAATTTGCGTGCAAAAGTACGCTTTTTCGGCATACCCTCATCCATTTTTTTGCAATTTTTTCTTTTTTCGTATTTTTGCGCAACAAAAGACGTGAAACGCGGGACTGCGAGACGCGTGAAGTTGAGATTGACCCACGTCCCGAAGTCTCGAGTCACGAGTCAATAATATAGCCCATGAAGAAATCCATCGTATATGACGGACGAGAGGTCCAAGACGTTGAATCGCAACAGAATGCAGCGCGTGATGCGGCCATGCTTGAGTTTCTGACGCCCTTTATCACCGATGAACGCAGGCAGCGTTTCGAGGAGGTGCTTGACTTCCGCACTAGGCATATCACCGTCGTTTTGGAGGACATCTTTCAGCCCCACAATGCCAGCGCGGTGCTGCGCACTTGCGACCTCCGTGGCATCCAAGACGTGCATATCGTGGAGAATAACAACCATTATGATGTCAACCCTGACGTGGTGCTGGGCAGCACGAAATGGCTCAATATGTATTATTATGAAAAAGGTGAGTTTAACACCCCGGAAGCCTATCGGCAACTGCATGAGAAGGGCTATAAGATCGTTGCCACCTGTCCTCATCGTGATGATTTCACGCCTGATAACCTGCCCCTCGACAAGCCAGTCGCCTTGGTGTTTGGCACGGAGAAACTGGGCCTTTCGGATTATGCTGTCGAGCATGCCGACATGCATGTGCGAATCCCGATGTATGGCTTTACCGAAAGTTACAACATCAGTGTTTCTGCGGCTTTGTTGATGTACACTCTGACCAACCGTCTCCATGCCTCCACTGACATTGACTGGCATCTCACAGAGGAGGAACGCAATGCCTTGCGTCTTGTGTGGACGCGACGCTCGCTGAACCGCATCAGGCAATATGACAGGAAATTTGCCCAGTTGCATCCCGAGTTTTTTGACGAACAATAAACACAATTCACCATTATTTTTGCCGTTTATCATACGAAACAACATTTATTTGTACTTTTGCACTGAAAATCGTTTAGAGAATGAAAAAAGTATTGTTTGCCGTACTCGCCTTGGCTATTTTGGCTTTACCTTCATGTAAGAAGACACGTTATTGCCGTTGTACCACCATCCAAAATGAGGAAGTGGTGAACTTGGGCGAGGAGTATTACACCATTGAGGACAACTCATCCTGCTCTGACAAGTCGAAGGAAATTGTGGGTTGGGGACAGGTTATCTGTTATGAAGTGTCCGAGTATGAGGTGACTGGTGTGGAACACCACTGGTGGGATGATCTGTTTGGCAACAACAATAACAACAATAACAATAACAATAATAATAATAACGGCCACAAGCCGTAATTGAGGTTGTCTAATTCTATTGGTAAATCGACCTTGAAAGTCCTTTTGGGACTTGTAATTATCGTGTCGGCTGTCCTGAAGGTCGTCGACATGGACCGCTTCGAGATTTATATCTACAGCTACCATTTCTTTAGCCTGAATTTTTCATTCATTATTGCACGCCTGGCTATCATCCTAGAGCTGGTCTTGGGGATTGGCTTGATTTCTCACTGTTTGCACAAACTGATGTGGTGGGGTGGCATGGTCATGCTGGTCGCCTATTCCTTATTATTAATATATGCGCTGAAACTCGGTCGTACCGACAGTTGTCACTGTTTCGGCGATTTTCTGCAGCTCGATCCCAAGCAGAGCCTCGTCAAAAATGGGGTGCTGCTGGTGCTTTTCCTTCCAATCTTCCGGATGGAAAGCTGGAAAACTCCGTTTCGTTGGCTGATTCTCATCCTTTCTGTAATGGCGGCGAGCATTGGTGTTTTCGTGGCTTCGCCCCCTGACAACATGACTTCAAACGCTGATCCAGAGCAAAACCTCCAAATGGAACTTTTCGATGAAATGCTTGAAGACTCCCCATTGGATAGTCTGAATCTTAAGCAAGGCAAGCAAATTGTCTGTTTCTTCTCCACGAGTTGCGAATACTGCCAGACGGCGGCACGCAAACTCTCGTTGATGCAGCAGTTTCATGGCTTCCCGCGAGAAAGGATCACCTATCTTTTCATGGGTGACGAAGCGGAGGTAGCCAGGTTCTACGAGCTATCGGAGTCGGAGCGTTATCGTGAGGTGATTTATCCTGACGCCCGTATGCTGAAAGCCGTCAAAGGCAATCTGCCCACGATTGTCTTTATGGAAAACGGCGAAGTGGTTAAGGAGTGTGGGCTTCGCGACATGCAGGAGGATGAAATCAAGGCGTTTTTTGATTAGATATATTGCGGTCGGCAAGGCTTTCAGTTGAAGGATTTCCCCAAAAAAAGTTTGTACAAAAAGAGTTCTTGTCATATCTTTGCGGCATTAATAGAAAAAACATTCAAAATGAAAAAAACAACAATCATTTCCGCCGCCGTGGCTTTGGCCCTGTGCTCGTGTGGCACAGGCAACAACCAGCCTCAAGAACAAAACCAAAGCAAATTGGAACAACCTGTCACGGAGGTTGTTGAAGAGGCAGCTTCGTTTGCTTTCGATGACCTCGTCTCGAATGAGGTGGATGACTTTTTCGCTTTGGCCGACCTCAACAATGACGGCGTCAAGGATTTGGCCATCATTGCTCAAAACGAAGTGCATCGCGATAAAAACGAAGGAATTGAACCTGTGCAAGGCGACGGGTTGAGAATCTATTTCGGCGATGCCGATGGCAGGTATTCTTTGTTCAAGAAATACGCCGTCAACACGCATCCTGATTATTTGTATGCCAACTGGATTAATATGGCTATCGGCGATGATGGTCTGCTATTTATTCAAGAAGGATACGCTACCGATGGGGAAGTGGTCCAGAATTACTATCTGAAGTATATGGATGATGACTTCTATCTTACTTCTTTTGTCATGACGTATGGCGTCGACGACGACAATGTCGTCAATTATGACTTGGCCAACAAAAAACTGGTCGTTGATGTCGATTGGCACGAAATGGATACGGAGATCTATCATCACAGAACAGATACCTATGACCTGAAAGACATACCGATGAAGAAACTTTCGGATTTCAAGATCGGCGACGAGGTATGTGCGTTTGACGAATATGTTGAAGACGACGGCTTGAACATTTTTGAGGTGTCGGGAAAGACCAAGGAAGAACTATGCGCTTCAGAGCATAATCCGACCTACGAAGAAGGCGATCTCAACAACGACGGTGTTCTCGACTTGGTCGTCAATGCCCTCAATTCGACCTTTGCGGTTTATTACAAAGACGCTTCGGGTTCATACAACATGATGCTTCAAGGCAAAAGCTTCGACAAGTACACTGAAACCTATGCCTACATCGAGGAAGGGAACCTGATCGTCAATGCTACTACGGAGTCAGAAAAGTCTTATACATTCCGCGACAACGGCTATGGTTATTTTCGTCTCCTGGAGTTTGAACAATCGATGGTATGGCCCGATGGCGGCGGGTCGTATTACCAACTGATCGATTTCGTCAATGGCAAAAGGACAGAGCAGGAGGACGACAAACCTGCCACCACTGTCGATATCCCCAAACGCAATTTGGTCTTTGAGGAGATCCATTTCGGCAACATGGATGAAATTGAACAATTTATCATGGAATAACATTATGGAATAAGAAGATATTGAAGTATAATCCTAAATAATTAGTTATGAAAAAAGCATTTATTCTACTCGCTGTCATTTCATTTGCCCTATGTTCGTGCGATGGAAACGGTAACAACAAAAACAATGGGGAATCGACCCCAGAACAAAATGAACAAACCGTTGATACACCAACGGACATCGGTGATGCGGCATTATTCAAACCAGAAGGCACTGTCAAAGACTTGTTTCCGAACAATTGCGACACGGTTTGCCTCCAACAAGGCGATCTGAACAAAGACGGTATCCAGGATTTGGTCATTTGTGCAACACCCCGTAATCCGGAGAACATGATGGTTCGTGACGATGGTTATGAATACAACTTCAACGAGCCCGTTTTGGCCATATATTTCGGTCAAGATGGTGAAAAATATTCGCTTTTCAAGGAATATCCGAACACGATACCTGGGCCGGAAGACGAATTTGGCTTTGTTACGGTGGGTTCTGAAACCACTGATGAAGGCGACTTGAAGTTCGATATCGAGTGGTTTTATTCAGCGGGCAGTTCGGCTGTTGATCAGAACAGTTATCTCTACAGGTATCAGGACGGTGACTTCTATCTGATCGGCTCTGAAGTGCAATCGTATTCACGCATGTCGGGCGAAGCGGAAAACGTGAGCAAGAATTATCTCACCAAAAAGCAGCTGACGACGACTTTCAACATGAAGGACGACAAGGTGAAACCCACCGAGACATGGTTGGATTTACCCGATGAGCCCTTGGAAAAGTTGGGGGCCAGTACGCTGTATTAATCATATAAAAACAGTAGATAACAAAAATGTTTGTAGGGCTGTCAAATCGTGGTAGCCGCAGGGTTATTCCCGATGCGGCTGCCGTAATACGACAGCCCTACAAGCATTATGAAAAAATAGTTACGGTCGTCTGAACCTGTCGCCAGTTTCGTCGATTACGGCCTTTTTCCATGAATCCGGATATCCGGGTTGTTTTGGCTTGGCGGGATAGCCATAGCCGTTGTGCTTGAATTGGCCGTTTTCCTCTTGCTTGACATTGCTATCTAGATATTTGACCAAAAGGTAATTGTCCAGTTCCTTCCATGTGGCCACGGTGTTGTGTCCCGCTTGGTTGGAGAAGTCGGTGAGGTAGGCGATGGCTTTGTGCGGGTCTTGCGCGTATAGGGCCAAGGCTTCGTTGTCAGCATAGTTGACTTGCTCCTGATAGCCTGTCTCAAGCTCGTTCTGTACAGCTTGGATGTCGCCGATGACACGGTTATAGAAGAGGTATTTGAAGTGAGCCAAGCGGTTGAAGACCCAGAAGGCGGCATTTTCGCTGTAGGTCAGCATGTCGCCGTTGCCCACGCGGTATTCAATCGGCACCTCGCTGATGGAGCAATAGAAAGGCGTGTAGACCGTCGAGTTGGTATCATTGACACCGAACCAGATGATGCCACCGATGGGATTGGGGAGCCATGAGCGGCTTTGGGCGATGAACGAGAAACCGGTTTGAACGACCTCGATGCTTCTTTCATTGAGGTAGGGCTTGCCATCGTACTCCCAATACAAGGGGTTGAAGCGGAAAGGTGAACCAAAGGGACCTCCGCCCACATCTTGGGTCTTGTCCAGCTCGGTGCCTTGGAAGTGGTCTCGCTGGAAGGCCATCATGTCGGATAGGCTGATCTTGCGATTGGGCTTGACATAGAGCGGCATACGATGCGTCAAGTCCTTGCCTGTGACATAGTCCCAATACTCGTCCATGCCGTCGCAGACCTTGTTGAACATGGTCCAAACACGCAGGTCGCACACGCGAGCGGCACTGAAGTCGACGGGAGCGTAGGCGGCCGAAAAGTCGAAATCCTTGTCCTTGCCGCTGAAGTAGCCCTTGCGGCGGGCAAAGTCGATGATGTCGTGCTTGTAAATCACCTCAACTTGCTCATTGTACAGCTTTTTCCAGTCCTTGTCGGTGATGGAGGTCTTACCGTTGCGCAAGGTAAAGGTGGTGATGCGCGCTGCGTTGGCGTGACCGCTCACATAACCGTCGGGAATGCGGATGGCCACCCACACGGCGCCACGGTCGGCATTGATGGTGTCGCCAGTCTTGGTCACTTGGGGCGTGTAGCCTTTGGGCATGATCTCCATATACCACACCTCATTGGCATCGCTAATCGAAAACGACTCGCCGTCGGAGCCGTAGCCGTAGGCATCCACCAAGTCGGCCATCACTTTGATGGCTTCGCGGGCTGAACGGCTGCGTTCCAAGGCGATGAACATGAGGCTGCCGTAATCCACGATGCCCGTCGGGTCCATCAGCTCTTCACGACCACCGAAGGTGGTCTCACCCAGGGCAACTTGGTTTTCATTGATGTAGCCCACAACTTGGTAAGTATGAGGTGGTTGCGGAACGCTGCCACGTGGCGCGTTGGTGCCACGGTCGTAGCACACGCGCATGCTGCCCGCGGGCCAGTCGGCGGCAGGGGTGAAGTAGAGCTCGCCGTAGCGAATGTGCGAGTCGGCGCAGTAGCTGATGAAGTTGGAGCCATCCACGCTGGCGCCTTTGGTGATCAAGAAGTTGGTGCAAGCCTGCGATTTCCCGAAGGCGACAAGCAGGGCGAAAATAAGGAGGGTTTTGATGCTTTTCATTGGTGAAACACTTTTGTGGCAAAAATACTATTTTTATGGTCTGATGACAAAAAGTCGTTTGAAATTGTTATTTTTGCAAAAAAATAAGCCCAATGAAAAAACATCTTTCATTCGTGTTATTGATGGTACTATGGGGAATCGCTTTTCCATTGCAGGCTCAAGTTACCATTAAGATAGAGAGATTGTCCAAGCCCGATTCCTTGTTGCCCGTTGAATCTCCCGAGGAGATTTTCAAGACTTTTATTGAAGAAGATGCAGGAGTGACCAAGTATGCCATAGAAAAAAAAGGTATTCATGTGGATTATGGCCTGTTGGCATTGAAAGTTGATGCAGATAGTCTTGTTACATTTGGCAGCCATTCTTTCATTTCAGGTATGCGTGAGGCATATTGGCACCATCGTCCGATAACATTGTCTCCGGATATGATTTGGGTATTGATAGCCCAAGGCTTTTCTCATCATGTGAATGCCAATGCCGAGGCTTTGCGCGACCGCATGGTTGATTTCGAAGGAAAAAAAGAGTTGACTTGCATTTGTGATGTTGAGTTTATCGAGCAGATTGACTGGGAAAAGACCGTTGATTCGTTTTCGATAAAGATAGCGGAGAATACCAAGGGCGATATCGCGGAAATCATCAAGGCGGATTTTTCCACCACGACACAGATTGAAAGAATCGCTTCGGAAATCACTCTTATGAGCGCGGTGAAAGATTATTTTGTGTTTACGGCGGCCATGATTGGCTGTGGTATCCCGTATGTCGTTTTGGAGGGAACACCGGATGACTGGCAGCGTGTGTATGACAAAGCGATGCAATTGAGGGATTATGACTTGGAATGGTGGATTGATGAACTTGAACCTGTTCTGAGACAGATTGTTGCTTCTTCAAAAGGCGAAACTAACAAAAGGTTTTGGAGAAATATGTTTCGGGTACATACCAAGAAAGCGTATGGTAGCCCGGAATGTCTCGATGGTTGGATGGCCAAGTTTTTCCCGTATAATCGTTATGAAGAAAGGCTGCCGTTGGATACGCTGTATTTAAACAATATAGATCGTTTGCCGGATGAGATGGTTAAAGTGGATGCCAGAGTATTCAACATGATGACAGGAGAGGATACGCCTGTGGAATTGTGGGCGGGTTTTGTCGGACTTGCACAAAACAACGAGAATTATATGCTAACGCCTAAGATGGGCTGGATGGTGCGAGTGAAAGATGTTGGTAATGAGGTCCAGAAACTGAAAATGGAAAATGAAGAAGGTTATTCCTTGCGTTTTGTTCAGAATCTTCCTGTTGCCTTGCGCCAATTCGATACTATTCCCATTCGGAAACTTGAGATCGATTTTAGGGAAAAGCCGTGTTTCCCCGAATGGTTTTGGGATTTAAACATTGAGCAGTTGAGGGTAGAGGGAAAAATAAGCGAGGAAGAACGGCGTAATCTGTTGCAACATTTTGATGATGTCTCGTTAGATAATGCTTGGTATTTCAATACTGGGGACGGTTGGGTTGCTCATATAAAAAATGGCAATGTCTTTGAACAGATTGAAGGATTGAAACATGTCAAGCTGTTGTGCTTTGATGCTACGATAATAGGTCATGAAGACGATTTATTTTATAGGCCAATTATCTTTGGACCTGATTGGGAGCCTTTGAATATCGAAATGCCGGATTCGTGGGAAAAAGTACAAGTAGATTCCGTTTATGTACGGCTGAATGAATCAGAAAATGCTCCGCTGGAATTGTTAAAAAAGCAACTTCCTGAGGCTGTCTTTAAAACAGGTCATGACTTTCCTTTTATTTCGTCTTTATTGTCATTGCAGGGAAGACTTAGAAAAGAGCAAAGTCAAAAGCATAAAAAGTAGTATTTTTGCGCAAAATATTCATCAATGCAATCGACTATCCCATTAGCGGAGCGCCTGCGTCCGACCTCGCTCGACGACTATATCGGGCAGAAGCACATCATCGGTGAAAATGCCGTGCTGCGCCGTGCCATCGAAAGCGGTCGTGTGCCTTCCATGATTTTCTGGGGACCACCTGGCGTGGGCAAGACCACCTTGGCCTACATTATCTCCAAACAGGTCAAGCGGCAGTTCTTCCAGTTGAGTGCTGTCAGCAGTGGCGTGAAGGAAGTACGCGAGGTCATCGACCGCGCTCGTATGGCCCCCGAGGCACCTATTTTATTTATTGATGAAATCCACCGTTTCAGCAAGTCGCAGCAGGATTCGCTGCTGGGTGCGGTGGAGCGTGGTTTGGTCACGCTGATTGGCGCCACAACGGAGAATCCCTCGTTTGAGGTGATTTCGCCTTTGCTGTCACGCTGTCAGGTGTATGTGCTCAAATCGTTGGAGAAAGAGGATTTGGAGATCCTTTTGGCAAAGGCCGTGAAGGCTTTGGAATATGACTTCGGCAAGAGAATTACTGTCAAGGAGCCCGAAGCATTGATGAAAATCAGTGGTGGCGACGGCCGCAAGCTGTTGAATGCCATCGAGTTGGTTGTCACTTCACTGAATGATTTGGACATGGCAGCCGAAGAGTTGGTCATCACCAACGAATTCACGACCGATTGCATCCAGAGCAACCTTGTGAAATACGACAAACAAGGCGAGATGCATTACGACATTATTTCGGCTTTCATCAAGTCGATGCGCGGCAGCGACCCTAACGCGGCCTTGTATTATCTCGCCCGCATGATCGAGGCAGGGGAGGACCCTTTGTTCATTGCGCGGCGTATGCTCATCCTCTCTTCCGAGGACATTGGCAACGCCAACCCCAACGCTTTGTTGTTGGCCAATGCCTGTTTCGATGCCGTGAATAAGATCGGTTGGCCCGAGAGCCGTATCATTTTGGCGCAGACGGTGACCTATTTGGCTTCATCGCCCAAGAGCAACGCTGCAGTTGCGGCCATCGATGCGGCACAGGACTTGGTGCGCAAGACCGGCGATTTGTCAGTGCCGTTGCACCTGCGCAATGCCCCGACCAAATTGATGAAAGACCTTGGCTATGCTGATGGTTACAAGTACGCCCATGCTTATCAGGGCAACTTCGTGGAGCAAGAATTTTTGCCAAGTGAAATTTCTGGCACGGTTTTGTATGTACCTCAAGATAACCCCCGTGAGCGTGAATTGCGGAAGAACCTTCGGGAGAAGTGGAAGGAGAAATATGGGTATTAGTTTAGAGTTTAGAGTTTAGAGTTTAGAGATGTAGGGCTGTCACACTGTGGCAGCCGCAAACCGTAAAAAACAAAAAAAACAATGAACGAAACAACCAACGAAAACAACACCCGTCTAACCCTGTGGAACAGGGTGCTGGCCACCAGTGTGAAGATGCCTTTTGTGAAGGTTGACCGCGACGAGTTCCTCAACAAGGAGCTGTCGAAATTCTGCACTCCGATGGAGGTGATGACTGCCATCAACGAGAGTCCGCTGAATGTCCTAACCAAGAAAGAGATTGACAAATTGGCCAACCAATGCATCAGCTATCACCTGACCATGGTGAGTGGCACTTCCGCGCTGATGGGCATTCCGGGTGGCTGGTGGATGGCAGGGACCATCCCTACCGACTTGGCTCAGTTCTACGGCCATATCCTCTCCATGATGCAGAAACTTCTTTATCTCTATGGCTGGCCTGCGTTGACCGATGCCAAGAACCAGTTGGACGACGAGTCGCTCAACATCTTGACCTTGTTTGTTGGCGTGGCGATGGGCAACAAATTAGCTGTAGAAGCTATCGGTAAGGTCGTCTCACAGGTCTCGAAAACGGCGAGCCTTAAAATTTCGGAGACCGTTATGGCGAAATATGCCATCAAGATTGCCCAATGGATTGGCATCAACATGACGAAAGAGGGCTTTGCCAAAGGCGTGGGTAAGGTGATTCCCTTGGTGGGGGCGCCTATCTCGGCCACCATCACGTACTACACCTTCCGTCCCATGGCGCGCAGGCTCAAGAAGCATCTTGACGAGCTTTACGAAATGCGCCATTTCCCAATCAAGCGTATCGAATAAAGACTACTATAAACAATAAAACACGTCCAGGAATGACATGGACGTGTTTTTTTGGGGTCGTGAAAAATCAATGCTTGAACTCAAAGAGGTACATGTCGTGCACCTGATGGTCGGGCGTTTGTAAGATAGCCTTGTAATTCAGCTTCTTTTCGGTCATAAGCCACTCAATGTATTCGTCCACGAAATCCTTGACTTCGGATTGTCCCATTTTGATGTAAATCAGGTTGAGTTTGGCTTTGGCTTCGGTTTCGGAGAGACCGTCGTTCTTGATGATGGCCTCGGTAAGTTTGTCCATGAATTTTTCCATAGTATACGTTTTTTCGAGTTTTAGGATGCAAAAATAATAAGAGAAAACCATTTTGTCAAGAGGGGAAGTTGTAAAAAGTGTCGATTATGCGAAATAAAGGCCATTTTTTAGGTGGAAATCATAGGGTCAGGACAACGAAAGTGGAAAGTTTTTCCAAAATTGGCGTTTTTTTGCCAGTTAATCTTGCAAAAAATCAAAAAGTAGTATTTTTGCAGCGGTTCTTATCATCAAGACCTGTGGCTGTGAAAGCAGTCGCAAGTAAAAGGTTTCATAAATTTTGGTTTTTGGTTCTTGAAAATCCTGGCTTCGGCTGGGATTTTCTTGTTATGTAAACTGAGATAAGGGGAAGGATGTTTTGGGAACGCCACTATAAGACTTTGACCATTACCTGCTTGCCGATGTGGCCTTGGTAGGCGAGGCTATCATGCTGGCCATGCGGATGGCGGTGGGGTGGGGATAATAATCATCCCCAACAATCGTGTTTGCATCCTCTACTTTGCAAATTTGATTATATTTTGCAAACTCCACTTTGCAAATTTTTCAAATTTTTGTCGATTATATTCGACAATTCTGTATTTTTGCAGGCATGGAACAAATCATAAACACACAAATCAGTCATGGATACCCTATTATTCAGATACCATAACCTGCTGAAAGAGACCGACACGAGTTTCTTGCGCTACCTGCACGACATCATCCCATGGAATGACAGAATGATTGCCATCGTGGGCAGCCGAGGCGTGGGCAAAACCACCATGCTGCTCCAGCATATTAAATTGCACTTGCCCATCGACAAAACGCTATACATTTCCGCCGACGACCTCTATTTCTCCGACCACAGTCTGTTCGATCTAGCGCGGCAGTTCCACCAATTGGGCGGCGAACACCTTTTCATCGACGAGGTCCACAAATACGCCAATTGGTCACAGGAGCTGAAAAACATCTGCGACGCCATTCCCCAACTGCAAGTGGTATTCACTGGGTCGTCGATATTGGACATCCATCACGGAGCCAGCGACTTGTCGCGCCGTGTGCTGACTTTCACCATGCACGGCATGTCATTCCGTGAATATCTTGCCATGAATAAAGGGATCCAAATTCCCATCCATTCCTTGGACGACATCATGCAACACAAGGTGACTGTCGATGGCCTGGATTATCCCTTGGCCGCCTTCCGAGACTATCTACGGCGTGGTTACTATCCGTTTTCCGATAGTCAAGGCTATGGCCTCCGCCTCATTAATGTCGTCAACAGAGTCATCGAGACAGACATACCTATGTATGCGAAACTCAATATCAGCTCGATAGCGAAAATGAAGCGGCTCCTCAACGTGATTGCGGCTAGCGTTCCTTTCAAACCTAATGTCAGCAAATTGGCTAGCATTTTGAACCTCAGCCGAGAAACAGTAAATGATTACCTTGAATACATGACCCGCGCCAAACTGCTCAATGCCTTGCACACTGCCACGGAAGGCATCAGAGCTTTAGGCAAAGTGGATAAAATCTACCTCGAAAACACTAACCTTGCCTACGCTTTGACACCACAGCCTGAAATCGGAAATATCCGTGAAACCTTCTTCCTCAATCAACTACAAGCAAACCATCAAATCCAATCCGCTCCAGGTTCAGACTTTTTAATTGACGGCACCTATACTTTAGAACTTGGCGGTGAAAACAAGAAACAGAAACAGATTGCAGGAACCCCCAATGCTTACATCGTGAAAGACAATGTTGAATATGGGTCGTTCAATGTATTACCACTTTGGCATTTCGGGTTGATGTATTGACTTGTCAAGCATCCATCTATCCGTTTTTTTGTCACATGTGACAGATTTGTCGGATGCAAATTGGAGTCTATTTTTCAATCTTTGGGGCAAATTAGGGGCAAATGAAAAAGCCGTAGCTTGTTTTTAACAAGTTACGGCTTTTTCCGTAGCCCATAGCGGAATCGAACCGCTGTTTTAAGTGTGAGAAACTTACGACCTAACCGCTAGTCGAATGGGCCAAAAAAAGGTTCTTTTTGCGGAACCTTTCGTGTGAACTAGGCGGGAGTCGAACCCACAACCGCCTGATCCGTAGTCAGGGACTCTATCCAATTGAGCTACTAGTCCAGTCGTTTTTGACACTGCAAAAGTACAGCTTTTTTCATTCATGCAAGCAAAATTTCATGAAAATTTTTGTTGTTTTTTGCAAATATTTGATAATCAAATTGATATTTTTATTCCAAGGATTGAGATTTCGATGCTTTTTTGTGAATGCAATCCCTTTTTTGCTATCTTTGCGCCATCGTTAACCAACATTTTATATCATGAGATTATTACTGATCAGCAATTCGACCAATTTCGGTGAGAATTATCTCGCTTGGGCAACGACCCAAATCGAGCTATTCTGCATGCAGAACCATATTAATAAGGATAGCCGTATCATCTTCGTGCCTTTCGCTGGTGTCAACATCGGGGGCATGGTCTATCCTGAGAGCTACGATGCCTACGAGTCGAAGGTGAGGAACGTGTTCCGCACCAAGTTCGGCTTGGAGAATTTCACTTCCGTACACCATTTCGACGATAAGGTGAAGGCCGTGCGTGAAGCCGACTGCATCGTGGTGGGCGGTGGCAACACCTTCCATCTGGTGGCTGAGATGCACCGCTACGGCCTGATGGATGCCATTCGCGAACGTGCCCTCGCAGGAGTTCCATACATGGGTTGGAGTGCAGGTTCCAATGTGGCTTGCCCGACGCTGTGCACTACCAATGACATGCCTATCGTGCAACCTGCTTCGTTCAACTGCCTCAACCTGGTGCCCTTCCAAATCAATCCGCACTACCTCGACCCGCATCCCGAGATCGACAAGATGATCAAGCACGGCGGCGAGACGCGTCAGGATCGCATCAACGAGTATCTGGCCGTCAACCAGGACATGACGGTGGTCGGTCTGCGCGAGGCCACGGCCCTCTGGGTGGTCGACGACAAGATGTGGCTTAAGGGTGGCAAGAAGATGATCGTGATGCGCTACGGCAAGGAATCGGTCGAGATTGACCCGAATTCCGATGTGACTTTCCTGCTGGGAGAGCAAAACGCGTAATTGGCATTTGTGGAGACGCGATCAATCGCGTCTCTACTATTCAAAGGCTTTGCGGTCTTCGAAGACCACAAGACGACGTTCAAGGTGGATGGTTTTCCGTCCGCCTTTTTCGCCTTGTATGAGGTAGCGTGAGGCGTCCTCGCCAAGGATGTCGGTGAAGGACTTCTTGATGCGCGACAGCGTGGCGTTCAGGGTGTTACCCACAAAGTCAGTCAGGTTGTCGACGGCACGCTCCAAAATGGCATCGTCGCCGTAGGTGGAGATTTGGCGGTAGATTCTGTAGAGTTCGGGTTTGTAGTCGCTCAGATAGTTCAGCGAGATGCCTTCCTCGTGAAAGAGGAAGAGAAGGTACAAGGCCTTGCTAAGAGAGGGCATTTTCACCTCTGTGTTGTTGCGGTCGGTAAGGAATAGGTCGCCGCGTTTGGTGACGTATAGCCGACTGACTTCATGTGTCCCGGTGTGTTTCAGCACGATGTCGATGAGCACCTTGTGAAATCCCGTGTATTGCAACTCGTTGTTGTCATTGTCGGAGGTAGGCCTGATCTGCTTCAGCAGGCGTTCTTCTTTTGCGCTGAGACCGTTGGGCTTGAGGCTGACGATGCTGTTTTTCAACACGTAGAACTGTCGCAAGGTGGCGAGGGGTTGTCCGTTGATTTCCAGGATGAGGTAGTCGTGATAGTCGTCGGCCTCCATGTCGCCGATCTTGAAAAAGAAAGCAGGTTTGTTGATTTCCAATCCATTGATGTTCAAGTAATTGAGAAATATCTCTTTGGAAAGGAAGGCACTGTCCATTTTAGGGAGGTGGGTGTCGATCAAGTCGAGTTGTTCCTCCGATAGGGTGGGCTCGATGTAGTTGAGTGTCTGTCGGAAGGTAGCTTGTTTCGTGCCGAGGTCGCGGAGCACCATGGGCAGGTAGAACAACTCGCGGTGGTCGGCTTTAAGTAGCCGGCAGATGTCACGGTAATCGTGGTGGATGCTTTGGTTGGTCAGGCTGTCGTATTCTGGCTCGACGTAGAGCACAGCGTTACGCGTGTCGAAGTTGAGGTGGGGGATGGACACGAGATGGGCTTTGATGCCTTTTGTCGCCGCCAGCTGCATGTCGAGTGAGAGGATGAGGGCGGTGATGAGCAGCGATTCGTTAGGACTCAGGTTGTTGTCGGCCAAGGAGAGGGATTGGAACAGGCAGAGCAGGATGTTCTTTTCCCTGTCGCCCAGTGTTTTCAGTATGCCCACGGCATCGGAGAGGATGAGCGAGGTAGCTTTTTTGCGGCTTGCCGAGGTGATGCCAAAGGCTTCGTTGACGCGATGCAGGAAATCGATCTCACCTTGGTTGACGATGCCGTCGCATTGTACGAGGTCTGAAAGTACCTTTGAAAGTGCTGTTTTATGGTTCTCCTTGAATTTCATGTACTTACAATTTTTTATTTTGGGTTGCAACCTTGCAACCTCTTTGCGATTTCATGAAGGGTTGTATTTTTGCCGCGTTTTTTACAATGCAAAAATAGAAAAATCCGTTAGACTAATAAAACCCACACTTAAAAGATGAAGCGAAACTATAGAAACGGCTTGACGAAGGAGGAAGTGGAGAAGAGTAGACTCAAGCATGGCGACAATGTGTTGACGCCGCCCAAGAAAGATCCGCTGTGGAAGCAGTTTTTGGACAAGTTTTCCGACCCTATCATACGTATCTTGTTGATTGCCTTGTTGCTGTCGATAGGCGTATCGGTCTATCAATTGGCCACAGGTGCGGAGGGCTGGAGCGTTATGCTTGAGCCTTTGGGCATTTTCGTGGCGGTGATGCTGGCCACGACGGTGGGATTTGTCTTCGAGTTGAGTGCCAACAAGAAGTTCGACATCCTCAACCAGACCGAGGACGAGACGATGGTGACGGTGTTCCGTGACGGACTGATTCAGCGCATTGAGCGTAAGGACGTGGTGGTGGGCGACACGGTGGTGCTCAATACGGGCGACGAGGTGCCCGCCGACGGCGTGCTGATGGAGGCCGTGGCTATGCGTGTTAACGAGTCCGACCTGACGGGCGAGCCTTCGTGCAGCAAGACCACTAATAAGTCAGAGTTCAAGCCCGATGCCACTTATCCTTCCAACTATGTCTGCCGTGGCAGTTCGGTGATGGAAGGCCATGGTGTTTTCGTGGTCGACAAGGTGGGCGATGAGACGGAATGGGGCAAGGTGTATCGCGGCGCGCAGATCGACAATAAGGTGAAGACGCCGCTCAACGAACAGCTCGACAAACTCAGCAATGGCATCACCATAGCCAGTTATGTCATCGCCGGACTGATTGTCGTGCTTCGCCTGCTGATGTACTTCATCTATGGCGACCACATGCCCTTTGAATGGATGGACTTTGCTCGTTATCTGCTCAACACCTTCATGATTGCCGTCACGTTGATCGTGGTGGCCGTTCCCGAAGGCCTGCCGATGAGTGTGACGCTGAGTCTGGCCTTGAGTATGCGCAGGATGCTGGAGACCAATAACCTGGTGCGTAAGATGCATGCCTGCGAGACCATGGGCGCGGCCACGGTGATTTGTACCGACAAGACGGGTACGCTTACCAAAAACCGCATGAGTTTGGGCGATAGCTTCATCTACGGCTTAAAGGACGGCCAGATTGACGATTCGGAGGTGGCCCACTTGATGGCGGAGGGCATAGCGGTCAATTCGACGGCGTTTCTGGATTACAGCGACAAGCAAAAGGTGAAGGTCATCGGTAATCCCACCGAAGGTGCGTTGTTGCTGTGGCTTTTCGATAACAATGTCGACTTTGTGCGGATTCGTGATGAAGTGAAGATTGTCCGTCAACTGCCGTTTACGCCGAGGTATAAATACATGTGTACGGTGGTTAAGGCCCCGCTCTCAGGCGAGTATATTTTGTATGTGAAAGGTGCGCCCGAGATGCTGCTGAAGCGTTGTGCCACGGTCAGGAAGCGCGACGGTGAAGCGGGCATCATTTGGGCCAAGCAGGAGGTTGAAAGCAAACTCTTGGAGTATCAGAGCAAGGCCATGCGTACCTTGGGCTTTGCCTACAAATACATCACCGAGGAGGAAGTGAAGACGGTGTTCGTCAACAACAAGCTGACGATGGAGGACCTGTGTTTCCTAGGTATTGTCGGCATCATCGATCCCATCCGCGACGATGTGGCCGGTTCTGTGCAGGACTGCCTCGACGCAGGCATAGGCATCAAGATTGTGACGGGCGACACGCCTGGAACGGCACGAGAGATTGGTCGTCAGGTAGGCTTGTGGCATGAGGATGACGACCCTGAGCGGCAGATGATTACTGGTAAACAGTTCAACCTGATGACCGACGATGAACTCAAGGAACGCATTGGCGACCTGAAAATCATGTCGCGCGCCAGGCCCGTCGACAAGGAACGCCTTGTGCGGCTGTTGCAGGAAACAGGAGAGGTGGTGGCCGTGACGGGCGACGGCACCAACGACGCGCCCGCCTTGAACCGTGCACAGATCGGCCTCTCTATGGGTGATGGTACTTCGGTGGCCAAGGAAGCCAGCGACATCACCATCCTCGACAACTCGTTCAAGAGCATTGCCCGCGCCGTGATGTGGGGACGTTCGCTCTACCATAACATCCAGCGTTTTATCTTGTTCCAGATGACCATCAACGTGGCGGCCTGTCTCATCGTCCTTCTGGGTGCCGTGATGGGAACGGATTCTCCGCTCACTGTGACGCAGATGCTGTGGATCAACCTCATTATGGACACCTTCGCCGCCATGGCCTTGGCTTCGTTGCCGCCGGACCATAGTGTGTTGAATGAGAAGCCGCGTTCGCGCGATGCGTTCATCATCACCAAGGACATGGGCAGACGCATCTTTGGCTTGGGTTTGCTTTTTGTGGCGGTGCTGTTCGGCTTCATTCAATATTTCATGCACTGCCATGTGGATTCTTTGGCTGAGTTTTCCTTCCGTGACTATTTCGTCAACTACTTTAATTTCAATCATGTTGGAGGGAGGTTTACACCCAAGGAACTGTCGCTGCTTTTCACCATTTTTGTGTTCATGCAATTCTGGAATATCTTTAATGCCAAGGCGTATCATACCAAGGACTCCGCGCTTAAGGGCTTGCTTAACAAGGATATAATGCGTGGCTTTGGCGTCACCGTATTGATAATCGCAATCGGCCAAGTACTCATCATTACTTTTGGCGGCGAAATGTTTAATGTAGTACCCTTGCCTTTCGACGAATGGGTGCGTATTATCATAGGAACTTCTGCAATTTTGTGGCTTGGTGAACTCGAGCGATGGGTGCATAGGGTGAAAACTGCCAAAAAGAATTGAAAATCTTGTTTTTGTGATTTAAAAAGTTGTATCTTTGCCGCTCCAAATCAAAAAGGAGTAAGAAATGAAGAAAAACTTGATTATCATTGCTTTATGTGGATTGATGGGCTTGGCTTTCGCATCATGTTCCCGTCCTTCCATCGTTGGTACCTGGGTTGAACCTGCCGCTGAGGGCAGTCTTCTTGGTGAAGTGGGCTTCACTTTGCTCGAAAATGGCGAGGTGGTGAGCATTAACACTGGTTTCAGGGAGTATAAGACTTGGGAGAAGGTCGGCGACAAGCTGATTCTCAACGGTGTGACGAGCGGTTCCAATCCGACCAGCTTTGCCGACACAAACAACATCATCTCTCTTGACGAAACCCAATTGGTCATCGGCCAGGATGGTTATACAGTGACTTATCAGAGAAAGTAAATACTCTGGCTTCTGGCCTTTGGCAACTGGCAATTAGCTATTAGCAGTTGGCCAAGAGCTAGTAGCCAGTAACCAGAAGCAAAATTTCAATAGATAATAACCTTAAATACCTAATAATGAAGAAATTAGCAGTCATCGCCTTTGGCGGAAACGCCCTGTTGAGAGGCGGTCAGAAAGGGACTTACAAGGAACAGATGGAGAACGTCACCGAGACGTGCCATTCTTTGCTTCCTTTCCTTAAGAACGATTACAACCTGGTTATTGGACACGGCAATGGTCCTCAAGTAGGCAACGTCATGTTGCAGCATGAGGCAGGTCACCATCAGTTTGGCGTGCCAGGAATGCCCATCGATTTTTGTGTGGCTGAGACACAAGGTTTGATTGGCTTCATGATTGAGATGGGACTGGGCAAGACCTTTGCCAAGGAAGGCCTCAAGCGCAATGTGGTCACCCTGGTGACGCAGGTGGTGGTCGACAAGAACGACCCAATGTTCCAGAACCCGACCAAGCCGGTTGGACCTTATTATTCCAAGGAAGAGGCTGAGAAATATGCTGCCGAGACCGGCGCCATCTATAAGGAAGACCCCAAGGGTCGTGGCTGGCGTAAGGTGGTGGCTTCGCCCAAACCGATTGCCATTCAGAACGTAGACCTGGTGAAGCAACTTGCTGAGCAGGGTAATATCGTCATCACCGTCGGCGGTGGCGGCATCCCTGTCATCGAGAAGGCTGACGGTAGCTTGGGTGGTGTTGAGGCTGTCATCGACAAGGACCTCGCTTCGGCCATGACTGCCATCAACATCCATGCTGATGAGTTCTACATCCTCACCGACGTGCCGAAGGTCTACATCAACTTCCGCAAGGAGAACGAGCAGGCTTTGGATACCATCACCGTTGCTGAAGCCAAGAAGCACCTGGCCGACGGTCAGTTCACCGAGGGTAGCATGGCTCCCAAGGTGCGTGCCGCCATCCTCTTCGTGGAGGCCACGGGCCACGAGGCCATCATCACCGAAGCCACGCGCTTGGGCGATCCGACTTGTGGAACGAGAATCATTGCTTGATTTATAGCATTAAGTGAATTGGGAAAACGCTATGCTGTAAGCGTAGCGTTTTTCTCTATTAATATAGGTCTCCAACCGGTAGCTCTCGCCGTTGAGCGCATGGTGCAGGTCGTCGACGATGCCTGTGCCGCGCAGTTTCACAACGGCTTCTTTCTTGGTCCAGTATTTGGTGAAGGTCTCGATAGGGTCGGAAGAAGAAAGGATCCATTCGGCCTCAACGGGGTTCATCGTCCGGTTGATGAGGGCGAGGTTGCCTTTGCGAAAGCTCTCGATGTCGATGCCGACAGGGGAGGAGTCGACCACCACGGCAATGCCGTTCTTGCAGTGGCTGAGGTTGAAATGTACCTCGGGATGGTCCACCAGGAAAGGCTTGCCGTGTTCGTTGTAATCCATTTTCAAATCATGGATATCCAGAGGAGCAAGAAGCTCTTTCAGCATGAGCCACGACTTGAGGCAAGCAAACTGCCCAAAGAGGTGCTTGTAGCGCAAAGCCTCGTCGCGCCGTTGCCTGTCAACCAAAGGCAGCATGCGCTGCACTTCGCCTTCGGTGACTTGGGTCATATCGTCGAAAATGGAAACCATAATTACGCTGCAAAAATACGAAAAACGTTTTAAATGGTTTTCGGTGAGGAAATCGCCTCTTTTGTAGCTAAAAAAGTGAGTCGGTTGGATAAAAAAAACAATCGTATGGTTTTAGTTTTATTTTTGCGTCAATTATTCTGATATGGAAAATGTTGCATCAACTGGGAAAATGGTTCAGCCTTTTCCCGACATACCATCCCGCACCTTCGACCTCCTGCCGAGGTTCGTGGAGAAATTTGGCAAGAAAAAGACCATGTTTGCCTGTAAGGTGGATGGTGAATGGAAAAAATACATCAGCCGCGATTTCGTGAAGATGACGGACACCATCAGTCAGGGACTGATAGGTCTGGGTGTGGGGCATGGTGACCGCGTGGCTGTGATTTCCAACAATTGCCCGCAATGGAACATGGTGGACTTTGCCGTGCAGCAGATAGGCGCCATCTTGGTGCCCATCTATCCCACGGTGCGCCAGAGTGACTTCGAGCATATCCTCAACCATGCCGAGCCTAAGATCGTCTTCGTGGAAGGCGCGTTGTTGCACAATAAGGTCAAGGACATCCTCAATGCGATGCCAGTGCGTCCCAAGGAGTTCGCCTTCAACCCAGTGGTGGGCATGATGACTTTGCGCGGTCTGATGGTCTCGGTCAAAATCGACAAGAAGAGCCAGGCAGCCCTACATGCCGCAAAATATGCCGTCGACCCAGAAGACGTAGCCACCATTATCTATACCTCGGGTACCTTGGGCACTCCTAAGGGCGTCATGCTTACCCATCACAACCTGATGAGTTGTGTGGCTTATTACGGTCCGCATTATCCTGTGCCGCCCAGCCATAAGGTGGTGAGTTTCTTGCCTTTGTCGCATATTTACGAACGCTCGGTGTTGTACACCCACCTGTATCTTGGCAATTCGACCTATTATGTGGAGAACTTCGGTACCATCATGCGCGACATCGCCGACATCAAGCCCGAACACTTCACCACAGTGCCTCGTGTCATCGAGAAGGTGTATAATGGTATCATTCGTAAGGGCGACAAGCTGAAGGGCATGAAGAAACGCATCTTCCTGTGGGCGTTTAAGTTGGCCGAACGATACGATGAGACCGGCAAGAAAAACAATAGGGCCTATCGTTTTAAACTCTATTGGGCTAATAGATTGGTGTTCAAAGATGTGCGTAAGGCCTTCGGCGGACGTCTGGAATTCATCATCTCTGGTGGTGCCAGTCTTCAACCGCGATTGGTGCGCTTGTTTGCGGCCATGAACATCCCCATCATCGAAGGTTACGGCCTGACGGAGACCTCGCCTGTGATTTGCACCAACAGCCTCGCCTTGAAGATCATCAAGGCGGGAACGGTAGGTGTACCTTGTAAGAGTGTGCGTTTCAAGATTGACCCGGAGTCGGGCGAGATTCTCGTGAAAGGTTCACCCGTGATGAAGGGTTACTACAAGGATGAGGAGCAGACCAAGATCGCCATCGATGAGGAGGGCTTTTTCCATACGGGCGACATCGGTGAGTTTGATGAGGACGGCCTCCTGAAGATCACCGGTCGTATGAAGGAAATCTTCAAGGACTCGATGGGCAAGTACATTTCGCCCGCCTTGATTGAGAACCGTTTTGCCGAATCGCCATTCATCAACAGCATCATGGTGGTGGGCGAGAACCAGAAATTTGCCGCCGCCTTGATTGTACCCAATTTCGAGCATCTGAAGACATGGTGCGAGGAAAATCACATTCCTTATACCACAAATACCGAAATGGTGAAGAACAAGGCGGTGAATGACCGCTATCGCAAGGAGGTGGACAACTACAACAAATACTTTGGCGACTTTGAAAAAGTGAAACGCTTTGAGCTGGTCGACCGCGAGTGGACCATCGACGAAGGCGAGGTGACGCCCAGCTTGAAGATCCGACGCAAAATCATTGCTGAGCATTTCAAGGATTTGATTGACGGAATGTTTGCGGAATAAGGAGAAGTTAATTTTCATTTTTTAACCATTCCTGCAAGCCCAACATGGGAAGGGGTGGTTATTCTCGGTTTCGAAGGACTATACTAACGTTCCTGCCATCATCGAGGACTTGGTCCGTAATCTCCAATGAGGCAGAGGAATAATTGCTGCGGTTTTTACATAATCATGATGAGTTTTAGAAAAAGATGTATTTTTGTGGTTCTCTTTGTATACAATCTTCATGGAAATCATCAACAACATATCCAAAACCCTCAAAGATGACTTGATGGTGGAAATCAAGCCCGAAAGCAAGATTTCCATTGCAGCTTCATGTTTTTCGATTTATGCTTTTCAGGAGCTGAAAGAGCAGCTCAGGGACATCAAAGAACTTCGCTTCATCTTCACGTCGCCCACTTTCACCACGGACAAAGTGAGTAAGCAACAGCGAGAGTTCTATATCCCTCGGTTGTATCGTGAGAGGAGTCTGTATGGATCCGAGTTTGAGATCAAGTTAAGGAATGAGTTGACGCAAAAGGCCATCGCTAAGGAATGTGCGGAATGGATTAGGCAAAAGGCTTGCTTCAAGTCGAACAAGACTAACGAGAGCATGACGGGTTTTGCCAATGTCGACAAGACCAATTACATGCCACTGAATGGTTTTACTACCGTGGATTTAGGCTGTGAGAAAGGCGATAGCGCTTATACGATGATTGTAAAAAACGATTATCCTTCCTCGAAAGAGTTTTTGTCTTTGTTTGACCAAATCTGGAATGACAGCTCAAAGTTACAAGTAGTGACGGAGGATGTAATAGACAACATTTCAAACGCATATAAGGAGAATGCACCTGAGTTTCTGTACTTTGTCACGCTTTACAATATATTCCACGAGTTTTTGGATGACCTGTCGGAGGATGATTTGCCTAACGAAGCCACAGGGTTTAAGAACAGCCTTATTTGGAACAAATTGTATAACTTCCAGAAGGATGCGGCTTTGGCTATCATCAACAAACTTGAAAAATACAATGGTTGCATTTTGGCGGATAGTGTAGGTTTGGGTAAAACGTTTTCGGCGTTGGCGGTCATCAAGTATTACGAGAACCGTAACAAGACGGTGCTGGTGCTTTGTCCCAAGAAACTGAGCGACAACTGGATGACCTACAGAAGCAATTATGTGAACAACCCCATTGCAGGTGACAGGTTGCGTTATGATGTACTTTATCACACGGATTTGTCACGGGCTTCAGGTGTGTCGAACGGGATGGAGTTGAACCATATCAACTGGGGCAACTACGACCTCGTGGTCATTGACGAAAGCCATAATTTCAGGAATGGCGGCAAGGTGATTGCTTCTGAGGACGATGAAGACCCTAAGGAAAACCGCTACCTGCGTTTGATGAACAAGGTGATTAAAGCGGGCGTTAAAACTAAGGTGCTCATGCTTTCGGCTACGCCTGTCAACAACCGTTTCAACGACTTGAAGAACCAGTTGCAGTTGGCTTATGAAGGCGATGCTTCGAAAATCAACGGTCTGCTGAAAACCGAGAAACCCATAGATGAAATTTTCCGTCAAGCGCAGCGGGCTTATAATGAATGGGTGGAATTGCCACTTGATGCCCGAACGACCGATAGGTTGTTGAAGTCGCTGAGTTTTGATTTCTTTGAAGTGCTCGATTCGGTGACTATCGCCCGAAGCCGTAAACATATTGAACAGTTTTACGATACAGCTGACATTGGTAAGTTTCCGACACGTTTGAAACCCATTTCCAAAACGCCTCCTTTAACGGATATTGACAAGGCTATTACGTTTAGGGACATCATCGAAATCGTCCAACAGCTTAATCTTTCCATTTATACCCCTTCGGCATTCATTCTGCCGAGCAAGAAAGACAAGTACGGTATTGACACTGAGGACGAGTTGGATGTCGAAACAGGAGCACACCGCCTTTCCATCGAAGACCGTGAGTTGGGTATCCGTCGCCTGATGGGTATCAATATGCTGAAACGTCTTGAGAGTTCGGTTAACTCGTTCCGCTTGACCATTAGCCGAATCCAGCAGCTCATCGCCAATATGGTTGAAAAGATTGACTCGCGGACGGAGGAGGAATATGTCGAGGAATTTGATTTCGACGACCTTGACATTGAGGATGAAGGCGACACTATCATTGGCAACAAGAAAAACAAAATCGACCTGCGGGATATTGACACCATTTCTTGGAGACGATACTTGGTCGCAGATAAAGAACGTTTCGATTTGTTGCTTCTGATGCTGAAAGATATCAGCCCTGAACATGACAGCAAATTGCAGCAACTTGTTTGTGATTTGAGGGAGAAGTTTGCCCATCCCATCAATGGCTCAAACAAAAAAGTGCTCATTTTCACCGCTTTCGCTGACACTGCTGATTATCTTTACAAGAATCTGGCCCCGTTGATTTTGGAGAAAACAGGGTTGCATTCCGCGATGGTGTCGGGTACGATTGAGGCGAAAAGCACCGTCAAGCTGAAGCAAAAGATGGACTTCAACACGGTGTTGACCTTGTTCTCGCCTGTGTCGAAGGAAAAGGATGTTTTGTTCCCTGGTTTGAAGGATGAGATTGATGTGCTGATTGCCACAGATTGCATCTCGGAAGGCCAAAACCTGCAAGACTGCGACTACCTGATCAATTACGACATCCATTGGAATCCCGTTCGTATCATCCAGCGGTTTGGGCGTATCGACCGTATTGGCAGTAAAAACGAGGTGATTCAGCTGGTGAACTATTGGCCCGACATGGAGCTTGACGATTACATCGACCTGAAAGGCCGCGTGGAGTCGAGAATGAAGATTTCGGTGCTGACCAGCACGGGCGACGACAATCCTTTGTCGGTGGAGGAAAAAGGCGATTTGGAATATCGCCGCCAACAGCTCAAACGCTTGCAGGAGGAAGTGGTTGACCTCGAAGATATGAATACGGGTATCAGCATCATGGACTTGGGGTTGAATGAGTTCCGCCTTGATTTGTTGGATTACATGCACGAAGGCCACGACATTGAGCACACGCCATACGGGATGCACGCTGTAGTGAAAGGCGGCGAAGGCATGCCACCTGGGGTGATTTATGTGCTGAGGAACCGGTCACAAGGCGTCAACATCGATCATAAGAACCAACTGCATCCGTTCTATTTGGTGTATGTGGATGATGATGGTGGTGTAGTGGTGAACCATCTTTCACCCAAGTCATTGCTTGATGATTTCCGGTTACTATGCAAAGGTAAGTCAAAACCCGACAAATCACTTTGTGCCGCTTTCAACAAGGAGACCAAGGACGGCAAGAATATGAAGCATTATTCTGAATTGCTGGGCAAAGCCATCCAGTCCATCATCAACGTGAAGGAGAAGAGTGACTTGGATTGCTTCCTCGAAGGGGTTCAAACGGAACTCTTCACCAAGGAAATCAAAGGCTTGGATGATTTTGAACTGATTGACTTTTTAATCGTGAGATAATGTTTGCCCTACCTGCCACAACGGAAATCAAGAAGTCGCTGCCGAAAAAGGCCATCTATGAGAAGTTTGGCTTGAAATCGGCGCAGCGCGATGCCTTTGATGCCGACATCAGCCGCATCGACATCGTGAATGTGATCTCGCCCTCCACCGTGCCTGGCTTGAAGGAAGGGGACCGGGTGAAAGAATTCTATGTTTTGCTCGTCACGCTGAAACGCCAGCACTATGACGAGAAAAACATCCTGCTTTTGACCAAGCTGATCAAACAGAACATGATTTTCGCTTTGGTTTACAGCGACATGGTGCGATTTGCTGTTGTCCACGAAAAGCTCTTTGTCATGGATTGGGAACTGTTGGAAGATGCCGCATTGCCCTTAATGGGACTTGACTTGGACAAGGTGTGGGAGAATCTGGTAACGACCATCGGCAAATTTGAGGTTATGGAAGGCGTGACCATGGAAGAACAGATTGCCATTGACGGCGAGAAGTTGAAGAAGATAAAGGCAATCGAAAGCCTCGAAAAGAAACTGAGGGTGGAGAAGCAGCCGAGGAAGAGGTATGAGATGTTTAAACAGATACAAGAGTTGAAAGGCAATTGAAATAGAAAAGATTGTTTTTTGGCTGCATAAACGTATCTGAATTTTACGTTTATGATAAAATAGAGTGTGTTTTTGCATCAATTTGGATAATAAACGTAAAAAACATGACATTTAGGAATATTACTATTCGGGAATGAGTATTTGCTAACAGATAGCACAATAACAGACGAGTTTTTTTTGTGACTATTTTTATTTATTTCTCTAAAATTTGTAACTTTTTTACGAAAATTATCGATTTATTTTGTTGTAATTAAAATATTATTCCTATTTTTGTAGAAAATTTACGGTTTAATTCAGTCAGACATGATACGAGAATTTTGGGTCGAAAATTTCCTCTCAATTAAGGAACGACAAACTCTAAACTTTGAAACCAAGTCAAAAGAAGACGAATGGGCTTCTGTGGATTTAGGCGGTGAAAGACGCGTTAATAAAATTGCGGTCATTTATGGTGCAAATGCTGCGGGAAAATCAAACATGCTCATGGCCATACAGAATGTTTTTGAAATATTGTTTTACCCAAGAACCAATCGGCAAAAATCTGTTATGACTAGAAGACCATTTGCTTTAAGTCAAGAAGACCCGACTCGGATGTTTGCCTCGTTTTATGCTAACCATATAAGGTATGATTACGATGTTTTGTATACAAAAGATCATATCATTGATGAATTGTTGGAATGGTATCCCAAAGGTTCGAAATCCCTTTTCTACGAAAGACATTATGTGTCGCAGGAATCACAGGCTAATATTAAATTTGGTCCAAGTTTAAATATCTCTTCAAAAACGAAGGATGCTTTTTTGCAAAATACGCTCAACAACCATTCAGTTTTGTCTTGTTTTGGTAAAAATTCATTTAGTGAAGATGCGAAACAATTGGCAGACTTGTATTATTGGATGGAATCGTACATGCATGAGGTAGACAGCCCCAAGGGCTCGTTTGAGAAAAGACTTAAGGCAATAGAAGGGAAGGCAAGTGCAAAACAGTTCTATCTTCAGTTGTTGCAGAAGGCGGATTTCAATATTGTTGATTTTTACACTGAAACCGTAACTGAAAAAATTTCTAGACATGGATATTTTGTGCTTAATATTGATGCTCCTGCATCTGATGATGATTTGATTCAAATAGAACGAATTAAAGTGTATTTTGTTTGTCAAGCAGGTAAAGATAGATTTACACTTAGTTATGACGAACAATCTGAAGGAACCAAAAAGTTCCTGTCAAATCTGTCGGTTCTCTATAGCGCAGTAACGGAGAATCACGTGTTCCTTATTGATGAAATCGATTCTGAATTGCATGATGATTTGTTGCTGTTTTATCTAAATACATTTATTATGAATTCTAAAGAGTCTCAATTGTTGTTTACAAGTCAGGAGACCTCTTTGCTGAATGAAGATTTATTAAACACCCATCGTGATTATGTGTTCTTTGTGGAGAAAAATCGCGAAGGAGCATATTCTGAATATACGCGTGCAGATGAATATGGACTGCATAAAAACCTTTCACTTTATAAATCATATAGGAATGGCCGCTTAGGAGCCATTCCTCAGTTAGGTTCACCTTTATTATATTTGGAAAACGATGAAGAAGATTAAAGATTCCATTATAGTGATTGGCGAGGCGATTACGGAGTATTATTATTTCAACTCGTTGAAAGACACATATAGGCAACTCAACATCAAGCCTGCCTATCCTAAACATTCCACAGGGTTGGATTATCTTGCCCAGGAAATAGACAAGGCAATAGATGATGGACATTCGCTAATAATTTGTGTTGTTGACATGGACAACAAAAAAGAAGGGAAAGAAAAGGAAAACTACGAGCGTTTCAAACAGCGCAGAGAAGGAATTCATAAAATAAAGAAATCCGGTTTCAAATATGAGATACGCTTTATTGAGAATGAACGTTGTACCGAAATCTTTTTCTTATTCTATTTTGCCTATACATCGCATTGTTTCCAAAATCAACCTGAGTTGCTTGATGAGCTGAATAAACATTGTGGATATGAGAAGACAGAGAAGTTTTTCCAGAGGCATCCGCTTCATCAGTATTTTGAGGGCGCCGGAGGCGATTTCATGCAAGCTTTACGCAATGCAGCAAAATCCATGAAGGAAAAAGAGGAAACGGATAGAGATTACACTTATTCTCAAATGGCTGAGTTGTTTGAGGCATTGGGGATAAATAGTTGAATAATATAGACATACTAAAACAATAAACCAACAACCAAAAGGATGAAAACACAAAGTCCATCGAGTTATTTGTCTAAAAGTATAATATGGTCGCGATGTGTTTTAAATAAAATATGATTGAAAGAATCGGTTATGGCACGGATGAGCAAAAAGAAAGTTGAGGCAGCCGCCAGAAGCGCAGTTGAAGATTGCTTCCAAGATTGTGATAAGATACATGTCGATGTGGCTACCAATGACAAGACTATTGCATGGGATGGATTTATATATCTTTATGACAATGTTGGGCAGAAGAAGGACTCTTTGTATGGAAAAATACCTGTCCAAGTTAAAGGAGTAAGTTCTTCTGACAAGCATTCTGATAAAATATCCTATTCTATACAAAGAGCCGATTTGCGAGCATATAAAGACGAAGGCATCGCCTTTTTTGTTGTTTATATCAATGCTACTAATCATGCAAGGACTGTTTATTATGCTCTCCTTGCCCCAATTGAAGTTAGGCAGTTGCTGGAGCAATGTGGCGAGAATAAGAGCAAATCCGTTATTTTTGAAAAAACGAGCTGCTTAGATTCTGAAGCTTTGGAATCTTCATTTAGATTATTCTATGATGATTGCAAGAGGCAGAAAAGTGTGGTAGATTCTCCTGTTCTTACTTTTGAGGATTTGAAAAACCTAGGGAATACGGAATTGACGGTGTTCGGATATACAAATAAGCCAGAGCCCATTCCTCGATTGTTGGCAAAGAATGATTTTTTCATTTATGCTAATGTCGGAAAAGGACCAGTGAAAAGCCTATATCCTGTGGGCACGGGTAAATGCTCAATTGTCGTTTCTGGAGTTTACAATAATCCTGTGACAGTGGGAGGAAGTGTCTTTTACGATCGCTATTCAATTACAAACAATAGGGATTGTGATATTGTTTCTGTTGGTAGAAGTCTAACAATGACAATTCCGAAAGATGAATCGGGAATCATTAAAGTAAAAATCGATTATAAAGGAACAGAATATTTTTTGTCTGAAACCATTCACGAATTGGAGTTTTTGTTGGCATTGGCAAATGAAAAGCAACTTCAAATAGCAGGTTGCGATTATGATATGAATCAGGCCGACAATCAAGCAGATTCGGCACTGGCAGGACTTATGGATTTACGCAATCCCTATGAGAGATTGATTAAATTGAAAAAAGCCTTGGATGTACTGCATGTCAAGGAGGATCTTGATTTAAGATTGTTGAAAAAGAAAGATGAACGGTTAATTGATATCCTCATTCAAGCTTTTGTTGAGAAAAAGGAAGTGGTTGAAAACAAACCTGTTGGAATGTTTGTTGAGATACCGATTTGTAATATTTGTGTTTTTGTGTTTGCTATTAAAACTGGTGATAACACATATAGGTTAGAGGACGTTTTTAATCCTCCTTTCCAATTGCAAGGCTCATTAGGTGATGGCGTTTATCCCATAACGCCATATTCCGTTCTTAATAAGGAAAGGATTTTGAAGTATTCTAATATCGGTTTTGAACAAATACTCCCTTCATTTAAAGCAAATCTAAGTGAAAATCCTAATTGTTTGCAATTGGCGAGCAGTTTGGGCTTGTCACTTTTGTCTGCGTATGATGAACAAAAGGTCAAGCAGGAAAGACTGATACATACAGCGTTAGAATTGTTTGAATGGATGCTTGAGGAAGAAACCGATGAACAACTCAAATTAAAGCATAAACTAAACCTTCTGCAAGTCAAAAAACGACTGTCGCTATTAAGTGATGATGATAAAGAAGCCTTGTATAATGCCATTGAAAGCTCATCTTCTGATGAGATAAAGTTTGCAGCGTATCTGCTTCTTGATGATAATGCCTTTGCGATGAGAAGTTTTAATAGATTAGATGCAGAGGTTCAAGATTTTTACCGAACTTTGCCAATATTTCATTTCGTAAAATAACACACATAAATATGGACAAACTCAATATGCAAACCACCAACCAGGTGGACGAAAACATAAAGAAGATAGCCGAACTCTTCCCCAACTGCCTCACCGAGCGGCTGGATGAGAACGGTAAGCCGGAGACGGCCATAGACTTCGACCAGCTGCGGCAGGAACTCTCGAAGAGCATTGTGGAAGGCCCCGAGGAACGCTACCAGTTCACCTGGCCCGACAAGCGCAACGCCATCCGCCTGGCCAACGCGCCGACCACCGACACGCTGCGCCCCTGCCGCGAGGAGAGCGTGGATTTCGACAACACACAGAACCTCTACATCGAGGGCGACAACCTCGAAGTGCTGAAGCTGCTGCGCGAGAACTACCTCGGCAAGGTGAAGATGATTTACATTGACCCGCCTTACAACACGGGCAACGACTTCGTGTATAACGACGACTTCGCCCAGACCGCCGGCGACTATGTCCACAACAGCGGGCAGGAGGACGAGGAGGGCAACCGCCTCGTGGCCAACACCGAGAGCAACGGCCGTTTCCACACCGACTGGCTCAATATGATTTACCCTCGCCTGAAAGTGGCCAAGGATTTGCTGAGCGAGGATGGTGCGATATTCATTAGTATTGACGATGTAGAATTGGAGAATCTGCGCAGGGTATGTGACGAAATTTTTGGATACAAGAATTTTTTGGCAACTTTAACAAGAAGAACAAAAGCAGGCGGTGGAAGTGCTGCAAAGCATTTTGCCATTGAGAATGATTTCATTTTGGTATATGCAAAAAATGAAAACCTTGTTGGTTCCTTTTATGCACCATTTGATAAAAAGTATGTCCGAAGGTATGCTCTTGAAGATGAGCGTGGTAGGTACTTTTGGGATACGATGGAGAGGTCGTGTACCGCGACAATTCCGTATAAGATTCAAGCGCCTGATGGGACTTTGCTTGAAGGAAGATGGTTTAGAAGTGAAGAAAGATTTAAGAACGATTTGAAAGAAGGCGAGGTGAGGCTTTTAAAGAAAAGTGATGGAAGTTGGTCGGTGCAATTCAAACAGAGAATGGCAGAAGGAAAGAAGATCCGATCGATTCTTGGTGAAAGTGAATTTAGGTCAAACCCTGAAGATTTGCAATTGCTTGGGATGGATGGATTGTTCCCGTTCCCTAAACCTTTGTATTTGATGCGTTATTTGATTCAATCTTTGGTTAAGGATAATGACATAGTATTGGATTTCTTTTCTGGTTCTGCCACAACTGCCCATGCCTTGATGCAATTAAATGCACAAGATGGCGGTCAACGCAAATTCATTATGGTTCAGCTACCTGAAGAAACAAGTGAAAATAGCGAGGCTCGAAAATGTGGTTTCAATAATATATGCGAAATAGCGAAAATGAGAATAAAATCTGCTGGTGAAAATATTGTTTCGAGTATGCAAATGTATATGAAAGGTTGGCAGGCTGCAACTGATATAACAATAAATGATAATCAAAAAAAGGCAGAACAATTGTCTTTATTGGATCAAGAAAAAGAAACTGCAAAGATTGAAAAGAGTCAGCAAGTATTAGATAATCTAAACCATAGGCTTGAAACGTTAGATTTAGGCTTCCGCGTGCTGAAACTCGACAGTTCCAATATGCAGGATGTGTACTACTCGCCCGAGCAGTTCAACGAGAACCTGCTCTTCGAGGACAACATCAAGCCCGACCGCACCGACGAGGATCTACTTTTCCAAGCCATGATAGAACTCGGCATCGAGCTTTCGGCCAAGATAGAGCAACGCGAAATCGCCGGCAAGACCGTCTGGAGCGTCGCTGAGGGCTACCTCATGGCCTGCTTCGACAAGGACGTGAACGAGACCACCATCACCGAAATCGCCCGCCAGCATCCCTACTACTTCGTCCTCCGCGACAGCAGCCTCGCCACGGACAATGTAGCGGATAACTTTGAGCAGATTTGGGAGGAGTATTCGAAAGAGACAATAAGGAGAATCATATAATACGTGGAAACATACGCTTATGAAACTTAAATATTTAGCAATAGGATTAATGATGCTGTTCTGTATGAATGTAATTGGACAGCAACAGAAAACTGTGTCTATGACGGTACAGCCTCAAAAGACTGAAGTACAAATTTTGGAGGAAACTGTTGCGCAGTTGCAAGCTGAGAATCAGGCAATGCAGAAACAGTTGGAAAGGATGGAGAAGGAAATTGAGATATGTCGAGAGGATGTTCGGCACAAAGAGTCAACAATTAATGATAATCAAGGCCACTGGTTAACAATTCTAAGCATCGTGATTGGAGCAATTGTTACTATTCTTGGTGTCGGTCTTGGTGTTGTTGCGCCTATTCTGCTAAATCTTAGAAATGATAGGAAACAAAAGAAGAACATTGAAAAAGTAAGAGCAGAACTTAAAACTCAAATTAATTCTGCGCAACAAGATGCAAAATCTGCGAAAGAGTCATTATCTGCCATAACTGGGCTAAAAAAAGATATTGATAATATGAAAAAGGAAATAGATAAGAGTAAAAAGGCTGCTGAACGTTCTGCAAAGAAAACTTTGGCAATTAAATATTTTACGCAAGCATTATGTGAAAAAGAAAAAACAAAGGCTATTGAATTATACTCGAAAACCATAGAGTTGTATCCTAACATATCGGAGCCTTATTATTATCGAGGATTATTAAAGAAAGAAATTGGAGACAAGGATGGTTCTATGAAAGACTTTGACAAGGCGATAGAATTTAATCCAAAAAATGAAAAGGCATACACCGACCGTGGGATTCTAAAGGAAGAATTTGGGGACAAGGAAGGTGCCATGAAAGACTATGATCAGGCAATAGAAATAGAGCCTAAACATATAAGGACATACTTGTGTCGAGGATCTCTAAAGGAAAAAATCGGAGATAATAATGGCGCTTTAAAGGATTATGATAAGGTTATTGGGCTCGAACCGAATAATGAAATCGCATACTTAAGTCGCGGGCTGTTGAAGGAACAAATTGGGAGTATTGAAGATGCCATAATGGATTTTGATAAAGCGATAGAACTGGAACCGTCTAATGAATTATCGTACTTAAGCCGAGGACTGCTAAAAGTAGAAGTTGGAGATAATGAAGGTGCGTTAAAAGATTATGACAAGGCAATAGAGTTGAATCCCGACAGAGCATCTGCATATAATTCTAGAGCTGATTTGTTTAGGAGAATTGGAGAATTGGAGAAGGCAATGAAAGAAATAAATATCGCATTAGAAAAGGATAATACGGATTATGTATTTTATGTAACAAGAGGTGAGATTTATTTGGCTATGAATTTGCCAGAAAAAGGTATTCTTGATTTAGATCATGCTTTATCAATAAATGTCAGTATTAAAGAAGCCTACGAAAACCGCGCTAAATGTTACAGAAAACTTGCAGAAACGGAAGATGACCCAACGAAGAAATTTGAATTAACTGCCAAGGCTGAAGCCGATGAAAAGAAAGCGGAATCATTGAAGAAAGACTTGAAACAATGAAATTCAAATTCAAAATACAGCAATACCAGACCGATGCGGTGGAAAGCACGGTGAGCGTGTTCGCGGGACAACCCTCGAAGACCAATGCGCAGTACCGCCGCGACTTGGGCAAGCAGAAACAGCAACTGAAAGCCGAGTTTGAGGAGGAGTATGTGGGCTACCGCAATGCCGATGTGGAGCTTAACGCCAATCAGTTGTTGGAGAACATCCACCATCAGCAGGTGCAGAACGACATCCCGCTGAGCAAGTCGCTGGCAGCCACCAACGGCCTTGGTGCCTGCTCTTTGGATGTGGAGATGGAGACAGGCACGGGCAAGACCTATGTCTATATCAAGACCATGTTCGAGATGAACAAACGCTTTGGTTGGTCGAAGTTCATCGTGGTGGTGCCCAGCATAGCCATCCGCGAAGGCGTCTATAAGAGTTTCACCATGCTGGAGGAGCATTTCATGGAACTCTACGGCAAGAAAGCCCGCTATTTCATCTACAACAGTGCCAACCTCACCCAAATCGACTCGTTCAGCAGCGATGCCAGCATCAATGTGATGATTATCAACGTTCAGGCGTTCAACACCTCGTTCAAGGAAGGTGCGGCCAATAAGGAGGCGCGTATCATCTACTCCAAACGCGACGATTTCCAAAGCCGTCGTCCCATCGACGTAATTGCTGCCAACCGTCCCATCATCATTATGGACGAGCCGCAGAAGATGGAGGGCGAAGCCACGCAAAGGGCCTTGCGCAACTTCAAGCCGCTGTTTGTGCTCAACTATTCCGCCACCCACAAGACCTCACACAACTGTATCTACGCGCTTGATGCCTACGATGCCTACAAGCAACGCTTGGTGAAGAAAATCCAGGTGAAGGGCATCACGGTGCAGAACCTGTTGGGCACGCAGAGTTACATCTATTTTGATAGCATCATCCTTTCCAAGAACCATGCGCCCGTGGTCAGACTTGAAATCGAGGTGAAAGGTGCCGCTGCCACCCGCCGACAACTCTGCAAGTTCGAGCAAGGCGATTCGTTGTTTGCCGTTTCGCAACTTCCTGCCTACAAGGATTTTGTCATCACGGAAATCAACCCGATGACCAACACGGTCTATTTCCAAAACGGCAAGCAACTGCGTCAGGGCGAGGTGATGGGCGATGTCAGCGAGAAAGCCATCCAACTGATACAGATTCGGGAAACCATCAAGTCGCATTTCGAGAAGGAGAGAGCCTTGTTTCAGCAAGGCATCAAGACCCTTTCGCTGTTCTTCATTGACGAGGTGGCCAACTACAAGAGCTATGATACAGATGGAAACGAGGTGCAAGGTCCGCTGTGGAAGATGTTTGAGGATGAATACAATCGCTATCTGAACGAGAACCTGACTCTGTTTGAGGACGATTATCAGAAATACCTGCGTCGTTTTTCGGCTGCGCAAGTACACAACGGCTATTTTTCCATCGACAAGAAAGGCCATTCAATTGATAGTGAGGTAAAACGCGGCAAGGATACATCAGATGACATCTCGGCTTACGACCTGATTCTGAAAAACAAGGAACGCCTGTTGAGTTTTGATGAGCCGACACGATTCATCTTCTCCCATTCTGCCTTGCGCGAAGGTTGGGACAATCCCAATGTGTTCCAAATCTGTACGTTGCGTCACGCCAACTCCAGCACAGCCAAACGTCAGGAAGTGGGTCGTGGTTTACGCATCTGCGTTGATAACGATGGCAACCGCATGGACAAGGAACGCTTGGGCGATGCCGTTCACGACACCAACAAACTGACCGTCATCGCCAATGAAAATTACAGTTCTTTCGTTGATGCTTTGCAGAAAGAGACCAAAGACACCCTTCGTGAACGTCCGACACAAGCCACGGTCGATTACTTCAAGGGCGTTACGGTCAAAGTGGGTGATGAGAAACACACCATCTCGGAGCAGGAGGCTGCCAGCATCGTCAGTTATTTGTACGACAACGACTATATCGACGAAAAGGGCAACATTCTGCAAGACTATCATACCGATATGGAGAAGGGTACTTTGGCTCCGATGAGTAAAAAACTGCAACCCATTGAAGAGCAGGTGCATAAACTCATTCAGAGCATCTTTGACCCTGCCGCTTTGGAAGACATGGTGGAAGATGCCAACGGCAAGGCGGAAGTGGTGAACGAGCGTTTGAACGACAATGCAGATAAGAAGGAATTCAAGGCTTTGTGGAACGAAATCAACCACCGCTATGTCTATACAGTGCATTACGACAGCGAGGAGCTGATTCAGAAAGCCATAGTTGCCATCGACAGCGAGTTGAACGTCACTCAATTGAAATATGTGGTCACCACAGGCACGCAAGGCGACGACGAGCTGGATTTCACTGGTGAGCAAAGCACCCGTACAAAGGAGATGCGTGATGTGTCGACCAGCAATGTACCTTACGACTTGGTGGGCGACATCGCCAAAGCAGCCACGCTGACCCGCCGCACGGTCACGCGAATTCTGAAAGGAATCCAGCGGTCGAAGCTGTACATGTTCAAGAACAACCCCGAAGAGTTCATCCGCAAGGTAAGCCATATCATCCGCGAGCAGAAAGCCACGATGATTGTGGAGCACATCAGCTATAACCGCACGGAAAACCAATACGATTCCGACATCTTCACCAAGGAGAAGAGCCGCCAAACGGTGGATAAGGCCTACGAAGCAAAGAAGCACATTCTCGATTATGTCTTCCCCGACAGCCAAGGCGAGCGCACTTTTGCCGAAGATTTGGACAAAGCGGACGAAGTGTGTGTCTATGCCAAACTGCCAAGGTCGTTCCAAATTCCTACACCTGTGGGCAATTACGCTCCCGATTGGGCTATCGCTTTCAACGATAACATGGGCATCAAGCATGTGTTCTTCATCGCCGAAACCAAAGGCTCGATGGATTCCATGCAACTGAAAGGCGTGGAAAAAGCGAAGATTGACTGTGCCAAGAAGTTGTTCAACAATGTCTCAACCAGTCGGGTGAGATATGGTTGCGTGGATTCGTATGGCAGTTTGCTGGAAGTGATGAAAGGGATGAATTGATTTTCAGTTCTTCATAGCTAGCTTGGATATGACATGTATCCCGAAGCCTGCTAATAATCCATATTTGCAGGCCATCTCTGGCAAAGATTGATTTTGGTTTTACGGGTATATTTTGTATTTTTGCAAACTCGTAAAAACATGATTGTCCTTATGGAATCCTTACCCGCAATATTCTCTGACCTTGCTCTAATTCTCGTTACGGCAGGTGTTACAACGGTGATTTTCAAATGGTTGAAACAGCCCCTAGTTTTGGGCTATATCATTGCTGGTCTGCTCATTGGACCTTATTTTCCTTGGTTCCCCGTCATCAACGACCATGAAAGTGTGGAGGTTTGGAGTGAAATTGGTATGGTCTTCTTGCTGTTTGCCATTGGTCTGGAATTCAGTTTCAAGAAACTGAGGAAACAGGCTGGTACAGTGGGCATCACGGCACTTACCGAGCTGGTCTCCATGTGTATCATCGGTTTCCTGCTCGGTAAGGTGATGGGTTGGTCGCAGATGGACAGCATCTTCCTGGGTGCCATGCTTTCCATGTCGTCTACGACCATCATCGCCAAGGCTTTCGACGACTTGAAGATGAAAGGAGAACGTTTTACGGGAAGTGTTATTGGCGTTTTGGTGGTTGAAGACCTGGCAGCTATCTTGATGATGGTGGCACTTTCCACCATGGCGGTAAGCGCGGCCTTGGATGGAAAAGAGCTGATGATGAGCGTTGTACGACTTGTTTTCTTCCTTTTGGTGTGGTATGTCGGTGGCGTGTTTCTTATTCCAACCATCCTCAAATGGGCGCGCAAGTTCATGTCGGAGGAGACGCTGACGGTGTTTGCCGTCGGCCTGTGTTTTTTCATGGTTTGGCTGGCCAACAAGGCGGGTTTCTCATCGGCTTTGGGTGCCTTCATCATGGGCTCCATCTTGGCTGAAACGCTTGAGGCCGAGATGATTCACAAGCTCACCACTCCCATCAAGAACTTGTTTGGAGCCGTGTTCTTTGTTTCGGTCGGTATGATGGTTAATCCGGCCATCTTGGTGCAATATTGGTGGCAGATTCTGGTCATCACTATCGTTGTGGTCGTGCTGAAATCGTTGAGTTCAGGTCTGGGTATGCTGTTTTCGGGCGATAACCTTCACAATGCAGTTCGAGCGGGCATGTGTTTTGGGCAAATCGGCGAGTTCTCGTTCATCATTGCAACGGTGGGTATGAGTTTTGGCGTCATTGACGATTTCCTCTATCCGATCATCGTCTCTGTGTCCATCATCACCACGTTCCTCACTCCTTATTTGATTAAGGGCGGCGAGCCGCTATTCCATTGGATTGAGAAGAAAGTGCCTGATAGTTGGAAAAATGGCTTTGGAAGCCAGGAAAAAGCCGTGAAATCAACGAATGGTGAGGAAATGACGATGAAGGCTTACCTCTTGAGCCAACTCAAGAACTTGGTGCTGTATGCTTCCATCATCATCGCCTTGATGCTGATCTGCTTCTCACTCTGTAAGGTTGTCGAAAACTATGTGCCACAGCCTATCAGCGGTTTGGTGTCGTTGGTGGTCTCGTTGGTGATTATTTCGCCTTTCCTTTGGGCGGTGGCTTTCAAGCACAGCATGAGGAACATTACGGGCAAGTTGATGGCCGACAGTGGGTTCAACAGGCATTCCATCCACTTGATCTTCATCCTCCGCATCATCATCGTATGGGGAGTGGCCGCCAATATCATCAACCATTTCTTGAATGTGGGTTTCTGGAGCTCAATGGGCCTTCACAATATGCCGTATCATCTGATAGCCTTAGGTTTGGCGGTGGTTTACGTCGTTGTGCTTCGTGTCATCACGCCTGTGATGCATTGGTATGAGCGCATCGAGAGCAAATTCTTGGAGAACATGAACAAGCGCGACACTTTGCATTCGTTTGTGCTGCCCGAGGTGCTACAGGATAATTTCACTTTGGACAAAATCCCGTTGAGCCCCAAGAGCCAGTATGCGGGTCTGCGTATCCGCGACTGCGATTTCCGTAAGGAATATAACGTCAGCGTGGTGAGTGTAGACCGTGCCGATGAAGTTATCGATTTGCCTTCCAAGGATTTGGTCCTTTTCCCGGCCGACGAGATTACCTTAATTGGCACAGAAGAACAGTTGGCCAAGGTGAGGCCATTGCTTGAGGTTGAAGACGATGTGCTCATTAAGGAACGGCCAGCCAGCGATGTGGACATCTTCAGGATTGAGGTCGACAAAGGCAATCGCCTGTTGGGCACGAGTTTGCGAGAATCGAACTTCCGTCATGGCTACAATGCCATGGTCATTGCCGTGGAGCGCGATGGCGAGTTCCTTTTGAACCCACAGGCTGATATCGTTTTCCAAGAAGGCGACACGATTTGGTTTGTGGCCTCAGAGGGGAAGGCCAAGGCCATGGCGAAACTTGTCAAGGTGGAACAATAATTCCAAAGTCTATTGGATTTGTTGGTTTAGTTTGTAATTTTGCAACCAATAAACACGACACATTTATGGAATCCCTACCTGCGCTATTTTCCGATCTTGCCTTGATTTTGGTCACAGCGGGCATCACTACAGTGATTTTCAAATGGTTGAAACAACCTGTGGTGCTGGGCTATATCATCGCTGGCTTCCTCATCGGTCCCAACTTCGAATGGTTTCCCGTCATCAACGACCACACGAGCGTGGAAACTTGGAGCGAAATCGGTATGGTGTTCATGCTTTTCGGCATCGGCTTGGAGTTCAGTTTCAAGAAGCTGAAGAAAGTGGGAGGGACGGTTGGCATCACCGCTTTGACCGAGTTGGTGACGATGTGCGTGGTGGGTTTCCTGTTAGGTAAAGTGTTGGGCTGGTCGCAGATGGACTGCATCTTTCTCGGTGCCATGCTGTCGATTTCCTCAACGACGATCATCGCCAAGGCCTTCGACGACATGAAGCTGCATCGCGAGAAATTCAGCGGCAACGTCATCGGTGAATTGGTGGTCGAAGACCTGGAGGCGGTCTTGCTGATGGTGATCCTTTCCACCTTGGCGGTAAGTAAGACCTTTGATGGCATGCAGTTGGTTACCAGTATGTTGAAGCTCGGTTTCTTCCTATTGATATGGTTCATCGGTGGCATTTTCATCGTGCCGACCGTGTTGCGATGGTCGCGTAAGTTCATGTCAGAAGAGACCTTGACCGTTTTTGCGGTGGGCTTGTGTTTCATGATGGTCGTCTTGGCCAATGTGGCAGGCTTTTCTTCGGCTTTGGGCGCATTCATCATGGGTTCCATCTTGGCTGAAACCCTTGAGGCCGAGATGATTCACAAGGTCACCACGCCTATCAAGAATTTGTTTGGTGCCGTTTTCTTCGTCTCGGTCGGTATGTTGGTCGACCCGAAGATCTTGGTGGAATATTGGTGGCAGATTCTTGTGATTACAGGCGTGTTGCTCCTTTTCAAGCCGATGAGCAATGTTGCTGGACGATTGATAGCAGGCTTGGGCCTGAAACAAGCCATACAAGGCGGTTTCTGCTTCTGTCAGATCGGTGAGTTTTCCTTCATCATTGCCTCGTTGGGTTTGAGTTATGGCGTCATCGACGAGTTCTTGTATCCCATCATCGTCTCGGTGTCGATCATCACAACCTTCATCACGCCATACGCCATCAAGGCATCGCTTCCGACCTATCGTTGGTTGAGCGGGCATTTCCCCGAGCGATGGCTCAACCATTTGGAGAGCAACGACCGAGGTATCAAGGTGAAGAGTGGAAAGAAAGTGAGCATGGCCAGTTTTGTAGGAAGGCAGGTCAAGCATATCATCATCAATGTCGCCATTGTCATTGCGGTGCTGTTCATTTGCTTCTGGATTGGCTCTGGGGTTATGAAATATGTACATGGCATTTGGGGTATCGCCATCAGCGCGGCCATCACTTTGGTGCTGGTTTCGCCTTTCCTGTGGGCTATTGGCTTCAGGCATACCTTGGTCAAGACCACGCACAAGCTGATGGAACACAGTCGTTTCAATAAAACGCTGATATTGAGTATATTCATCCTGCGCTTCATCATTGTGTGGGTGGTGGCTACAGCCGTCATGCGACATTTCTTCAATGCTGAGTTTTGGTCGCATCTCGGCATCGGCGCCCCTTATTTCCGTTTTATCAACGTTGCCATGGCATTGGTTTACACCATCTTGCTTCGTGTCATGAGTCCCGCGATGAAGTTCTACAAGCGCATTGAGGATAACTTCCAAGGCAACCTCAACAAGCGCCAGTCGACGCAGGTGTTTGCCATCCCCGAAATCTTGCAGGAGAACTGCCATTTGCAGAAGATGACGTTGAGTCCTGACAGCGAGTATTCGGGAAAACTGATCAAGGAGACCGACTTCCGCGACAACTATAATGTTAGCGTGGTTAGTGTAGAACGCGGCAAACAACTGTATGAATTGCCTAAGTCCGACTTCCAGTTGTATCCTTTCGATAAGATCACCTTTGTGGGACATGAAGACCACCTCCGACTGTTGGTGGGCAAGGTGGAAGTCTTCGACGATGCGCTCATCCAGGAGCATGAGGAGAGTGAGGTGGATTTGTACAATGTGCAAGTGCGTCCCAATAGTCCATACGTGGGCATTGCCCTAAAGGATTCAGGCTTGGCCGAGAACTTTGATGCCATGATCATCGCCATCGAGCGTGAAGGACATTTCATCTTGAATCCATCGGCACGTATTGCCTTCCAGGCCGATGATTTGGTTTGGTTTGTGGCACAGAAAGACAAGGCCGAAACCTTGATGAACTATAATCCGGAGACGATTCAAAACGCATAATACTATTTTGTTGGGCTGACACACGGGTCAGTCCCTACTCTAAACTCTAAACACTCAACTCTAAACTAACAATGATAGTCTGTATCGCCGAAAAGCCAAGCGTCGCCCGCGACATTGCCAAGGTGCTGGGAGCCAACACCGCCCATGAAGGTTATATGGAAGGTAATGGCTATCAGGTAACGTGGACTTTCGGACATCTCTGTACGCTCAAGGAGCCTCACGACTATACCGACCAATGGAAGGCATGGGCATTGAGCCGTCTGCCGATGATACCGCCCCGTTTTGGTATCAAACTCATTGCTGACAAAGGCGTGGAGAAACAGTTCAAGGTTATTGAATCTCTGTTTCAGAAGGCAGACGAGATCGTGAACTGTGGCGATGCTGGACAAGAGGGTGAACTCATCCAACGTTGGGTGATGCAGAAGGCTGCCGTAAAGTGTCCCGTGAAGCGTCTTTGGATTTCCTCGTTGACCGAGGAATCCATCAAAGAGGGCTTCAAGAACTTGAAAGACCAGGTGGACTATCAGTCGCTTTACGAGGCGGGTCTTTCGCGTGCCATTGGTGACTGGCTCTTGGGCATGAACGCCACTAGGCTCTATACTTTGAAATATGGCCAGAATCGACAGGTGTTATCTATTGGCAGGGTCCAGACGCCCACTTTGGCACTGATTGTCAACCGCTACCACGAAATTGCCAACTTCAAACCAGAGGCCTATTGGGTGCTGTCAACCGTATATAGGGATACGACTTTTACGGCCACCAAGGGCAAATGTGGCTCAGTGGAAGACGGCCAGAAAGACTTGCAAAGTGTTGAAGGGAAGGAGTTTACCGTAACGGATATCTCCACCAAGAAAGGCTCCGAAGCCCCGCCAAGGCTGTATGACTTGACCTCATTGCAGGTGGAATGCAACAAGAAATACAACATGTCGGCAGACCAAACTTTGCAAACCATCCAGAGCCTTTACGAGAAGAAATTCACCACCTATCCGCGTGTCGACACCACCTACCTGAGCGACGACATCTATCCCAAGTGTCCCGACATCTTGGCCAAACTGACCAACTATGCCGAATACACTGCGCCTTTGGCGGGCAAGAAGCTGCCCAAGAGCAAGAAGGTGTTCGACAACAGCAAGGTCACCGACCATCATGCCATCATCCCAACGGGTGTGGTTCCGACAGGATTGAGTTTTGCCGAACAGCAGGTCTACGACGAGGTATGCCGCCATTTCATTGCTGTGTTTTATCCCGACTGCCAGTTTGCTACTACCACCGTCTTGGGCAAGGTTGAAGACGTGGAGTTCAAGACCTCAGGCAAGCAGATCTTGGTGCCAGGCTGGCGTGAGGTCATCAAGCCTCAGAAACAACAAGACGAGGAGAACCCTTCGGCAAGTTCAGGGACCAAAGAAGGGCAGGAGGACGAGGAGAGGACCTTGCCCATTTTCACTAAGGGCGAGCATGGACCGCACCAGCCGCAACTAGCCGAAAAATGGACCTCGCCGCCGAAGCCTTACACCGAGGCCACCTTGCTTCGCGCCATGGAGACGGCTGGCAAGCTCGTTGATGATGAATCGCTGCGCGAGGTAATGAAAGAGAACGGCATCGGGCGGCCTTCCACGCGAGCGGCCATCATCGAGACGCTGTTCAAGCGCAACTATATAAGAAAGGTGCGCAAGAGCCTGGAGCCCACGCCGACGGGCATTGAACTCATTGGTCTCATCCATGAGGATTTGCTGAAGAGTGCCGAGTTGACTGGCATCTGGGAAAAGAAGCTCCGTGAGATAGAGCAACACAAATACGAGGCACGGCAGTTCCTTGATGAACTGAAGCAAATGGTGACCGAGATTGTCACCACGGTGATGCTGGACAACAGCAACCGGCGTGTGGCGGCAGCAGTGGTGGAACAGAAGCCGAAGAAGGCGGCGCCTAAGAAAAGCACGACACCAAAAGCTAAGAAAACCTCGGAAGGCATAGATCCCAACCAACGCACTACCCCTCGCAAGGATGAAATGCCTTCCCAGACCAATCCTGATGCCATTATCGGGCAGCCTTGTCCGCTTTGTGGCAAAGGACATATAATAAAAGGTAAAACTGCTTACGGCTGTTCCGAGTGGCGGAATGGCTGCGGTTGGCGGAAAGCGTTTTGATTTTCCTCCAACCATTCTCTGAAACTTTCCGGTTTAACGTTCGCATCCAAAGATTTTTGAGCAATCCTTGCTCCGACGGCGGTTGCCATCTTGTTGGGGTCGAGTTTGATGTCGACACGACCTAGATCGAGGCGGTCGGCATCGTAGCAGGTGTCGATGGTGGCATCGCCTGAGCGAGGTTCCGTCGTGTGGAACTTGCAGGCGTGGTACAGCTTGTCGAATTGTACCTGCGTGATGTCGAAGCGATGCTCTTCAAAACAGGTTTTGGCGAATTCGGCGCCACGTGGACCATGCTCTTTGTCGAAGCCATCGTCGGCGCGCTTGCTGTCGTGAAACAGCGCGAACAGCCGCACTATAGTGACGTCGGCGCCCGTCTCGGCGGCGAGTAGCAGGCCGTTGCGTTCCACTTGCTTCCAATGCTCGATGCCGTGCAGCTCCGACTCGAAGATACGGTGGGAGAGGATGTGCTTTTGTAGTGTTAAGTAGTCTGGCTCTTTCATGAGGATGATGAGGTTTTTGTGGCAAAGATATGTTTTCTTTTGTGATTTTGTTTATTTTTGCACTTGAAATACATTTATTATGGGCGTAACATTCGACAATGAGAAGCAGATGTTCGTGTTCGACTTCGAACACGATGGCGCGGAAGACATCGTCAACTTGACGGGTGGCGGTTATCAGGTGGAGGCATTTGGAAAGTGCTTTTACTATGGGTATGAGTTTTCAGATCAGGTGGATAGCAACGTCCGTAGTGCGTTCATTAAGTATGTGAAGTTTAACGATGCCTTGCAGGATAGTCCTGATTTGACGCAATTCATTAAAAAGGCCGTCGACAACCTCAATCGGAAGATAAACCTTTATGATTATAATCTTGTGGTTATGCCAGAATCGTCAAGTAAGGTGAACCAGTATATGCTACGCTATATCTATCGTTTTGCGCAGCCGATGCTTAGAGAAATGGAGTTGGTAAAGGCTGTGCCGTCAAGCATCTCATTTGATATGGATGCCTTTGAAAAGCAGTATTTCAATGATGTTTTGGAAAACGGACGCCCTCGTTATACCGAGGCTCAGAAAGATGAGGTGAGGCAATCCATCGCCAACATGATAGATCTTATTCATCATAAGGACTATTTTACCATTGCTAAAGATGTGAAGAAGAGCAGGTGGCGTCCCTATATCACGCATTTCTTGAAGTTTGCCACTTCCGCTGACGAAGAACTCTGCAAGATGATCCGCCAGCAAAATGTGTTGGTAATTGATGATGTGACGACTAGCGGTTCAACTCTGAATGAAGTCTTGAGGACGCTACGTATCCTCAATGAGGACAACGAAATCACCATTTTTAGCCTCTTAGGCAGAAAAGATCTGATGGCCGAGGCTGTATAGTTAGTTTTGGATGCCTGATATGAAACGCTCGTTGTTGATAGTAGCCTTTTTTGCTCTTTTGCTCACCGCCTGCACCACCAAGCGCAGCCACGACGTGGACTTCTATTACTGGAAGTCGAAGTGTGCGATAGGGGAGACGGAGCGTGACTATTTCAATCAACTTTGGAGCAGACGCCTGTTTGTCCGCCTCTTCGATGTGGACATTCAAGGCGGCTTGGCCTTGCCCGTTGGACAGATACAAGGGTTCAACAAGGACCAACTTCCCAACGACAGCACCAAGGTGATTCCCGTGGTGTTCATCACGAACCAGACTTTTCTGAATTATGTGAACGACACCATGGTAGATAGGCTAGCGGGCAATGTCGCTACTACCATTGAGCATGTTATGGGCGCGGTGGACATAGGGTATGATGAAATCCAGATCGACTGCGACTGGACCGAACGTACTAAGGTGGCTTATTTCCATTTCCTTGAGAAACTTGCTGAGCAATCAGGACGCGACATCAGCTGCACGCTACGCCTGCATCAGATCCGCGACCGCAAGAAGACAGGAGTGCCGCCCGTCAGTCGCGGCAGCCTGATGTGTTACGCCACCTCCAATCCGATGGAAGGCGACACGCGCAACTCCATCCTCGACATGGAGCTGCTCAAGGCCTATACCACTAATATCAACGACTATCCGCTCGACTTTGACGTCATCCTGCCTATCTACTCGTGGGGCATCGTCACCAACCACCTGAACAAGGTGAAGCTCGTCAACGGGCTCACCGAGGCCGACCTCCAGACACCCATGTTTGAGAAGACCGGCGACAACCTCTACCTCGTGAAGGAAGACGGTTTCCTGCAGGGCTTGTATGTCAACGCCGGCTTCACCGTAAAGATTGAAACCATCTCGCCAGAGCTGCTTGCCGAGGCGAAACAATACCTTGACCATCAGATTGACAGGGACTTCCCTTGGGTTTATTTCCATCTGAGTCAAGGCTTCTTGTCACGCTATTCAATAGAAAATCTAAAATAAATTGTTATGAAAATGCGAAAGAAACTCTTACTCGCTGCCGTCATACTGACGGCATTCATGGGCAAATCCTTTGCCTGCGGATGGGATGGCGGAGATTGGTATTACTACAATCTCTTCTCCCAGGAAATCATGAACGACCCGATTTACCGCCCGTTCCTGTTGACGTACGATTCCAAGTATTACTGTGACACCACGCTTCGCAATGGCAACATCGAGGAATGGCAGAAGTATTTGGGTCTGAGTTATGAAGACACCAAATACCTGGTGTTCGAGTCCTCGCGCGACGATTTGCAAAACCTCACTAAAGGCAAGTCCGCTGCCGACAGGAAACTGTCATTCGCCACGCCCGAATTTGTGAAGAAACACAAGCAGGCTTTGCTCTATTTGGCCTACACCAAATACCTTGAGCCTTACATGCGCATTATCCCCGACCCCAATCTTGACGTGTATAATTGGTGGTGGGACGAGCAGTATGAACACAATGCGGGTGAGTTGGATTATAATAAGGTGAAGACTGTGCTCACCAAGAGCTGGAACGCCGAGAGCGACGATGAGCTCAAGTTGCGCTATGGCTATCAGTTGGTCAGGTTGGCCCATTACACGCGCCATTTCAAAGAGGCCGTGCAGCTGTTTGACCAGTATGTGAAGCCTTTGAACATGCGCACCGAGATGTATTATTACGCCTTGAGCCAGAAGGCTGGTGCCTTGCGTGGCATGGGTGAGACCGAGCAGGCAAACCGTGAGTTCATCCACGTGTTCACCAACTCCAGCGACTTGAAGACGGTGGCCTATACCTCGATGACTTTTGGCGAGGAAAACGACATCAACTTTGCTGATTTCGTGGCTGGTGCAGCCGACGACAAGGAACGCAACGAGATCTATTTCATGATGGGTTACAGCGATTTCAACAATCCCGTAAATGAAATTGAGAAGATCGTTGCCAACGACCCCAATGCCATTCAAGCCAAGGTGCTGATGGTGCGTGCGGTCAACCTGATTGAGCGCGCACTGCTTGCCACCTCGCTGAGTGCTGACGACAATGAGGCCATCTATCCCTCATGGAAAGCCAGCGAGTCCGAGACGATGGCCTTCTTCAATCAAGCCATTCGCCTGAGCGACAAACAGCGTGACAATTCCTCCGACAAGAACTTCTGGAATCTCATCTCGTCGTACCTCCATTTCCTTGACCAGGACTTCGAAAAAGCCAGCAACTGCCTCGCCAAAGTGAAGTCGAACGACGAGAATTATATGAAAACGGTGAACTGTCTGACCGCCTATATCGACCTTTGCCGCCAGTCTACCATCGATGCCAAAACGGAAGACTATCTCTTTGGCAAATATCCCCAACTCTTTACCAACTCAGGTCTCGATGCCTGTTGCAACAATTTCACTGACTACAGCTTTGCCAATTTGGTGCTGCACAACCGCTATGCCCGTCAGGATGAACATGCCAAAGCCTACTTGGTGCTGAACTCACTGCAGAGCTTGGAAGACAATCCTAACGAGAAACTGCTTGACGAGATCCAAACCTTCCTGAACAAGAAAAAGAAGACCGCATTGGAGCAATATCTTGCTGAAAACGGAACTATCGGTTTGACTGACTACAACAATTACATCGCCTATTTCAAGGGTGTATTGCGTCTCACCGAGGGTAACTTCAAGGAGGCCAAGAAGCAGTTTGAAAAGCAAACCCGCCTCAAGGTGTCGAAGCGCATCTTCGGCCACAATATCGAGGTGTATTACAGCGGCGATGAAAAAGACATCATGCGCGACGACTACCTCAGCGAGTTCCCCTTCATCCACGACAATATGACCGAGCTCGACGTGGCCGATGCCTTGATGCAACTTGAAAAGATTGGAAATAAAAAAGGTGACGAGGCCGCCAAGGCCAACTACCTGATTGCCAACTTCTACTACAACGTCAGCGTCACGGGTTATTATCGTCACTATCTGCGTTTCGACAATGATAATGGCTTCAGCTACTATAAGTATGGTTCATACGGCGACGAGCCTTATAAGAATACCTTGCAGCTGTCGAGTAACTATTTGGAGAAGGCCATGAAGACAGCCAGCGACAATGAGCTGAAGGCTCACGTCGTGTTTGCGCAGGCTAAGAATGCACAACAGGAGATGGAAGCATCGGCAGTGTCAGCATGGGAACTCACCCGTGTGGTTCCGCAAGACCAACTTTATATCTTGGACCAGTTCAAGGGTACCGTGTATCAAAAGGATGTGTACTCCAATTGCTTGTATTACAGCCATTACCACAACTAATCCCTGATAATACCAATAAACGAAAAAGCAGGTTGCCTCCAACAACCTGCTTTTTTTCTCTAAACTCTAAACTCTCAACTCTCAACTCTCAACTAATCTCGAGCGTCTTCTTGCAAATCTCAATCTCCTCCGGGTCGCCAGTGTATTTGCCAAGGTCGTCGCTGAGCTTGACCACCTTCTTCCATGTGCGTTTCTCGGTGATCTTGGCCGCTGTGAGCTTCACCACGATGTTCATGGCCTTCACGTTGTCGACGTCGCAAGTGAGGTGGGTGCCGATACCGAAGGAGTCTTGCATGCGTCCAGCGACCGCCTCATGGATGGCGATGGCTTCGTCTACATTCAAGCCATTGCTGAAGATGATGGACTTCTGCGCCGGGTCGACACCGAGCTCTTTGTATTTCTCGATGATCTCTTCCAAGGCCTCGTAGTTGTCGCCGCTGTCGACGCGCAAGCCGTCGAATAGTTTGGCGTGCAGTTGGGTGAAGTTCTGGAAGAAGGCCTTGCGCGTGTAGGTGTCGTAGAGGAACACACCCAAACTACCGGCATACACGTCCTGCCAGTAGTCCATGGCGAGGTAGTTGGCCTCGTTGTAGCCATAGAGCGAGCAGGTCTCGATGAACTGGTGACTCATGGTGCCGATGGGGGTGAGGTCGTACTTCATGGCCAGCAGCACGTTGCTGGTACCCACAAAACAGGTCTTGGTGAACTGCTTCTGCGCCTCAATGAAGCTTCGGATGACCAGGTCCTGATGCTCGAAGGAGAAGCGGCGGCGCGTGCCGAAGTCGCTGAACTTGACGCCATTGCCGATAAGGCGTATGCCCTTGGCGTAAGATTTCTGGTATTCCTTTTCGGCATCGTATGTCTCAAACTCACCTTTCAGCTCGTGCATTAGTTCGGAGACGGTGGCCAGGATGGGCATCTCCCAAAAGACGGTGCGCCACAGCAGGCCGGTCACGGTGATGTGAAGATGACCTTCTTCGTCTTGGCTCACCTCGACCTCGGAGGGACGCATGTGGAAGCCTTTAAGGAAGGTGAAGAACCAAAGCGGGAAGTAGTAGCATTTCCGCTTCATGAAACGCACTTCTTCATTGGTGATTTTAATGTTGCCATAGAGGTCAAACTGTTCCCTCAGTTTCTCGGCGAAGCCAGGGGGATAGACCGTGTTGTTGCGGTCGACGAAGGTGTATTGTCCCATGGCGCGGGGGAACTTCTGCAGGTAGGCGTAGCACACGCTGAAGGTGTAGAGGTCGTTGTCTAATAGGCTGGTGATGATTTGTCGCATGGTGTATTCTTTTTTTGGGCTATTAGCTGTTAGCAATTAGCTGTTAGCTTATTGGCTGCCAATCTAATAGCTAACAGCTATAGCTAATAGCCTACATTATTAATGTAAGGTTTCTATTAGTTTGTTAAGCATGGCTTTAATGTCATTAACTTCTTGATTGAGTTTTTGATATGAATCTTTATCCATAAATTCTAAATCGTAGGAAAGCAAAAGCTCTTCTTCAACTTCTGAGGCGGAACCAGCAGCAATGTTCAAATAATGGGCAAATTCCGCATCGCTTCTTCTGCCACAACCCTCGGCTATATTAAAGGGGATGGAAGTGGCAGCTCGTCTGATTTGAGAAGTGATTCCAAATAGTTCTTCTTTGGGAAATTTCTTTGTTTTTCTATAAATACTAAGAGCAAATTGATGCCCTTTTTCCCAAACCTTATAATTATGAAAATCTCTCATATAGAACTCATTACTTTAAACTTGGCTGTAAGCCGCGCTAATAGCTAACAGCTAACGGCTAACAGCCAATCACGTTTTCAATTACTTTTACTAATCATATAAATCCTTCAAATAGAACTCATTACTTTAAACTTGGCTGCAAGCCGCGCTAATAGCTAACAGCTAACGGCTAACAGCCAATCACGTTTTCAATTACTTTTACTAATCATATAAATCCTTCAAATAGAACTTTTTACTTTAAACTTGGCTGCAAGCCGCGCTAATAGCTAACAGCTAACGGCTAATAGCCAATTACATCTTACTAATAATACTCCTAATCTTATCCGAAATATACTTCACTGAATTTGTCGTATTTTCAAGCACTTGCACCAGGTCCTTGCGTTTGATGATCTCGGTGAGGCTGTAATTCTGCTGGAAGAGTTTGCTGATGTAGCTGCCGTAAAGCACGTCGTTTTCGTTCTCCAAAGTCTTGATTTCCTGGCAGAGGCGGGTGATTTCCTTGCGATTGTCCAACATCTGAGGCATGTCGATGATGATGTTGCTGAGGTTTTGGGCAGCAAACATGATGTTGTCTGCCATGGTAGTGAGGTCTTCATCAACGGCGAGGAAACGGCGCGTGAGGATAATGTTGGCCGAGTCGTCGATGCGGTCGAGGAAGGTATCCATCATCTCGGCGAGTTCATGCACATCGTCACGGTCGAAGGGGGTGAGCACGGTGGCGAAGAGTTGGCTGTAGAAGTCGCGCAGCACCTGGTCGCCTTCGGTCTCACAGACCTTGATGTCTTTTCTCAAGGCTTCGAGTTGATCGAGGTCGGTCTCCATTAGCATCTGCCTCAAAAGCGTGGCAGCCTTGTCGATGTATGCTGCCTGCTGCTGGTAGAGCGGGTAGAACTTGGTCTCCTTGGGGACGAAAAACTGGAAGAAACTGTTGAGACTCATGGCATTACTTGACTAAGAGGTGGAACAACAGGTTCAAGACTCCGCCGATAATGAGCGGAACGGGTATGGTGAGGATCCACGACAGGACGATGCGCTTGGCGGTGACCCATTTCACTGACTTCATGCCGTCGGTAAGGCCAACGCCGATGACGCCGCCAGTGATGGTGTGTGTCGTGCTTACAGGGATGCCCATGAAGGAGGTGGCAATCAAGGTGGTGGCACCCGCAAACTCGGCAGAGAAGCCGCGAACGGGTGTAATCTTAGCCAAGCCGCCTCCCATGGTCTTGATGACGTTCTTGCCGCCAATCAAGATGCCCAACGACATGATGATATAGCACACAACAGCAAGGATGTCGGGAATGTGGAAGCCCTGGCTGCTGTCGTAGAAATTGCTGATGAACTCTTGCATCTGTGGACTGACACCTTTTGTAGTAAACACGCTGGCCATTAGCACGGCGATGATACCCATGGTCTTGGGCGCGTCGTTGGAGCCGTGACCGATACAGAAGGCTGCCGTGGAGAAATGCTGTAAGATCCTGAAAAGCTTGTCGACTTTCTTGCGGGACTTGTTCTTGAAGATTTTCAAGAAGATGCATTCGAGGAAGAAACCCAAGAACAGGCCGATGAGCGGCGACAGCACGATGAATGCCAAGGTGATAAGGATGGGTTTCATGTGTAGCACCGCACTGCCGTTGACGAACCATGCCGCTCCGATGATACCGCCGATAAGGGCATGCGAGGTGGAGATGGGCATGCCGCTCTTAGTGCATACGGCCACCCAGATGGCTGCCCCGACGAGGGCTGACAGGATAAGGTAGGGGTCGATGACACTTTGTTCGGCGAAGTTGGCCATGGTGTTACCTACTGCAAACTGCTGGTTGAGCACCAAGCGGATGAGGAGGAAGGCGGCGAACTCCCAGAACGAAGCCCATAGGATGGCTTGCACGGGCGTCATCACCTTGGTGGCGATGATGGTCGAGATGGAGTTGGCCGCGTCGTTCATGCCATTCAGGAAGGTGAAGACGAAGGCAAGGACGATGGACAGGATAATGGCTATGGTAAGGAGGTTCATTACGATTCTTTTATTAAGAGACTTTTAACGGTGCTGGTCACCTCCTTGGCGCGGTCGGTGGTATCTTCCACCACTTGTGCTATTTCCTTGTATTTCAGCAGCTCAATCTCATCCTTCTCGTTCTCAAAGAGATAGGAGATGTAGTCGCCATAGATGTCGTCGACGGCGTGCTCGATGAGTGTGACCTTCTGGCATAAGTCGTTAAGTTGCTGATGGTTTTTCCCAAGGTCGTTGAGCAGGTCGAACACTTGCATAATGATGGTGGCGTCCTCATGGATGTTGTCCACGATTTCCTTGATCTGCTTGTCGATCTTCTTGGGGTTGTACATCAGGATGGTCTTGGCCGAGTGGTTGATGAAGTCGAGGAACTTGTCCAAGTCCATGGCCAGGGCGTTCATGTCCTCACGGTCGAAAGGTGTGACGAAGGCCTCGTTGAGCTCGATGTAGAACTCGCGCAGCAGCTCGTCGCCGGTGGTCTCCTGTTTCTTGATCATGCGGGTGAGCAGCTTACGCTCTTCGGGGTCGTCGCTCTTGACCAGCTCCTTCAGGTATTTGGCTGCAATCTGCGCTGTCTCAGCCTGCTTGCTGTAGGTGGGGAAGAAGTGCTTCTCGCGGCTACTTCCTCTGGTGAAAAGGTTGTTCAGTGCCATTTTCGAAATGGGTTTGAAATCGTTAGGTTCAACGAAATTAATTTGGGGCAAATATACGGTTTATTTCGATGCTACACCACATAAATGGAATAAAACTCGTGCTCCGACATTGCCGTCCCAGTCGCCACCGTCAGGGACCGGGGAGACTTCGCAGAGGTCGAATCCGATGATGTCCTTGCCTGCCTCTCGGATGCGGTTGAGCAGGTACATCAGCTCTTCGTATTCCAAGCCGCCCGGAACGGGCGTGCCCGTGTTGGGACAGAGCTTCGGGTCGAGGGCGTCGATGTCGATGGAGAGGTAGACCTTCTCGGGCAAGGCGGCAATCATTTCATCCACGATGTCTTTCCATTTGGCGCCTTCATACATCCGGCGGCGGCAGTCGCGGTCGAAGAACACCCTTATTCTATTGGGTTGGCTCTCGGCCAAGGCTTTCTCCTGATGGCAATAGTCGCGAATGCCGACTTGGACGAGCTTCTTCACATTGTCGAATTTCAAGGTGTTGAAGAAAATGGAAGCGTGCGAGTACTTGAAGCCCTCAAAGGCCTCGCGCAGGTCGCAGTGGGCGTCGGCATGAAGGATGCCGTATTCCACACCGAGTTGGTTGAGGTATTGGTGATAGGCGAGGGGACAGCTGTGGTCGCCACCCAAGAGACCGACCACCTTACCTTGTTGTTTCCAATAGGCGATGCGTTCGCGCAGCCAGGCGTTTTTCTTGTCGGTGGCGGCTTCGATGCGGGCGTAAAGCTCGGCATATTTCTCGGGTTCGTCGTCGATGGTGCCCTCATACAGCGCGTTGATGATGTCTTCGCTCAAGGGCGCCATCTCGTCGTGCAGCTCACGCAGTTCTTTAGGGAATTCGTCCATCCAAATGCCTTTCTGCCACAGGTCGGGGTAGTCGTGATGACAAAGGTCGACTTGCAGTGATGCTTCCATGATGGTGGCAGGTCCGTCGACGGTGCCGCGGTTGTAGCTCGTGGTGAGTTCCCATTCGACGGGTATGATGATGATCTGTGCCTCTTCGGCGGTGCAGGGCAGACCGTAGATGCCTGAATCGGCTATGGCTGCAGCATTGGGGTCAAAGTTATTATCCATGGTATATGATATGTAATGGTTCAATTATTTACTACTGTGTTTTTTTCTGGGCTTTATTGACTATGACCATTGACTATGACCATGACCGCTTTGGAAAGGCTGTCAGCTTTTAGCCGTTAGCTATTAGCTTAGCAGCTCATAAGCTAAAGGCTAATTGCTAATAGCTAACAGCTCTGCCTGGTCATGGTCATTGTCACAAGTCATTGTCCCGTGGTCTCACGTCAGTTAGTAAACTAAATCTGTTCGTTTATTTAAATTTGGGGTCAAAAATAAGGAAAAAACCAATTTAATTTCTACTTTTGCGGCCAAAATGATTTGAAATGGATCTTTTCTCCTGCCTTTCGCCCTTTGTCTTTTGCAGCTTTGCCTCAGGCAGTAGCGGCAATTGCTACTATGTGGGCAAGCAGGACGAAGGCGTCATCGTCGATGTGGGCATCACTGCACAACAAGTGGTTTTGGGGCTGAAAAAGAACGACTTACGCATTGGCGACATCAAGGCCATTCTCGTCACCCACGACCATATCGACCACGTGAAAGGCTTGGAAGTGCTTACAAAAAACACACCCATCCCCATCTACGCCCATTCCGATTGTCTTCAAGGTCTCGTTGAAGGTAAGGCGACGAAAAACGTGGATCCGAAGTTGTTCCACGAAATAGAGCCCTTGCAGCCTTTCGAGATTTGTGGCATCACTGTGGAAGCCTTCCCCGTGATGCACGATGGAAGAGGAGCGGTGGGTTATCACTTTAATTATGAAGGACATACCTTGACCATCGCCACCGACATCGGGATGCTCGACAAAGTGGTGAAGGAACAAATCCGCAGGGCCGACAACCTAGTCATCGAGGCCAACTATGATGTGGAAATGTTGGAGAAAGGCTCGTATCCTTATATCTTGAAGCAACGCATTGCCGGCCCCTTCGGCCATCTGAGCAATGAGGAGTCGGCGCGTTTTGTTGCCGATGCCTATCACTCGGGCATGAAAAACATCATGCTGTGCCACCTCAGCGAAAACAACAACACCCCGGAGCGTGCCATGCAATGCCTTTATCACCAGTTCAGGAAGAAGCATGTGCACCCCGACGTGACCACATCCATCTTTCCCTTGCCGCGCCACAAAAGCACGGGCTTTGTGTATCTGTAGATTCCCCAATTTTCCACGATAGTCGAGATATGTTGTGGCTTTCCACATTTTTCCACAACTTGTGAGAGGTGTGGAAATCAACATAAAGTGTTGATAACCTTTATGTTTGATGGAAGCCGTTGTTGTGGCACGCATTGTGCTATAATAAGGTGATTCAAAAACTGAGATCTATCATGCAACACAAAATGACATTGGTTTCACTGCTTTTCGTGGCTTTGTTGGCCACTTCTTGCGATGTGGAACGTTCTGAAAAGTACCAAGCTCTAGTGGCGGAACGCGACTCTTTGTATACTGAGGCCGTGGCTGCCAAAGGTGGTTTCGACAATGCGTTGAACACCATTAACGAGATTGAGACCGCTCTCGAATCGGTGCGTGCCCAAGAGAACATCATTTTGATGGAGAACCAGGAAGGCAATACCAACAAGGCTGTAAACGAAATCAACGCCATTCAGCAGACCTTGCAGGAAAATCGCCAAAAGATTGAGAAGCTGGAGAAGCAACTGGCTGAACAAGGAGCCAACTCGAAGGCTTTGAACCAGACCGTGAGTCGCTTGAAGAAGCAACTGGAAGAAAAAGACACTTATATCACCAACCTGAAGGACGAACTGCAGCAAAGCCGCAAGCAGATTGCCACCTTGAACGAACAAGTCTCTGATTTGAGCGAAAACATCAACGAGTTGAACTCCAACTTGGATGTGATGGCAGTGCAGAATGCGGCCCAGCAGGCTACCATCGAGAGCCAAGACGTCATGCTGAACACGGTGTGGGTTTGCATCGCCACGCAGCAGGCCTTGGTCGAGAAGGGCATCGTCAGCAAGGGCGGTTTGTTCCAGTCCAGCGAGATCTCGAAACAAGGCTTCGACAAGAGCCAGTTCTTGCAAGGCAACAAGCGTGATTTGGAGATCATCCCGCTGAATACCAAAAAGGCCAAAATCATGACCAACCATCCGGAAGGAAGCTATCAGATCAATGAAGTCGACGGTGGCTCTCTGACCCTGCAAATCCTCGACAAGGACGCCTTCTGGAGTATGTCGAATTATTTGGTAGTATCCATCAAATAAAATCCGTTTATAACGGAACTGCTCGTTTTCAATTTTTTTAAAATCGCCTCACATTTCCCCAATGTGAGGCTTTTTTTTGTGTGTAATTTTGTGGAATTGTCAAAAATATGTTATTTTTGCACCATGAAATGTAGAATTCTTGTTGTGGAAGACGATGCCTCCTTTGGCATGATGATTCAGACCTGGCTGAAGAAGAACGGGTATGAGGCGGTGTTGGCTTCACGGTATGAGCAGGCCAAGATCGAGATCTCCAATGGTGGTTTCGACTTGATCCTTACTGACTTGCGACTCCCTGATGGCGACGGTATCATCCTGATGACCCATGTGAGGGAGAAGCTGAAGAGCAAGGTGCCGTTCATCGTGATGACGGGCTATGCCGAGGTGCAGACCGCGGTGTCGGCCATGAAGCTTGGCGCCTTCGACTACCTCAAGAAACCCATCAACCCCAGTGTGCTTGAAGAAAAGATCGCCGCCGCGTTGGCGTCCACCGACGAGGAGGTGGAGGATACCTTTGTGCCGGGCAACAAGCACTGGGTGAAGGGCAACAGCCCTGCCATGGTGCGGCTCTACAAACATGTGGAATTGGTGGCCCCCACCAAATTCTCCGTGCTGATCCTCGGTGAAAGTGGCACAGGCAAGGAATACATCGCCCGCATGATTCACGAAAAGAGTCAGTTCAAGGATGGCCCCTTCATCCCTGTGGACTGTGGAAGCCTGTCCAAAGAGTTGGCGCCCAGCGAGCTGTTTGGACACCTGAAAGGCTCTTTCACTTCGGCCATCGCCGACAAGAAAGGCGTCTTCGAGCAAGCCAAGGGCGGCACCGTGTTTCTCGACGAGGTGGGTAACCTGCCATACGAGGTGCAGATGCAGCTGTTGCGCGCCTTGCAGGAGCAGAAGGTGAGACCCGTGGGCTCGGCTACCGACATCCAGGTGGACGTGCGCATCATCGCTGCCACCAACGAGAATCTGGAGCAGGCCATCGAAGAAGGGCGTTTCCGCCAGGATTTGTTCCACCGCATCAACGAGTTTGCCATCGAGGTGCCGCCGTTGCGCGACCGCTTGGAGGACTTCGACGAGCTGACGGCCTTTTTCATCCGTCAGGCCAACGAGGAGCTGGGCAAGAACGTGAAGGGCATCTCCGACGACGCCTTGCAGCGGATGAAGGAACAGCGTTGGAACGGTAACCTGCGCGAGTTGCGCAATGTGTTGCGTCGTTGCGTGCTGTTTGCCGAGGGCGAGAACATCGAGATGGATGACCTGCCGGTGTTCAGTGCGCCCAACAAGAAGACCGTCATCGCCACCGATGAAGACGACTGGGCCTTGCGTCCCGAGCACGAGAAGGAGCAGATCGAAGCCGCCTTGCAGAAGGCGAGGGGCAACAAGACCGTCGCGGCCAAGCTGCTGCAAATCGACCGCAAGACCTTGTATAATAAGATGCATCTTTACGGAATAGAGCTTTGATTCACAATACACCGACAACCTGTTGCTTGTGGGTATCACCTACGAGCGCGATTCCAAGCAACATAGGTGTTGTATTGAGAGGTGGGCGGAGGGCGCATAGTATTGGTGATAACTGAAGATGGCATTCGAGAGACGTTTGACGTCTTTATTTACCAATTCATACATTTTTAAACCTATTTCATACATTTCGAGTTATTTCATAACTTTGCAATCCCAACTTGTTGCTACTTTTGCCTCGTCATGCTGAAGAAGTATCTGATCATATCCACAACGGCTGACTTGGTGCGCATTGCCCCCGACAAGATTGTGTTTATCTCGTCGGACGGGAATTATTGCAACCTGGTGCAGACCGACAACGAGACGCGAATGCTCACGTTCCAGCTCGGGCAGGTGGAGAATATGATTCGGGAACAGCTTGGCACTGACGGCAACCTGTTTATCCGTATAGGCAGGGGCCTTATCATCAATCGCAACTATATCTATTACATCAATATCCAGAGCCAAAAGCTCATCCTTTCGGATGTGTCGCGGTTTACGCATACCGTGTCGGCATCGAAGGAGGCTTTGAAACAGCTTAAGGATTTGATTGAGAAGGAGGCAAAGGAATGAAAGAAATCAACGAAATAAGAGACGATGAAATCCGCGTTATTGGCGAGGAAAAGCCGCCCAAGCCGCAAGGCTGGAAATGGTTGCTGCTTTTGCTGGCTGGCGTTATTATCGGAATCATTATTTGGCAGGTGTGGCCATCAGAGCCAACATCGCCTGTTGTAGACCCTGAGCAGGGAGTTTTCGAGCCTTCAAATGAGGTGGTGGAAACAACAACGGTGAAAACACCGTTGGCTAAAGCAGAGGAAACGGGGCAAGGTTTTGTTGAAATAGCAGACACCACCATCAACGACATTCCAATGAGGTTGTATCTACCTCATACAGTGAGTATTAGCCTGTATGTGGGGAACATTGACCGCAACGATCAGAGCATTATTTTCGCGGCACAAGCTGCTGACATCAGAGCCGACAACGGCGGCATCGTGGGTGCTTTTGTGCTGAAGGGCGAGCCTTTGGCTTGGGGACTTTCAAAGAAAGGCTACTGTGCCATCATCAACGACACGGTGACGGTCGGTGTAGCGGATAACTCTCCACTTTTTGAAGAGGCGACAGAAAAAGGCGGCTATTTCTTCCGTCAGTTCCCGCTTGTGGATAAGGGTAATCTCGTTGAGAACGAACAGAAGGGCAAATCGATACGAAGGGCACTTTGTGACCGAAATGGTGAAATATTCGCTGTGGAAACGCTCAGCATTGAGTCGTTCCACGACTTTGCCCAGGCTTTGGTGGATTTGGGTGTGGACAACGCCATCTATCTGGTCGGATCCAATGCCTACGGCTGGGCGACTGACGTTGATGGCCAACGCCATGAGTTTGGCGACCCCAACCCTAAGACCAGCAAGAAGTGGAGGAATATCAATTATTTGGTTATGAGGGAAAAAGGATAAATAAAGACAAGATTATGAAAGCATCTAATATAATACACGAGAAAAAGTTTAGTGAGTTTATTGAAGAAGAGCAGCCAGACATGAATGAGAAAGAACTACCGACTTGGTTGGGGTTGCTTCTTTCTACAGGAAGTTTGGTTGTTGCTACAATAAGAGCTCCTTTTGTTATGGGTGGATTCTTTTTGCTAGTTGTATTGATGCTGATTGTAGATTTTATTCAAGGCAGGAAGGAAAGAGATTACGATAATGTAAAAATCAATAAGAAGAATTTCGATTTTGATTTGAATGATTAGCATCAATAAGTTCTAAGCCTTCAAGCGTTATGTTCCGTAGAATAAGATTAGATAATGGTATAGAGATTACAACAAGGTGTGTAGAATGCTTGTCTGATGACTTGTACACCGATGTGTCTAACTGTCTAATGTATGCTTTGGTGACTGGAGAATTTGAGAATTTTGAAAACCTGCTTGATGATAACGTATTGATCATTCTGTATGGTGTTAGGACAATTCGGGGAAAAGTAGCAGTAATGAAATACTGGAGGCACTGGAGAGAGAAGTTTGTCTTAACAGGGAAAGTAAAGCTGTTAAATGTTCTCGACGAGGATTATGATGCTCATACATGTCTTCGAATAGATGGGATGAAATTGGTGAAGTTCCAAACAAAAAAAGAAAAGGTTACCATTATCTTGATACTACAGGAACGACTGACGGATTTCTACTCTGACTATCATAAAGGGGATCGCCGCTGCATATTTGAATGGATTAAGCCATATATGAAACTTGTTGAAAACCCTACTGATGAAGACGGGTATAAGGTTGTTATGGCTAACAGGATTCCTTGCTTGACTTTGTGGTATTGAGTCGGCGGATTTGACATGGTATGTGACGAAGCGTATAGGATGGAATAAGGACTGGGGGTATGTATTGGTATCGGTTTGTCCTAAATGTGGCCAGGCTGTAGAATATGTAATTGGAAATAGAAAATTTGCGGAAGATGATGAGAATGAGCGAAAAGGTCGTCATTTAAAGAGCTTTCTTCCATTTAATAAAAAGAACGTTTTTTCGGGCTATGTAGATAAAATCTATTTGAAAGTCAGCAATCTTAAAGATTTAGATAATGAAAGGGAGTTGTTGGCGTGGAAAAAAGACTTTAAATCGAACCTGCGGTCAGTGATAACGGACGTTAAGCCAGATCATGGATATAGGTTAGAATTGACCCCAGACCCTTCGTGGCGAAATAGTTTTCGTCTTGAGATTGTTGACATAGTGGGTAATGCTAGCAGTAACTTTTGCGAACATTTGTATGTCGAATCCACAGAAATGGCTGCTTGGCAACTATATTTGATGGAACGTTTATATACGGTGATGCCAGATAGTGATTATTACTATTGTACAAGAAAGATTATTCTTAAGCCATCAGATATCAATCGTTTCATGATTTTACCAGAATGTCGACATTTGTTTGCTTCTAAACGTGGGTTATTATTGCCTTCGGTAAAAGTGTTTTTTAAGACTAAACAAACCTGTGTGATGATTGTAAGTTGCTGTTATTGGAATGATTGGGATGGCTTGGTGAGAGAGCGTGTAATTTATACCTTACGAGATGGCAGAGTGGTAGACAGAGGAGTGATGAAATCGGTGTTATATTCGTTTGATTGTGGAATACTTTTTTAAGAGGTGGTAATTGCATCTGTACTGAAGTTTACGAAATAGTCCTGATGAACTGATTTCATACATCGTAAAGCCATTTCATACAGAACCCCGAAAATCGTTTGGTCAGGTTTTCGGGGTTCCTTTATTTTGCATCAAAATAATGACGCAAACGATGTAATGATTATGAAACCGCAACACTTTTTACTTACGTTGCTGATGCTTGCCGGGGTCGGGTGCTCTCCGACCTCACAAGCGGAAAAGCGGAATGAAAAAACCGAACATCACGCTCCTGCGAACAGCATTTATTATTGGAAAACAGTCTTTGA